>Ga0326733_1000531_pt1 | contig 11004 bp, 5 predicted proteins | sample 14_GP2_308_FD_207946 | JGI IMG/M metagenome (GOLD analysis project Ga0326733, IMG submission 207946) | Glacier ice microbial communities from Ngari, Tibet, China - 14_GP2_30.8 | ecosystem: Environmental > Aquatic > Freshwater > Ice > Glacier | place: China: Ngari, Tibet | collected 2018-07-17 | reverse complement strand
CCCGAACACTTACTTGATAAGCGTATTATTCAACTCGACCTTGCGGGCATGATTGCTGGCACGAAATATCGTGGCGAGTTTGAAGAACGTTTAAAAAAAGTAATAAGTGAGCTGCAAGAGCAAAAAAATATTATTATCTTTATTGATGAGCTTCACTTATTAGTTGGGGCAGGTGCTGCTGAAGGCGCCCTCGATGCGGCGAATATGCTTAAACCGGCATTAGCTCGTGGTGAAGTACGCTTAATTGGTGCAACAACACTTGAGGAATACCGAAAACACATTGAAAAGGATACCGCTCTCGAGCGTCGCCTCCAATCGATTGTTGTGCCTGAACCATCACTTAAAGATACGATTGCCATCTTGAAGGGCCTAAGAAGCTACTACGAGAAGCACCACGGTGTCAGTATTAGCGATGACATTATTGAAGATGCTGTTTACATGGCCGACCGCTACGTCAGCGAACGCTTCATGCCAGACAAGGCAATTGATGTTATTGACGAAGCTGCCGCTAAGGTACGGGTGAAAACTGGCCACAAACCAAGTAAGGTTCGCGATTACGTAAAGCAGCTTAAAAACCTCAACGAGAAAATGGAAGAAGCGGTGACTGCCGAAGATTACGAACGGGCTGCTTTGTATAAAACTCGTATAAGCCAGCTAAGTCAAAAGCTCGATGAATCTCGGGCTGAATATGAAAAGAAAACTCCGGTTGTTTTGACCGATGAAGATATCGCACAGGCTATTGCTCACATGACGGGTATTCCGGTGAAACGTGTGCAAAAGTCTGAAGCAAAATTACTGCGTAACCTTGAAACGCACCTCGAAAAGCACCTTATTGGCCAACGTGAAGCAGTTGAAAAAGTATCGCGGGCAATTCGCCGTAGCCGAAGTGGTGTGGCAAGCAGCAAGCGCCCAATTGGTTCTTTCGTGTTCATGGGCCCAACTGGTGTTGGTAAAACCGAACTGGCGCGGGTACTTGCCCGTGAAGTATTTGGTAGCGAAGAATCGCTTATTAAAATTGATATGAGTGAGTTTAGTGAACGCCACTCAACTAGCCGTTTAGTTGGTGCGCCAGCTGGGTACGTTGGGTATGAAGATGGTGGCCAATTGACCGATAAGATACGTCGTCAGCCATACAGCGTTGTTCTTTTTGACGAAATTGAAAAAGCAAACAGCGAAGTATTCCATATGCTTTTGCAAATATTGGAAGACGGCAAACTTACTGACGCCAAGGGACGTTCGGTTGATTTCTCTAATGCGGTTATCATCCTTACTAGTAACCTAGGTGCGCAACAAATGATGAAAGAATCAAGCCTCGGCTTTAGGGTTGAAACCAAGAAACAAGAAACGCACCTCGATGAACTACATGCCGAGAATGCTATTGCTGCCAGAAAAGAACTTGAGAAGTTTATGCGCCCCGAGCTTATAAACCGTTTCGACGCGATTCTGACATTTAGGGCTTTAACTCCAAAGCAAATTGGTAAGATTTTCGAAAACCTACTGAACGAATTGCAAGAAAGGTTAGTTCACAAGGGTATTCACCTTGTGGTTGCGCCGTCTGCTAAAAAGCTCATTATTAAAGAAGGTTACGACGAAAAGTTTGGTGCTCGGCCGCTGCGCCGCGCAATGCAAGATTTGTTAGAACACAAAATTGCTGACGGTATCCTTTCGGAAGAATATGAGAAGGGAACTGTCTTGAAAGTTACTGCTCAAAAAGGTAAATTAGTAATACATGTCGACATCGAAAACTAGCCACATATGGACAGGCATTGCCTTTAGTCTCAGTATTATTACTGTTGCTCTCGCCGCATGGCTATTTTTAAACCGCCAGTATGCACTCGACCAGTTGACTGTCTGGAATTATCAACCCACAGCCGCTATTCAGGCCATTAATACCGAAGTGCAATTTACCGATAAGGGGCAGTTTACTTTTTATGCTACCAGGCCGGCAGTTGCCGAACCAAGTGAGTTTAACGGTAAGTGCCCTCGGCAGGAAGCAGGAAGTCCAATTTTGGGATGCTACACTACCGAGGATCGTATTTATGTGTTTAACGTAACGAATGCGCAGCTTGAAGGCATGAAAGAAGTTACGGCTGCACATGAAATGCTGCACGCAGCATGGCGGCGCATGAGTGCAGACGAACAAAACAAGGTCGGCGCCTTGCTAACCGCTGCTTACGAGAAATCTGCTAGTACTGAACTTCGCGAGCGAATGGGTTATTACCAGCGCACCGAGCCAGAGGAAATATCTAACGAACTTCACTCAATATTAGGCACTGAAGTGGGCGACTTAGGCACTGAGCTGGAAGGCTATTATGGCCAATATTTTAAAGATAGAAAAATTATCCTTGCTTTGCATGCCAAATATAATACCGTATACCAAAGTTTGTATAGCCGAGCAGATACTTTATATACCGAAATGCAAGCCTTGTCGGCGAGTATTGAAACACGGAGTGTTGCGTACGATAGGGATGTGGCGCAGCTCAGTAGCGACATTACCCGTTTTAACGCGCGTGCAAACAGTGGCAATTTTAACTCTACAAGCCAATTTAACAGTGAGAAGGCGGCTTTAGTAGCACGCTCGAACCAACTTGAAGCAAGGCGAAATGCAATTTCTGCTGATATTGTTGCCTATGACACATTGTACGATGAATATAAAACGCTTTCATCGCAAATTGAACTTTTAAATAATAGTGTCGATAGCTTTAAGGCGCTTGGCGACACGCCAACGGTATAGAAATACGGTGGTATACTTAAGATAATGGCTAAATTACGATCACAATTTGTCTGCCAAAATTGTGGCGCTTCCTATGGAAAATGGGCTGGGCGCTGTGAAAACTGTGGCGAGTGGAATACTCTTGTAGAGCAAGCCTCTTCGGTTGCACAATCTAACGTTGCTAAGGCAGGTAGTAGCGGCAAAAAACTGGTGATGCAATCTATTTCTAAAATTAGCGGGGATGCCGATGGGTCGCGGCTCAGCACTGGTGTTGAAGACCTCGATATTGTACTAGGTGGAGGTATTGTGCCTGGTTCGGTAACGTTGTTAGCAGGTCAGCCAGGTATTGGTAAAAGTACCCTGCTTCTGCAGGTTACGGCGAATATTTCAGCACACGCTTCAGTGCTGTATGTCAGTGGCGAGGAATCGGCAAGCCAAGTTGCCATAAGGGCAAGTCGTTTAGGTGCCGATAAACATGACAACCTCAGTTTTGCATCATCAACCAGTGCTAACGATATTGCTGCAACTATTGCGCAAGATGGCTATTCTTTGGTAGTAGTCGATTCAATTCAAACCATGTCGCTTGATGAAATGACTAGTGCGCCTGGGACGGTCAGTCAAATTACTAATAGTAGTAACGTTCTTATTCGGGCAGCTAAGGCAGCCGGCTCGGCGGTTATTCTTGTGGGCCACGTTACTAAAGAGGGAAGTATTGCTGGGCCGAAAGTCTTAGAGCATTTAGTCGATGTTGTTTTACAGTTTGAAGGCGATCGTTACGGTGGTTTCAAGGTTGTACGCGCTGCCAAAAACCGATTTGGTTCTACTAGCGAAGCTGCCATATTCGAAATGTACGAGCAAGGCTTGCGGGTGGTTGAAAACCCATCAGCAACGCTACTGGCTGAGCGTCAATCATCCGATGGTTCAGTAGTTCTAGCCACTTTAGAGGGCACTCGACCACTGCTTGTAGAGATACAAGCACTTGTAAATCCCACCAATTTCGGGTATCCTAAGCGTACTGCTAGCGGGTTCGATTTAAATCGGCTCAACCTACTTGTTGCGGTGCTCGAACGACGCACCAAGCTGAATTTATCCGATAAAGACATCTACATCAATGTAGTGGGAGGCCTGAAGTTAGGCGACCAAGCAGCAGACCTTGCAGTGTGTATGGCAATTGCCAGCGCTGCAGCTGGGCGACAAATAGATGATGACATCGTTGTCTTTGGAGAGGTGGGTCTCGGTGGTGAAATTCGCTCGGTCGTGGGGGTCGAGAAACGAATCGCCGAAGCCAAAAAGCTTGGATTTAAGCGGGCAATTGCTCCTAAATCAGCTCATAAAACAGCATTTATTACTCCGGTAAGCGATTTGCGCACTGCGCTGATTGATTACCTACAAAAATAAGGACCATATGGACATACTTATTATCGTTCTGCTATTTATCATAGCAGCCGAAGCAACTTACCTAACTTATACTAATTTTGAGAAGCATGGGCGTACCAGCCAATCGCCAATTTTTGTCGACACATCAGTACTGATTGATGGGCGAATTATTGCCATTGCACAGTCGGGCTTTATGTCGCGAACTCTTTATATTCCACGGAGCGTTGTGGGTGAATTACAATTTCTAGCTGACAATGCCGATAGCGAAAAGCGAACTCGTGCTCGTCATGGTCTCGACATCATTAATGAGTTGCAAGCACTAACGACAGTTAAGACTGAAATCTTCCAAGATGGTACTCGCGCCAAAGACGGCGTCGATAACCGTCTGCTTGAACTTGCTAAAAAGCACAATGGCTCAATTTGTACTATCGATTACAACCTTAATAAAGTTGCAGTTGTCGAAGGCATTACTGTTCTTAACGTAAATGACCTCGCAAAAACACTCCGTATGGCATACTTGCCAGGCGAGCAAATTATGATCGAGTTAACCCAAAAGGGAAACGATTCACACCAAGGTGTTGGGCACCTTTCTGATGGAACGATGGTGGTTGTTGAACAAGGCGGTCAATTGGTTGGAAAATCGGTTGAAATTGAATTTATTCGTAGCTTACAAACTGCTGCCGGCAAGATGATGTTCGCTAAATTAGTGAATGCACCTGAAAAGAAAACTGGCAGAAACGTTGCGCAGCCTAAGCCGGTTGGTCAAAAGCCAATTGCTAAAACTATTCGTGAACCGCGACAGCAACGCCAACCGCGTGAGTCGTCTCAGAAGCCGGTACAGCAACTTCAAGACCAACAACCAAACCAGGTTTCTACGCAGTACGATAAGCCTGTCAGGGCTCCACAGCAACGACAATCGACACCTAGGCAGAACCAACAGCCTCGTAAGCAATACAACCGGCGTCGTAGCCCTGAGGACAGCTTAATGGAACTAGTTAATGGTGATAACAACAGCGATAGCGATAACAAGTAAATACATTCTAGTTATATAAAAAACCTCCGAGTAATACGCTCGGAGGTTTTTTATATGTGCTATACGGTTCTAAATACTGCTATCGTCAGTGTAGAAGCCTAAGTCGGTTGCAGTGATGTTCACTTTGCCTCGTGGGTCAGGGCCACTATAGGCAGCGGTATAGGTATTACTGCCTCCATTCCGGGCAAAGTTAAGCGCAGTGCCGTTAGCCGTTCCCGTGACGGTAATGCCGTCCGACCCAAACGCTCCTGGGCTAACAGTAACTACTACTGAGTATGGTGCCGCGGGGCTTAGCGTTGTATTGGTAATACTAACGCTCGCCTCACTACATACATGCGCGTCATCTTCAGCAGTAGCATCATACCCGTTAGTATTAAAGTATGTATCTTTTTTAGTAACAGGGTCGGTGTACTTAATGACTGATATTTCTATTTTGGCAGCTGCTGGTGTACAGGTATTAGCCTTCTTCTTTGATACTTTATCGAATACAAGTTTGGCGTTTGATTGACCTTGCGTCTTGTTCCACCAGGCAGGGTACGTTTCGTTGCCAACTTTTTGAACGCCGGCAGGCATAGTAAACCAATCGCCCGATTTCCATTTACCTTCTTTGGCATACACTTCTTTGTGGGCAAATTCCATTACCTTGGCAACTATTGGGCTACCAAGTGATGAAGTACCCTTTTTCAAGATGGTTGTATCGGGGTTACCCAACCACAGGCCCATAGTGAGCGCTGGGCTGTAGCTCATCATCCAAAGGTCTTTTGCATTTCCACCTTTGTCGGATGTACCGGTTTTTGTGGCAGTTTTAACCCCAGGGATATCTTTGGCAGCAAACCGACCAAGTGATGCGCTAGCGTTTGTGTCGGCGAGTATGTCGGTTACAACGTAGGCAGCTTGAGGGTCGATAACTTTTACACCCTCGACGTCAGCCCATTTTTTTAACACTTCGTTTGAGCTATTCTTAACTTCAATAATAGTAGACTGTGGTTTATAAATGCCACCACGAGCTAACGACGCATAGGCATTTACTAAATCTACTTGTTCAACACCACAACCGCCAATAGCAGATGCAAGTTGGGCAGTACGGTCGTTGCCGATTGTACAGTAACTTTTAGCGCCCATTTTGTGGATAGTGTCGAGGGTTGGCTGTACACCTGAAACAAACATTGCCTTTACTGCCGGGACGTTACGTGAAGTTGCTAGGCTGGTGCGAATAGTTACGTTGCCTTTATAGGTACGGTCGGCGTTTTGAAGTTTCGCACCATAAATTGAATCGATGGGTTCGTCGACAAGCACACTACCGCTTCCGTAGTTAGGTGCGCCCGTAGGCTTTTGTTCGAATAGCTCGGAGTATACAAATGGTTTTACAGATGAACCAGGTTGAATGTATGCGATTGCCGCGTTATCTTGGCCATAGCCTTCATAGTTAAAGTCGCGACTGCCCATGAGTGCAACAATTTGGCCTGTCTGGGAATCTTCAACGGTGGCCGCACCATTGCTGAACCCGGCCAATATTGGCGTGGTTGAACCGAACATCTCGCTCATTGATTCTTCGAGTTTATTTTGGATACGAATGTCGAGGGTAGTTTTGACTGTCAAGCCACCACGACCAACAGTTGCTTTGCCAAGTTCTTGTTCAAGTTGCGAACGAACCATTTGAACGAAGTGAGGGGCTTTGATATTAGTGTACTGGCTTTCTAGAGGCCGTAGGCTGTCGAGGATAGGCACACTCTTTGCTGTATCGTGTTGGGCTTGAGTAATCATATTTTCTTCAAGCATTGCCTTTAACACCAGATGCTGGCGTTGAATAAGCGCTTCGTGCCCAGCGACATTATAAGGGTCATAAACTGATGGGTTTTGAGGAATAGCTGCTAGGAATGATGCTTCGGCTATGCTGAGCTCTTTAGCGGCTTTGCCAAAGTATGTTTGTGCACCAGATTCAGCACCATTGCGACGGCCCCCGTACGGCGACTCGTTTAAGTACAGCGTTAAAATTTGATCTTTGTCGTACATACGTTCAATTTCAATTGCCAAAATGAGCTCTTTAATTTTACGCGGGATACCGCCAAAGCCACGGTCGGATGCTTCATCGGCAAAGAATACTTGTTTAACCAATTGCTGAGTTAGGGTTGAACCACCTTGAACCTGACCGCCAGTAAAGTTATTGAAGGTTGCACGGGCGGTACCAGAAACACTCACGCCGCTGTGTGTGAAGAAATTGCGGTCTTCAATGGCAACAGTTGCTTTTTTGAGGTTATTCGACAATTCGTCGCTTTTAACAACTAGTTTATAATTGCCATCGCCTTTATCTTCCCAAAGAAGTTCGCCATTGCGATCAAGATAGGTAGTTACGGTAGATTGAACGCGCTTATCAATTTCACCAGGTCGAATTTGGTCGAGGTCTTTTCGGAAGTACGCAAACAAGCCGCCAATAAATAAAGCCATAAGTAATACTGCAATACCAGTAACCTTAAGTGCCATAATTGCGCCCTCTTTACTAAACCAATATGCCCAAAAGCGTTTTGGGTGCATACGATGGAAGAACCTTTTAATAGGATGCTTTGGTAATGTCGCAAGGTACTCAGCTTTACGCCTAGAATTGGCGTCTTTTTTAACTTTTCGCTTTTGCGTTAAGTTGGAATACACGCTCAGTGCGCGCGTCTTTTTTTTGTTACTCACAAATCCTCGTTCCCATAAGCAATATCTGCATTCAGTATATCATTAATTGCACACTACAAAGCAAATTCCAGTTAACATGTATGTGTGTAGAGAACCATGTTGAAGTTTGGTATACTTACAGGGATAAATAATAGAAAGAGAGATGGCATGAGCTTATCTGAAGAGTTGACTTGGCGAGGCTTTGTCAACCAAATGACCTACACCGATATTACTGAACTTGATAAAGGTCCGATCTCTTTTTATTGGGGTGTTGACCCTAGCGCAGATAGCATGCAGGTTGGTAATTTAGCGGCTGCTATGATGGTTCGGCATTTTATTGACGCCGGTCATAAGGCGTTTTTGCTGGTAGGTGGTGCGACGGGTATGATTGGCGACCCGGATGGCAAAAAGGACGAACGTAACTTGCAGAGTCTTGAGGATATTGCTCATAATAAAGCTGCCATTGCCGAACAGTACAAAACTGTATTTGCAGGCCAAAACTTTGACATTGTCGATAACTACGATTGGTTTAAAAATATTAACTTCCTCGATTTCCTTCGTGATATCGGTAAGCACGTTCCACTGAGCCAAATGCTTGGCCGCGAATTTGTGCAATCTCGCTTGGGTGAAGATGGCTCTGGCATTAGTTACGCTGAATTTAGCTACTCGCTTATCCAGGGTTACGACTTTCTAGACCTTTACCGAAACCACGGCGTTACGTTGCAACTTTGTGGCGCTGACCAATGGGGTAACTCGATTGCCGGTGTCGATTTAATTCGGCGAGTTGAAGGTGGCGAGGCGCATGTATACTCCACTCCGCTTGTTATGAATAAAGCGACGGGTAAGAAATTCGGTAAATCTGAAGAAGGTGCCATTTGGTTAGATGAAAAAAAGACCAGCGTATTTAAGTTTTACCAATTCTGGCTTAACTCTGATGATGAGGGTGTTACTGAATACGCTAAGGTTTATACATTGCTTAACCAAGCTGCCATTGCTGACATGCAGCAACAAGTTACCGAGAACCCTGGTGCTCGCCACGCTCAAAGAACGTTAGCTCACGAAGTGACTAAAATTGTTCACGGTGAAGAACGAACGGCGAGTGTTGAACGGGTAACGACTACATTGTTTGGCGGCGGCACGTTCGGCGATTTAACTGACGATGATTTGAACGTACTGGCTGGTGAAATTCCAACCGCACCCATCGGTACTAGCCTCATTGATGCTTTAGTTACATCTGGCAACGCCGCAAGTAACGGTGAGGCTAAGCGTTTAATTGATGGTGGGGCAGTTTCGATGGACGGCGAGAAGGCAACTGAAGATTTTATTATCAATTCAACCGCTTTACTTAAAAAAGGTAAGAACAATTTCATTCTTGTTCGCTAGAATAAGGCTATGAACTTAGCAACTTCGCTTGAAAAAGTTAAAGGTGTCGGCGAAAAAACCGGTGCCCAGTTTGCTGCCGCTAACATTTTAACGGTGGGCGATTTAATTACTTTTTTGCCTCGTAGCTACGATGACTTTTCGCATGTAACCTCAATCGCTGATATTTCTCCCGGTAAAGTAACGGTAAAAGCGCGCTGCGAAAAAGTGAGTACTCGGCCAGTGCGTCGTGGTATGCGCGTAACGACGGCGACACTTACCGACGACAGCGGTAAAATACAGGCAGTTTGGTTTAACCAACCGTACCGCGAAAAGCAGCTAAAAGACGGTGGCGAGTTCTTTTTTTCAGGTGATTTTGAATTTAGTTATAACAAATATCAACTTACCAACCCAAGTGCCGAAAAAGCCAGTGAAATGCCCGTCCAAACCGACCGTATTTTGCCAACGTACCGGGCAATTGCTGGTTTAAAAACAAACTTGGTGCGTAAAATCCTTAACGAATTGCGGCCACTTATGACAATGGTGCCCGAAACGTTGCCCGAAAGTGTCGTAAAATCTGAAAAGCTTATTAGTTATGGCGATGCATTATTAGGTATGCATTTTCCAGACAGCCGCGAAGATATTGAGAAAGCCCGTGAGCGGCTTGGTTTTGAAGAATTATTCCAGCTTCTACTCGCCAGCCAGCTAAACCGAATTGAGAATGCAAAGTTGGATGGTTGGAAGATCCCATTCGAACAGCCAATCGTTAAAACTTTTGTAGAAAATTTACCTTTCAAATTAACCGGTGCACAGCGTATTGCCGCTTGGGATATTTTGCAAGATTTCGAAAAAGAAACTCCAATGAACCGCTTATTGCAAGGTGATGTTGGATCGGGAAAAACTGTGGTTGCGGGGTTAGCGGCGCGGCAAGCGGCGCACGAAGGCTTTCAAACGGCAGTCATGGCACCGACGGAAATTTTAGCCAACCAACATGCCGCTACACTCGATAAATTGTTATCACCATTTAATGTGAAGGTCGGGTTACTCACGGGTAGCGTTAAAGGCATAGCTCGCAAAACGTTATATCAAGCCATTAGCGACGGCAGTGTCGATGTGGTGGTTGGTACGCAGGCGGTAATTCAAAAAACGGTTAATTTCAATAAACTTGGTTTTATCGTCATCGATGAGCAGCACCGCTTTGGGGTTGCCCAGCGCCAGGAATTATTAAAAAAATCTGAAAAGATGCCCCATTTATTAGCAATGACCGCCACGCCAATCCCTCGAAGCCTAGCGCTAACGGTGTATGGAGAGCTAGATGTATCGGTGTTGAACGAGCGCCCAGCAAACCGTAAACCAATTATTACTAAAATATGGTCGCCAAATAGTCGTGCCCAGCTATATACGTTAATAGATGAGCAAATTAAGTTGGGTCGCCAAGCGTATGTTATATGTAACCTTATCGACAACAATCCCGAGAATGAATTAAAAAGCGTTCAGGCAGAATTTAAACATCTACAAGGGTCGGTATTTAAGCATCGACGAATCGGGTTACTACACGGAAAGTTGCCTTCATCAGAAAAAGACGCTGTTATGTCGGCTTTCTCTCGGGGTGAGCTTGATGTACTGGTTAGTACGACCGTTGTAGAGGTAGGTGTTGACGTGCCGAACGCTACTATAATGCTTATTGAAGACGGCGACAGGTTTGGTCTAGCGCAACTTCACCAACTGCGTGGGCGGGTTGGGCGCAGCGAACACCAAAGCTATTGTTATATTGTGCCAAGCGGTTCAAATGCCCCGTCGCAACGGCTCAAAGAGATTGAAAAAAGCGAAGACGGCTTTTACTTAGCTGAAGTTGACTTAAAGC
>Ga0326733_1000529_pt1 | contig 11029 bp, 5 predicted proteins | sample 14_GP2_308_FD_207946 | JGI IMG/M metagenome (GOLD analysis project Ga0326733, IMG submission 207946) | Glacier ice microbial communities from Ngari, Tibet, China - 14_GP2_30.8 | ecosystem: Environmental > Aquatic > Freshwater > Ice > Glacier | place: China: Ngari, Tibet | collected 2018-07-17 | reverse complement strand
GAGTTGCCATAATCTGAAAAAGTTCCGTAATCATCAGCACTTGCCAAAAAACAATCGTTGTGAAGAGCGATCCTCGAATTATCACTTAAATTAAATGCACCAATTCCAGATGATGGTTTGGTATTTACTGACGCACGTGCACCATACAAAAACCGTTGTTTCAGTTGCGGGGTTCGCACTTGTACCATTCTACTTTTTGGAACGGCATCAAGCAATGCCTTTAGCATGTCATTACGGTCAACCCAGCTGCTATCTGGCACATATCCAAAGTCGTTTTTAGAAGCATCCCCAAAATAATCGGTATAATGATTTTCGCCCCAAATGCCTATAAAACCTTGCTGAAATACGGTTATTACATCTGCGTTTTTTTCAAAAAGAGGTTTCAACTGTTTAATGTGCTGTAAAACAATTGCTTTAGATGCATCCCCATAAGGCGGACAAATTTCTTTATCCGGGCAATCACCTTTCTTCGTTTTATCGATGTAAGAAAATCGTAAAACCACTTTTAAACCGGCTTGCCTTACTGCATCAAAATCTTTTTGAAGATTGGTAAGAAATTCACCACTTATCGCCTTATTTCTGAAGTCAGTTAGCATGTAACCACGATAAATCAACGAAATCCAGGTTGCATAATTTGCATTGCTTCTGGTAGTATAAACTGTTCGTAGCTTTTTTAATTCCTCTACCGACAGTTCGCCCGGCTTTTCGCCCATTGCTAAATAAAAGCCTCTTTCTGGATTCGGAAAATCTGTTTGGCTTTTGGTGTAGAACACTTTTTTAACCTGCCCATTTACCGCACCCGAGTACAATAAACAAGCAATGAAATTAATTAAAATGATTCCCAATAATTTGTACTTCATATCCAAGCGTTTAACCTATGCATTCATCTTAATAATCCTCAATCTTTATTCGAATTAATACTATTTTGGGCGTTCGGGCGGGCTTTTCGTTTCAATCTTTTTGCTCTGGAGAAGAGCAAAAAGGATTTACACTGCAATCCCTAACGCAAAATCCTGCTAAATTCAAATTACATTCTTCGTCCCAAATTACTCATTCTTAAACCGAAATCGGATGTTATAATGTTGGTGCCCTTGTTGACGAAACCTCGTCTGCTCCTTTTTCAACACGTCCATTTAACAACCTGGTTCCAGCATCAATATCAACTTCTCCGGCGGCTGTTGCAAATCCTGGATCTCCGGAATTAATAGCTGGTGAGGTAGATGTTAAATGCAAATCAGGACTTGGTAACGATCCGTTCACAAAAAGCGGATCAAAGTAATTCGAATTTGCATCTTTCCCGGTTCCGGCTATGAAATTGGCTAAGCTGTAATAACCAGCTCCATTAATACCGTCGAACGTAATGGTTCCACTGCTTCCCGAAAGGGTATAATACATGTTATAATTCATGGTAAGATTGGTAGCCGTGTAACCCGAACCTGCAACTACTACCACATTACTTCTGGAATGAATGATGTTATTTTTTAACGTAATCTGATCGCTATTTTGATATTGTATTTCGGCACCATAACCGCCATCAGCGTAATTTTTATAAAACGTATTGTTGTTAACGCTTGAGTTAATCACCTTGCTTCCGCTTGCATTAGCACCTATAAAAATGCCCGGCTTTCTGTTATTAAAAATAAAATTATTTCGCACTGTTATATTAGATGATGTTTTAGATGCGTTTTCACATCCCAGCGATATTCCGCAACCATTGCCACTCAATTTATTGCGTTCAATAATTACATTGGTAGCTCCATCAGAATAAATTCCTGCCGAAGTTGCTATGAGCGAAACGCAATTAGTAACCGTATTATTTTTTATCACTCCATTCCGAGTTTGATTTACGGCTGCAGGGGCTCCAGTCCATGCATAATGCCCGGCAACGTCAATCCCAATATTGGTATTATCATGAATATTATTGGCTTCGATGGTAAAATTATCTACGTTACCATTCAGTGTTAAGCACTCACTGTATCCCGTAACACAATCGTAAATTTCTGTACTGCCGATGTAGATATTGTTGTAAGAATCTGAAGTGCTCCCAACAATTACAAGCGGATTAGCTTGATCTGTTCCAGATGGGATGGTTGTTTTACTAGTCGTCCAACCAATATTGTATATTTTGCAGCTTCCGATGCTGATACTGGTGCCCGAGCCCAAAATATGAATTCCCTTAGCCTGCGCCCGGTAATTATTCCGAATGCTCAATCCAAAAATGGTCAAATAACTTTTACTGTTTACCAAAATCATTGCATCCTGGGCAGATGCCGAAGCTCCATCCAGATTTACTACCTCGCCATTGTAATTACTTAACACGATGGGCGAGCCTACCGAACCTGAATTAGTCCATGACAAACGCTCATTATAAGTTCCAGCCCTAACATACACGGTAGAACCCCCAAAGGCCACGTTCAGTCCTTTTTGAATACTTCTATACGGTGCTGTAAGTGTGCCAGCGCTTAAGTCGTTCCCTGTTGGAGAAACATAGTAATTAACCGCAGATACTTTGGCTGAGCCTTTTGAATTTACCAGGTTTTCATTTACTTGTTCAGGTAAAACCTGCGAGGTTTTGTTGCAGGCTGTAAATGTAAAGCTTAAAAAAAGCACGGCCATTACTAGGGAGCAAGTCCCTTGATTCATAAAATTGTTCATACTTTGATTTGGTTAGTTTTTGGTTGTTTAAGGTTTACAATGGTATTTTTCCGAATCGAGAAGCGGGGGTTTGACTTACAGGAAGGCTCCCAACATCGGCCCAGCCAGATGTAAGCTCTGTGATAGAATAGTTCACAAAGTTTTTGGTTACGCCTAACTTATCCCGCTTAATAGCAAACTCAATAATGTTTTTACCCGAAACCGTTTTGATAGCTGAATAGCTCATTACATCTGCGAATGTAAATACTGGCGCAAACGAAAATCCTGCTGGAGGGCCTGAATGGGCATACATATCGCCCCAACCGCCAACAAAACTACCTTCGAATAAAAATTCTGCTCCTGATCCAAGTGGATATTGCCAGGTACTAAAGCCTGTAGCCGCATTATTATCAGCATCCAGATACAAATCGAAAATTTCCATTTTCATGTTGGGTGTACCTTCTAAATAGAAATTGATACTGGTTGATGAAGCAAAGGTTTTCATGGCAATTAAGTTGCCACCAGTTCCTACAGCGTTTGTATGTGAATAACTTACATATTCCCAATCACTAAAATCTCCATCAATTTTAATATTTGGCCCAATAATACTCACGGTATCAATGAACGTGCTTACTACCTCGCCACTTTTCGCTGTTAAAGAAACAAGGAAGTTACCCTTGTTTTTAAAAATGTGCTGTGGAGATTTCTTTGTAGATATTTCGCCACTTCCGTCGCCAAAATCCCAGCTGTACTCCGTTGTATTTCTGGAAAAATTGGTGAAGTTAACTTTGTACCCATCGGCAACATAACTAAAAACAGCCTTGGTATCGCTGCCTTCACCTTCCTCTTTTTTACAAGAGCTAATAGCCAGTACTATTAAAAGCAGGCTACATAAAAAAACAATATTCTTTTTCATCGCTTTAGTATTTATATTTTATTGATACCTATTTAATTTTTAAACTTGATTTAAGGTCATTCATCCCACCATTTTCCACTACCCAGCCATTTGTATTGGCCAGCCGAACGGCGTACTCCATCCTATCTTTTAATCTGTCGGATTGATCTGCAATGCGCAAATACAACAAATAATCACCAGCGGGTATTCCTGCTAAGTTGGCTGATTCATCGAGTGTGATGGTTGTTGTAGGCTTGCACTCACGTAGGTCATATCCTAATTTTACTTCATAAAACACGCCTGTGCTTTTATTTTTTAATATCAAACTGGTATTTTTCTTATTATATAACGGTGCATAACCGTTGTTAATAATCTTGATATCCAATTTTAAACTTCCGTTTACAGAAACCTCGGAGGGGAAAGCAGAACTCACCAACGAAAGCCTATAGCCCAAACTTCGTTGAAACTCATCAAAACAACCTGAAGATTTCCATGCATTGATGGTTGGTTGGTAATAATCTAAATTCACATATGTCCACTTCAACAGTTTCATCTGTGTTCTTCCTTCCACGCAATTAGCTGAAAAGCCAGCTAAAGGCGGACAAGTTTCGCCCCCAACCGGTACGTAGAGTGCATCATTACTGATGTATTGCTTTTCTAAAGGGATATTTTGATAAGTGCCGTAATCATCCGTACTTGATAAAAAGCAGTCGTTATGATGCCCCACCCTGGCCAAATCTTCACCAGAATAACCTTGAGCCTTCGTAACCGTTGTTGTAGTATTAAATGCATTTTGCTTTTGTAGCGGCGTCCTTACCTGTACCATTATTTCTTTGGGCAATACGTTTAACAACTTCGTCAAAACCTTTTTCTGATTTTCGGCCGTAGCCAAGCCATTGCTTGAACTATGCCATTCGCCGTAAGCACCTATAAAACCCGCCTGTACAAAGGCAATTACATCTTTATTAGCTTCTAAAATCGATTTCAATTGATCTAAGTGCTGTTCGACAATTGCCAAAGGTGCATCGGTGCCATCCATCGCTTCAGTGTAAGCAAATCTTATAATTCCCTTCAGTCCGGCTTCACGCATATTATTCAAATCCGTTTGGATCCAATCAAATGCGGCCTGATCAAGGGCTTTACTTTTATATAATTCTAAATAAAACACCCGTAAAATCAGCGTGATGTTTTGGTTGCGAAACGTTTTTAATGAGGTGAGATTTAATCCATTTCTGACAGTAAAGGTTTTGGTAAAGCCCCGTTCTGAATTTGGAAAAAGGTCGGATGATGCTTCATATTTCAATTCAGACTTAATAACTTCAGTTGAGGTACCCGATTTACTCTTTTTACAGGCCATTGCTGCAGAAAACAATACAACAATTAGCACACTCCATGCAATCAGTTTACTATAATTTTTATCTCTCACCATCATTTTAGCTTTTAAACTATTTTTCGCAATTCAATTTTAATTGTATCCCGGGTTTTGAATAAACTTCCCTTTACCTTCACTTATTCGTGCTGAAGAGAAAGGATATAAAACTTTAGTAGGGCCCGTGAACGTTGATTTTTTTACTTCTTGTGTTCTTGAAACAAACTTGCCCATACGGATAAGGTCTGCCCGATATTGGCCGTTCTCACACCAAAATTCATGACTTCTTTCTGTTAAGATCAAATCATTAAAAAGAGTTAGGGAATTATAGTTTGCTAACAATCTTGCTGGTAAGCCTGCCCTGGCTCGTACAGTATTTACTAAATCTATTGCTTCCTGATTTGGGCCTGAAATATTTGAAATAGCCTCGGCTTTAGATAATAAAACATCTGCATAACGGTACATGATGATGTCAACCGTAGTTAAGCCGGTAGTACGGGCTGCATCCTGATTAATTTTTAGCGGGATGGGGCCAAAATTAATTAGCGTACCCGGGTTCGTTCTGTTGTAAGTAACACCATCAGTTCCGGTGAAAGCAGCAATTAACATCGTTCTTCTCTTATCGGTACTTTCAAAACTATCATAAAAATACCAAGTGCTTTGAATGGTTCCGAAACCGCCCTTAGGAGCAAAAACTGCCGGAAGAACCATTAATTGCCATTGATTTTCGCTAGTACCCGCATAATCGCATGGAATTGCCCATATTACTTCCTTACTATTTTTACCACCTTCTAAATCCCACATTCCCACGTAATTCGGATCTAAAACGTACTTATTGTAAGCAATTATTTCATTTGATAATGCTAAAACCTTCGCCCATTTTTTTTCGTGTAAATTTAATCTGATCTGAACCATTTTTGCCAGTGCTTTATTAAATCTGCCGTATTCTGCTTCGCCTGGTGCCGATAAATTTTCTGAAGCGGCTACCAAATCTGCTTCAATAAAAGCTACTGTTTCCTCATTGGACAGTCTGGCAAGAGGTTCTTCTTTCAACGGATTTTGTAAAAGTTCTAAGGGAGCAATCACAATTGGGCCATACAAATCAAATAAGGTGTAGGCCAATATTCCTCTTGCACAACGCACTTCTGCAATTGCTTTCTTTTTCAATTCATCCGACACAGAAGATCTGGTGATCAAATCTATTGTGTTGGTCATCCGGCTAATCTTATTGTAATAATCATCATAGAAATGGGTGAACGCAGCATCCGTTGAACGGTAGTTATGCATACTCGCCAAAAGCTGATCGCCATAAGGGCCATACAGTATTTCTGTAGTAGCATCATTAATATATATCACTCCTTTTTCTGAAGTTGAATGGATACCGTCGCCGTAAGAACCTCTTAAAGGATGGTAAGCCGCATTGACCATTGCCTTTAAATCTGCATCGGTTTTAGGGAAAATATTCGGATTGATCTCTGAATAATCAAGAGATATCAGGTCTTTGGTGCAACTACCCAGTAGCAACAAGGCCGACATGAAAACTAATTTATATTTCTTCATTTTTGAATCTTTATAGTCCTTGTTAAAAAGTAAAACTAAGTCCGGCTGTAAACGACCGAATATTTGGATAAGCTGCTGTATATGAATCGGTTTCTGGATCTATACCCGTGTAAGGGCTTATTACGAATAGGTTTTGAGCATCTACATGAATACGTGCTGCCGAAAACGCTCTGCCCAACCATTTTTTGGGTAGGTTATAGCCTACCGAAACATTTTGTAACCTCACAAACCAAGCATCTTGCAGGAAGAAATCTCCAACGCTGTAAGGTGAAAAACCCCAAAACGAACTTGGTTGTGTGGTTGATGGATTTTGTGGCGTCCATCTATCTTTTACAGATCTTAACGCATTATAACCGTTAGAGTAAACACCGTATGCGCTAATTCCATACGTTGTAAAGTTCGGGTCAGCTATTTTGCGACCAAACAGTCCGTTGAAATCAAAGTTTAAGCTAAAATTTTTATAGGTGATGATGTTGGTGATACCGGCCATGAAACTTGGATCTGATGATCCTAAAAGCCGTGTATCTGCATCATCAATACGGCCGTCAGCAGCGCCTGTCCTTAAAAAGCGTCCATTCTCATCTACAGATGGGTTTCCGTTGGCATCACGAACAAAGCCATTGATATCTTTAATTTTAATCTGGCCAGGTTTTAGTTCTGGTTGTGATACTGGTACTGGTTCGCCAATCTGTAAAATTCCATCAGACTCTCTGCTGAATACAGATCTGATCGGGTCGTTTTCACTTTGATACACTAGCGGTTTCCAATCTGGTGCCCGCTCTCTCCAGTTTGTTTTGAATTTGGAGAAATTAAACAAGGTTCTCCACTGAAAATTGGTGGTTTTTATATTGCGTGTATTGATGCTAAGCTCAATCCCTTTACTTTGCGTTTCGCCAACGTTGGCGATGATGCTGTTTACTTCCTGGTAAGAATTAAGCGGCTTGGTGTCTAACAAGTCAGAAATCACATTATTATAAACCTCCAAGGAACCTTCCACTTTACCATTAAATAAGGAGTAATCTAATCCGAAGTTAGATCCGGTGGTTGTTTCCCATTTCAAATCCGGATTTTCCAATCTCGATAAAGAAACACCGATAAGCCTTGTATCAGCACCCGACAACCATGCAGGATATGCGCCATATGCAGCAAATGCATTGCTGTTTATAGTTGCGTTTCCGGTTTGACCATAGCTAAAACGTACTTTAAATTGAGAAACTACGTTTTTAATGGATTGAAAGAACGGTTCTTCGGCAACATTCCAAGCAATAGCTGCTGAAGGGAAAGTACCCCATTTATTATTTTTTGCAAATACACTCGCACCATCGGTACGTACGGTAAGCGTTAGTAAGTATTTGCTATTGAAATTGTAATTCAATCGACCAAAATATGATGCGATAATATTTTCAGGGCCTGATGAGGTAGAAGGTAGCGGATTACTACCAGCTCCCAGGTTATTCCACAAAAAAGCATCCGTAATATAACCAGTACTTGCGCTGCTGTTAAACCTATTGATAAATTTTTGCTGTGAAACACCACCCAATAACTCAAGACGGTGAGCTTTGGCAAATGTTTTAGTGTAATTTGCAGTTGCTTCTAATAAATAATCGTCTTTATCCGAATTTCCTACGAAGGCTCTACCACCTTCCAAAGCTCCATTTAAAGTGGTTGTTGGTATGTAACTTTGTCTTTTAGTATATCCTCTATCAATACCACCTTTTAACTTTATTACTAAATCTTTTACGGGGGTGATATCTACAAAAGAATTTAAAAGCATGCGTTCTATCCTACCTTCATCAGAAATGGTTAATAAAGAAAATGGATTTGGCTGCAAAGCTAATTGTGGGTTAATCGGGTAATTTCCATTCTCATCAATCGCTTGAATATGTGGTCCTTGTTGAATTGCAGCCCTAATTATTCCTGAATTCTCAAACTGATCTCCACCTAATTGGCTATTTTTATTATCAATTCGGCTGGCTGTTAAGTTTAAACCCAGTTTGATGTATTTATTTATTTCCTGATCAATGTTAGCTCGTATCGAAAATCGGTCGAAACCTGAATTTTTCACAATACCATTTTGATCGTAGTAGTTTCCGGATATCAGGTATTTAGTAGATTTATTCCCTCCTGATGCTGAAATATTATGTTGCCTGGTTGAACCATCACGCATTACCAACTTCATCCAATCTGTTCCTCGCCCAACGTTGTTTATCGCATTTTGGGTATATAAATTTTTATACAATCCGTTTACCGGATTTTCTGTAGCCTCTGCAACTGTTCTAGTACCATAAGGTGCTACACCATTATCGAATTCCCATTGCTCCCTTCCCGCTTGGTTTCTTAACTGCATCCATTCATTCAGCGGCAAAACATCAAACGAATTATTGTATTTCTGTAAAGAGAAATTGTTCGAATATTCTACTCGTGGCTTACCATCTGCGCCTCTTTTGGTGGTAATTAAGATAACCCCATTGGCAGCCCTTGAACCATAGATAGACGTTGCACTTGCATCTTTTAATACTTCTATTGATTCGATATCATTCGGGTTAAATGAATTTAAAATACTTTGTGACCCTGCTTGATATCTGCCACCGCTTTCCGGTTGCTGCAAATCTGAAATCGGAAAACCATCAACCACAAATAAAGGCGCATTGCTGGCATTTACCGAACCAGCCCCACGAACCAAAATATCCAAACCACCACCTGGTTGTGCACTATTCTGGCGGATGGTTAATCCAGGCACCTTCCCTTTTAACATGTTACCAACTTCCGGGCCGGCTGAAATGACTAAATCAGTGGCCTTAACGGAAGAAAGCGCTCCTGTCAGGTCTTTCTTTTTCTGCGTTCCATATCCAATCACCACCACTTCATCCAAACCTGTTGTAGATTCAACTAGAGTTACATTTATTGCAGCATTCCCCCGCACCGGAACTTCTTTTATGGTAAACCCTACCATCCGGAATACTAAAATATCCCCCTCATTCGCAGTAATAGTAAAAATACCATTTACATTTGTTGACGTTGACACTTTACTGTTTTTCACAGAAACAGAAACGCCGGGAAGGGCTAAACCAGTCGCATCGGTTACCGTTCCCTTAATATCACTTCGTTGAAACCATTTATTCTTGCTCTTTGATCGTCCAGTAGCAAATGCGTCCAAATGTTGCAGGTTTAGCAACAAAATCAGCGCAAATAAGAGCGTCGTTTTGGGTAAATAATTATTATTCATAGTTTGATTGGATTTGGAATCAAGTAAATAATTTTTAGTTAAGCGGTGAGAGTTGGAAGTTTTATTCTAGGTGACTTTTTCTTTATGAATTATTTTGTTTGCAGTTACTGCCTCTGATATGATTTGATTTATTGCTTCACTTTGTTCTTCTAATTTTACTAGTAACTGTAGTTGAGCTTTCGTTCTAATCAGATTGTGCTCGGGATAAGCTACTTTATAATACGTATCACCCTGCAAATAATCTGTTAAAAACCGTACTCCTTGCATGTATGGAAATAGCATTACGCCATGGTACAACGACTCAATTTCTTTATCTTCTAAAAACCCAATCGATTTATTGATATACCCTTGCGTGTATGCTTTAAAAAGATGCATATTCAACTGAATTTTATTCAATTCCGCTTCATCTTCCGAAGCAGAATTGATGATGGTACGGATGGCATCTCCAAAATCATAGGCAACATGCCCGGCCATCACAGTATCCAAATCAATCACACATTTGGCTTTATCATTTTGGTCAAACAACAAGTTATTGAATTTGGTATCGTTATGAGTGATGCGTTTTGGCAATAAACCTGCTTGGCCCCATTGGTAAATTACGCTCATGGCCTGTTCCCGCTCGGTAATGAATTGTACTTCGGCACTCAATGAAGACAGTCGGCTCATACTATCTTGCTCAACAGCCTGGTGGAAATCCGACAATCTTTTATGAATGTTATGAAAATCTGCTATGGTTTCCGACAATAACTGTGGATTCATGTCTGAAAGTAGTGACTGGAAAAAACCAAAAGCTTTACCGCATTCATGAGCCTGAATTTCGGTTGAAACGATATCGTAACTTCTGGAACCCGAGAGGAATAAGTAAACTCTCCAATAGTTTCCATCCTCATCCCTATAAAATAATTTCCCATCCTTGGCTGGAATAAGGCTTAGTACTTTTTGATTTACGTTTTCACCTAAACCAAGAGGCATTTTTTTCTTTAAATGGGCAGTAACCAAGTCTATATTATTGATCAGACCCGGCACATCTTTGAAAACGTAATGATTAATTCGTTGCAATAAATAATCAGGGTTTCCCGAATGACTATTTGTAAGCAGAAAAGTATCATTTATATGTCCAGACCCATAAGCTCTTATTTCAACTATTTCTCCATCCATACAAAAACTCTGTACAATTAAATCCATATCAAAATTTCCCGTATCCCTCAAAATCATATCGTATGTAGCTGTTATTAAATATTTTGTGTGTTCGCACACTATAAGGTCATTGCAATAGTGCAAATAATTAATATAAATATAATGTGTTCGCACACACAAAAACAAATGATTTAATAAAAAATATTGC
>Ga0326733_1000528_pt1 | contig 11031 bp, 5 predicted proteins | sample 14_GP2_308_FD_207946 | JGI IMG/M metagenome (GOLD analysis project Ga0326733, IMG submission 207946) | Glacier ice microbial communities from Ngari, Tibet, China - 14_GP2_30.8 | ecosystem: Environmental > Aquatic > Freshwater > Ice > Glacier | place: China: Ngari, Tibet | collected 2018-07-17 | reverse complement strand
CGGATGCCTCAGTGCCCGGGCGCGGTCGGCTTGCGGTCGGCGGGAAGCGCGTCCCACTCGGCCTCGAGCGCCTTCTCCGCGGGTGTCGCGAGGAATCCTGCCGGGGCGTAGATCTTGGACGGGAGCCCCGGGTCTTCACTGCTCACCCCACCGCGCGTCTGGAACGACTTCACCGTCGCGCCGATCGCCGTGGCGATGACGATGATGGCAAGTGTCACGAACACGATCGACAGGGTGCCCTGCACGAACGTGTTGCGCACCACGGCTTCGATCGCCTCCGGGGTCTTCGCGGCGCCGAAGCTCTGCTCACCGGCATCCATCGCGTTCTTGAATGCGGTGTGGTTGGCCCAGTAGCCGACCGCGGGAACGGTCGAGAAGATCTTCAGGAACGACGCCGTGATGGTCACGACCGCGGCGAAGGCCAGCGGCACTGCCGGGATCCACAGCCAACGGAACAGGCCCTTCTTGGCGACGATGGCCATGCACACCGCGAGCGCGATCGCCGCGAGGAGCTGGTTGGCGATGCCGAACAGCGGGAACAGCGTGTTGATGCCGCCGAGGGGGTCTGTGACTCCCATGATGAGGATCGCCCCCCAGGCCAGCACCATGATCGCCGTGCAGATCCAGGCTCCCGTGCGCCATCCGGTGTCCTTGAACTTGGGGATGAAGTTGCCGATGGTGTCCTGCAGCATGAACCGGGCCACGCGGGTTCCGGCATCCACTGCGGTGAGGATGAACAGCGCCTCGAACATGATCGCGAAGTGGTACCAGAAGGCCATCATCCCGGCCCCGCCGAACACACCCTGCATGATCTGGGCGAGACCGACGGCGAGGGTCGGCGCGCCGCCGGTGCGGGAGACGATGCTCTCCTCACCGACGTTCGCGGCCATGGTCGACAGCATCTCGCCGGTGAGGTTCACGCCGGCGAGCCCGAGTCCGTTGACGAAGGCGACTGCGCCCTCGATGGTGCCGCCGGTCGCGGCCGCCGACGAGTTCATCGCGAAGTAGATGCCCCGGTCGATCGACAGCGCGGCAACGAGCGCCATGATGGCGACGAACGACTCCATGAGCATGCCGCCGTAGCCGATGAAGCGCGTCTGGCGCTCCTTCTGCACGAGCTTCGGTGTGGTTCCGGATGCGATGAGCGCGTGGAATCCGGACAGCGCGCCACAGGCGATCGTGACGAACAGGAACGGGAAGAGCGAGCCCGACACGATCGGTCCGTCGGAGCGGCCAGCGAACTCGCTGAACGCGGGAACGGTGATCTCGGGGCGCACGACGACAATCGCCGCGGCGAGCATCACGATGGTGCCGATCTTCATGAACGTCGACAGGTAGTCGCGCGGGGCGAGCAGCAGCCAGACGGGCAGCACCGCGGCGATGAAGCCGTAGACGATGATGCCGATCGCGATGGTGGTGCGCTCGAGCGAGAACAGCGCCACGCCCCAGTCGGTCTCGGCGATGACTCCGCCGCCGATGATCGCGGCCATCAGTAGCACGAAGCCGATGATCGAGACCTCGGTGACCTTGCCGGGACGGATGTAGCGCAGGTAGACGCCCATGAACAGGGCGATCGGGATCGTCATCGAGACCGAGAAGACGCCCCACGGGCTCTCGCCGAGGGCGTTCACGACGACGAGGGCGAGGATCGCGACGATGATGACCATGATGGCGAGCGTCGCGATGAGCGCCGCGGTGCCGCCGATGAGCCCGAGTTCCTCGCGGGCCATCTGGCCGAGAGAACGTCCGCCGCGGCGCATCGAGAAGAACAGCACGAGGTAGTCCTGCACGGCTCCGGCGAAGATCACGCCGATGATGATCCAGATGGTTCCCGGAAGGTAGCCCATCTGCACGGCGAGCACCGGGCCGACGAGGGGGCCGGCGCCGGCGATGGCGGCGAAGTGGTGGCCGTAGAGCACCCGACGGTCGGTCGGGACGTAGTCCTTGCCGTCGGCCTTGTACTCGGCGGGGGTTGCCCTGGTGTCATCCGGCATCACGAGCTTGCGCTCGATGAGCTTGGAGTAGAAGCGGTAGGCGATGAGGTAGGTGCACACGGCCGCGAAGACGAACCACATGGCGTTGACCGTCTCGCCCCGGACGATGGCGAGCATCGTCCAGCTGACTCCTCCGAGGAGCGCAATCGCGACCCAGATCGCGATCTTCATCGGCGTCCATGTGGGAGCCAGGTCCTCGGGAGGGACCGCGGTGGGCGGCAGCGCCGCGGACCGGGACGACGAGGCGCCCTCCGATGCCGTCGGCGCTGATGTGGGCTTGTCGGACATGTGTGCACTCCTCGTCACTCGCGTCATTGCGTGAGTCGAGCGTAGGAGGGCGGCAGCGCGGTCAGAGCGCCAGTGCGCCGAGCGGCACGCGGGTGTCGACGAACGGTAGCGTCCGTGCGCCGAGCGAGCACCGCGCAGCGGTGTTGTCGGCCCGGCGATGGGCCGGACGCGTCACCGCCGACTCAGCGGCGCACGATGGAGCGGAGCAGCCGGAGCGCGACCGACAGCGACGCCATGTCGTCCTGGCCGAGCGCGTTGACCTCCTCGAACACGCTCCTGGCCCGCCCCAACTGGTCGGCGTTGAGCGCCTCCCACACGAGCAGGCGCTCCGCGGCGGGGCCGGGCTCGGTCTCCTGAAGGATCGCCTTCGTCATGTCGGCAACGGCCGAGTAGAGGTCGTCGCGCAACGCGGCGCGGGCGAGCGCCTGCCACCGGTCCTTGCGCGGCAGCGAGGTGATGCGCTCGAGGAGGTCGTCGACGCCGAACCTGTCGTAGACGAGGTAGTACACCCCGGCGACGTCGACCATGGGGGCATCCGCGCCCGCCGCAATTCTCGCGACGTCGAGCAGCGCGAAGGCCTCGAACAGCTCGGCCCAGCGACGACGCAGGGCGTCCGGCAGCCCCCATTCCTTCCCCTTCTCGAGCAGCGACCGCACACGGGCCAGGTCCGAGCTGTGCAGGTAGTCCACCAATTGGGTGCGGATCAGGTCGACCTGAGGCTTGTACAGGGCGACGACCTCGTCGATGGTGAGGGATGCGCCTCCCTGGTTGACGAGCCAGCGCACCGCGCGGTCGAGCAGCCGCCGGATGTCGAGGTGCACGGCCGTCCAGTCCCCGGTCGGGAACGACGACGGCAGCTCGTTCAGCTCGTCGACCATCGTGTCGAGCTCGAAGACGTGCCGCAGGGCGACGAAGGCTTTGGCGACCGCGGCCTGGTCGGCGGAGGTCTCCTCGATCGCGCGGAACGCGAAGGTGACGCCGCCGAGGTTGATCATGTCGTTCGCGATGACGGTCGTGATGATCTCGCGCCGCAGCGGGTGTGTATCGAGCTCCGCGTCGAACCGCTCGGACAGCTGCCGGGGGAAGTAGCCCCGCAGGGTCTGCCCGAACCACGGGTCGTCGGCCAGGTCGCTCTCGCGCAGCGCTGTGGCGAGCTCGATCTTGGCGTAGGCGCCGAGCACCGAGAGCTCGGGCGAGGTGAGCCCCTGGCCCTGCTCGAGCCGCTCCCGCAGGACCGCCGTCGTCGGCAGCGCCTCGAGGTCGCGCTTGAGGTCGCCGGACGCCTCGAGCCAGTCCATCAGGCGTTCGTAGCTCGGACTCCAGTTGATCACCTTGGCGCGGTCGTTGAGCAGCAGGATGTTCTGGTCGATGTTGTCGTCGAGCACGAGGCGCGCGACCTCGTCGGTCATCCCGGCGAGGAAGCCGGACCGCTCCTCCTCGGCCAGCCGCCCCGCGGCGACCATGCGGTCGACGAAGATCTTGATGTTCACCTCGTGGTCGGAGCAGTCGACGCCGGCGGAGTTGTCGATCGCGTCGGTGTTGAGAATCACCCCGCCCAGAGCGGCCTCGATGCGGCCGCGCTGGGTGAGCCCGAGGTTGCCGCCCTCGCCGACGACCCTGACCCTGAGGTCCCGGCCGTCGACGCGGATGGCGTCGTTGGCCTTGTCGCCGACATCGGCGGATGTCTCCGTGCTCGCCTTGACGTAGGTGCCGATGCCGCCGTTGTAGAGCAGGTCGGCCGGGGCGCGCAGAATGGCGCGGAGCAGCTCCGGGGGGCTCAGCTGGGTGGTGCCCTCCGGCAGGCCGAGCGCTGCCCGCACCTCGGCCGAGATCGGCACGGCCTTCGCCTGGCGCGGGTGGATGCCGCCGCCGGCGCTGATCAGGCCCGCGTCGTAGTCGGCCCACGAGGAGCGCGGCAGCTCGAACAGCCGCTGCCGTTCGGTGAACGACGCCGCGGCATCCGGATTCGGGTCGAGGAAGATGTGGCGGTGGTCGAAGGCCGCGATGAGGCGGATGTGCCTCGACAGCAGCATCCCGTTGCCGAACACGTCACCCGACATGTCGCCGACCCCGACGACCGTGAAGTCGTCGGCCTGCGTGTCGACGCCGAGCTCGCTGAAGTGCCGCTTGACCGACTCCCACGCGCCCCTGGCGGTGATGCCCATCGCCTTGTGGTCGTAGCCGATGGAGCCGCCTGAGGCGAACGCGTCGCCGAGCCAGAAGCCGTACTCGCCGGCGAGCGAGTTGGCGATGTCCGAGAAGGTCGCGGTGCCCTTGTCGGCGGCGACAACGAGGTAGGTGTCGACGTCGTCGTGCCGGACCACCCGGCTCGGCGGAACGACCTGCTCGCCGTCCGCCGTCGTCACGAGGTTGTCGGTGAGGTCGAGCAGCCCGCGGATGAAGGTGCGGTACGCGTCGACTCCCTCCGCCATCCAGGCGGCGCGGTCGGCGGCGGGGTCGGGGAGCTTCTTGGCGAAGAACCCGCCCTTGGCTCCCGTCGGCACGATCACCGCGTTCTTGACGGTCTGTGCCTTGACCAGCCCGAGCACCTCGGTGCGGAAGTCCTCCCGCCGGTCGGACCAGCGGAGCCCGCCGCGGGCGACCTTGCCGAACCGGAGGTGCACGCCCTCGACCTGCGGGGAGTAGACCCACGTCTCGAACATCGGTCGCGGGAACGGCAGCAGGTCGATCGCCGTCGGATCGAGCTTGATGCTGAGGTAGGGATTGTGCTGGAAGAAGTTTGTGCGGAGGGAGGCCTCGATGAGCGTGATGAAGGTGCGCAGCACCCGGTCGGCGTCGAGGGTGGCAACGCGCTCCATGTCCGAGGCGAGCTCGGTCCGCACCTGGCCGGTGCGGCGTTCGCGCTCCTCGTCCGCGAGGTTCGGGTCGAATCTGGCCTCGAACAGCGACACGAGGCCGCTCGTGACACGGGGGTTCGCGAGCAGGGTGTCGCAGATGAACCCATAGGAGTTGGCGTTGCCCATCTGGCGCATGTACTTGGCGTAGCTGCGCAGGATGACGATCCGGTGCCAGGGCATCCCCTCGCGCAGAACGAGCCGGTCGAGGCCGTCCGACTCGATCGAGCCGTTGACGGCGGCGCCGAACGAGTCGGCCAGCAGCTCGCCGGTCGCGACGGGGTCGACGCCGGCCGGGTAGTGCAGGCCCAGGTCGTAGAGGTAGAAGGCGCGGCCGTCGGAGGTCTCGATCTCGAACGGCACCTCGTCGAGCACCTCGATTCCGAGGTTGTGGAAGAAGGGCAGGATCTGGGTCAGGCTCTTGGACTCCATCATGTAGAGCTTGATCCGGGCATCCTCCCCCGCCTCGGTCGCCTGCGGGAGGTAGACGTGGAGCCCGGGGTGCGCTGGCGTCCGACCGGATGCCTCGGCCTCGGCCGCCGCCGCGGCGCCCGCCTCGAATCGGGCGATGTCCTCGAGAGCGTCCTCAACCTCGTAGTCGACGCGGTAGCTCGCGGGGAACGCGTTCGCCCAGAGGCCGACGAGGTGATCTGCCTCCTCCGTGGGGTAGTTGTCGCGCAGTTCCTCGCCGATCCCCTCCGACCAGGCCCGCACAGCCAGCACCAGCCGGCGCTCCAGCTGCGCGGCATCGACGAGCTCGAGGCGGGCGTCGCGCGGCAGCCGGATGCGGAAGAAGAGGCGGGCGAGGGCCGACTCGGTCATCCGGGCCTCGAAGTCGAGGGACTCGGCCCGGAACGTCTCCCGCAGCTCCTTCTCGATGCGCAGTCGCACGGCGGTGGTGTACCGGTCGCGCGGGAGGTAGACCAGGGCGGACATGAAGCGCCCGTAGATGTCGGGGCGGAGGAAGAGGCGGGTGCGGCGTCGCTCCTGCAGGCGCTGGATCGCGAGGGCCGTCGTGACGAGGTCGGACACCCCCATCTGGAACAGCTCGTCCCGGGGGTACGTCTCCATGATCCCGAGCAGGTCCTTGCCGCTGTGCGACCCGGGCGGGAACCCGACCTGCGCCATGACGGCGTCGACCTTCTCGCGCAGGATCGGCACGGCCCGCACGGAACTGGTGTACGCGGTAGCGGCGAAGAGCCCGATGAACCGCTGCTCACCGTTGACGTTGCCCTGCTCGTCGAAGCTCTTGATGCCGATGTAGTCGAAGTACGCGGGGCGGTGCACGCTCGACCGTGAGTTCGCCTTGGTGATCACGAGCGCGCGCCGCTCACGCGCCATCTTCCGCCCGGCTTCGGTCAGGTGCTGGAGCTGGTGGCCGTCATCGACGGCGCGCAGCAGGCCCAGGCCGCTTCCCTCGCGGATCGTGAGGACATCCTCCCCCTCCACCGTCCCGAGGTCGTATTCGCGGTACCCCAAGAAGGTGAAGTTGTCGCGATCGAGCCAGCGCAGCAACTCCTGCGTCTGCCTCAGGTCGGGGATCTCCTCCGCGCGGGCCACCCCGCCGAGCGCGTCGGCGATGAGCACCGCCTTCGCCCGCATGAACTGCCAGTCCTCGACGGCGGCGCGCACGTCGTCGAGCACCCGCGTCAGGCCCGCGACGAGTCTTGCCTGGGCCTCGTCGCTCGCGCGGTCGATCTCGATCGCGATCCACGACTCCATGTGGGAGGCGTCGTCTTCGGAGGCGAGCAGGTGGGAGATGTCCGGCATCGACGACGTGTCGCCGCTGGAGATGCCGATCTCGGTCGGCATTTTCCGCACGCTGACGATGTCATGGGTCTGCTTGGTGCGCGCCACGACCAGGAGCGGGTGCACGACGAGGTGGATGGCAGAGCTCTGCCGCACGAGTTCGGCGGTGACCGAGTCGACGAGGAACGGCATGTCGTCCGTGACGACGTAGACGATGCTGCACCCGCCTTCGTTGCGGATCTGAACGTTGGCGGTCTTGGGGGTGCGGCTGTGGGCGACCATCCAGTGGTCTACCGCTCGCATCCGCAGCACATTGGGCTCGTAGGCCTGAGCGTCGTCGCTTGCCAGGTGCTGGTAGTAGGCCCCTATGAAGTCTTCGAGCTGGTCCTCTCCCGGGGCCTCAGCGGTCAGACGGGTCGGTTCAGACGGCACGAGGATAACGCCTCCATCAAGTCACTTCGCCGCGTCAGCGCGACTGGGCGCCCCCCACGGGTGGCAGTGAGGCCCTGCTTCTCATCGTAGTTCCCCGCACAGGATTCGTTCGGCTCCGCAGAGACGAGACAACACACGGCCCCGACCGGCTAGGACTTCCCGGGGGTTCGTGGCCACGTCCGGGCGGAGCGCAGGATGAAGGCCAGGAGCAGCACCTCGAGTCCGATGGAGATGCCGTAGAAGAAGGCCCAGTCCCAGGACTCCCCGACCGCGTTGAACACCGTGACGGGGATGTAGAGCGATGCAACGACGAGGTTCGTGGCGCGGTTCACACGGGCGGGCAGCGTCATGGAGAGCAGCACCATCAGGGCCGGGATCGCTGTCAGCGCGAGGAACACAGTCAATAACGCCGGGCTGATGTCGAATTCGAAGACGATGCCGGCCAGAATGTCGTCGATGACGCCGGGCTTGTTGAGGTGGTAGTAGTCGACGTAGAGGTACAGGAACATGAAGCTGGTCCATGCGGCGGCAAGCTTGGCCTGCACGGGGACCGGCGGGTTGTCGAGCGGGTTCGGGGTGTTCGTTCGGAAGGTAATCGGTTCTTCTTTCGAGAGGAGCGGTCCGTCCGCCGGAGTGGCGGCAGGTCTGGGCGTTGATACGCACGGGTTCAGGCGTTCTCGTCGGTCCGGTCGTCAGACGGTGACGACGACCTTCCCTCGGGTGTGCCCGGCCGCGACGTAGCGGAGGGCGTCGGCTGCTTCGTCGAGGGGGTAGGTGCGGTCGATGACGGGCGTGACCTGCCCGGTCGCGAGCAGGTCGGCCAGGGTGAGCAGGTCCTTGCGCTTCTCGACCGACAGGAAGGGCTTCAGCCTCTGACGGGTGAACCCGGACAGCACGCGCGCTGTGACGATCCGACCGAGGGGGCCGAGCCAGCGGCCGCCGCGTCCGCTGTTGGGGATGAGGGTGCCGGTGGGCGTCAGCGCTTGGCGGACAGCCGCCAGGGGCCGGGCTTCCACGTTCTCGAGGATGACGTCGTAACGCTTCTCGGTGCGGGTGAAGTCGGTCCTCGTGTAGTCAACGACGTGGTCGGCACCGAGCGACCGCACCAAGTCCAGCACCGTCTGGCCCGGTCGAACGTTCGCGACGTCGCGCAATGCCTGCAACGCCGCCATGGCCGACCTGGGAACCGCTGCCGCGTCCACGAGCGACAGGTTGACAGGCACCCGCACGAGGTTGTCCGCCGGGACGCAGGCGTACTCCGCGAGCGTTCCAGCGGTGCTCCAGCCGAACACCTCGTCGCCGGGGCGGAAAGCGGTGACATCCTTCCCGACCGCCGCCACCACGCCGGCGAAGTCCCTGCCAGGGATGCCGTTGCGGGGCCGGCGAAGGCCGAACGCCAGGCGCACCACGTACGGCTCGCCGGTCATGACTAAGTAGTCGCCGGGATGTATCGAGGCCGCACCCACCTGGACGAGCACATCGCCGGGGCCGCGCAGCGGGAGCCCGACCTCGGACGATTCGAGCACTGACGGCGGGCCGTAGCGGTGCTGGACGGCGGCCCGCATCGTCGCCGCCGCGGCCGGACCCGCCCCCGGCTCCAGCGGTGCTCCGGCATTCGATCGCTGTTCTCTTCCCACAGAAGCCTCCTCACGTCCGAGCCGCGACTCTCGTCGAATCGTACACTGTACGTCGTACACTGTACTGCGCACGTACGCTGTACGATTGTAAAGTGGTTGAGCAAGCGAGGAGACTCATGTCCGCGAAGGAGCAGCGCCAGGTCGCATCAGACGCGGGACTGAGCAAACAGCGGGTGGTGGTCGAGGCTGTCCGACTCGCCGACCGCGAGGGGGTCGACGGGCTGAGCATGCGCCGGCTGGCTGGCGCGCTCGGCGCGGGCGCGATGTCGCTCTACCACTACGTGGCGAGCAAGGAGGAGTTGCTGGACGCCATGATCGACATCGTGTTCGAGGAGATCGAGCTCCCACCCGAAGAGACCGGCTGGCAGTCGGCGATGCGACGGCGGGCGCTATCCACCCGACAGGTTCTCGCACGCCACCCGTGGGCGATCGGCCTGATGGAGTCGCGGATATCTCCGGGGCCCGCGAACCTCCGCCACCGCGAAGCGGTCACCGCCTGCCTGCGGAGGGCTGGCTTCCCGGTCGTGATGGCGACGCACGCCAACTGGTTGCTCGACAGCTATGTCTACGGTTTCGCACTGCAGGAAGTCAGCCTGCCGTTCGACACCGCCGCTGAGCTCGCAGACATGACCGAAAACGGCTTCCTGCCCCAGCTTCCTCCTGACGAGTTCCCCTACCTCAACGAGTCCTCCGTGGCGCTCGTCGCTGCCGGCTACGATCCGGCGGAGGAGTTCACCTTCGGTCTCGACCTCGTGCTCGCCGCCCTCGACCCCCTAAGAGCCTCCGCATAGCTACGCGCACGCACCGTCGCACGTCCCTCTGGGCGGACTGGACAGGCATTTTTTGGCGGGCACCTCTAAGTACTCCACCGCCCCCGTGTTCATTGGGGTGTTTTCGGGTATCGAAACTTAAATCCCCCGCCCGCCATGGAAAAATCCCCTAGCAGGCATGTGTCCCTGTGAGGTGACAGGTTTCCTCGCTGACAGCTTCGGCTATGTGTTGCGCGACGGAGCTGTATTCAAGTGCGGTCCAGCCTCGGTGAACCGTCCAGTTGACGGGCAAGTGCCTTCAGCGACTCTGTCGGCGACCTTCCCGTCAACGCCGGCATCCAAACTGCTGGCGCGCCCGGCAATCCCTCCACGATCGCGCCCTCTGCCAGGGCAACCCCGCCCTCCAGGTCATACTCATCGGCCCTCGAGCGATCCGACTCCAGGTACCGGCGCGCGTTCGCGCCGGAGCTCCGGAGCTCCGGAGCAGGATCACGCCACCCTTCATCGCCTCGCAGTCCCGCTCGGGATGAGCGACCTGTCATCAACGGCCGATATCGCTAAAGAAGTACTCGCCATGAGCGCACTCGTGTGAGCTCCCACGCCCTGTCGTAACGCTTCTCTGAGGTCGTCCACAACATCAACGTCGCGGCGAATTCCTGCAGTAAGCGGGAAATCCAATGGGACATGGCCGTCTCTCTCGTGCGCCGCGCATGAACCGACTCCGAAACGCGGCTCGACCGGCACGCCGGCGAGAGCCAGTAATGCCACGGTACCGCTGCCGTCGGCATCCGGGATCACCGAACGCTTGAAGGCACTCGCCTTCGCGAGTGCCACGTCGACGTCCCGGGGCAGGAGGGACGGAAGATCTCCCGTAAACACGGCGACGTGGGCAGCCGGATCGTGGGTCCGCGCTGCTGCGAGACCTTGACGTATCGCCCGATTGAGAGGGTCGCCATCCCCTCGCCCTTCGTGCACCACGCTCGCACCGAGAGCGGAAAAAGCGTGACCGATTCCGTGGTCACCCGTGATCACGAAGACGTCGCGCACCTCGGTCGCGGCCCGCAAAGCAGCTACGGTATCGAGCGCAAACGCCAGCGCCAGCCTGGTCCTCGCCGCGATCGGATCAAGCCGACTCTTCGCATCCCGAGTGCCTTTCACCGGAACGATAGCTATCCAGCACATTCTGCTCGACCAAACAACACGGGCTCATTCCTCCTCGGATTGCAAGGCACGGCCTCGCGTACCGATGCATCGAACGGGGACGGGTCGAACTCGCCGTTGGCGGCTCGGAAGGCGTGGGCGAAGT
>Ga0326733_1000527_pt1 | contig 11042 bp, 6 predicted proteins | sample 14_GP2_308_FD_207946 | JGI IMG/M metagenome (GOLD analysis project Ga0326733, IMG submission 207946) | Glacier ice microbial communities from Ngari, Tibet, China - 14_GP2_30.8 | ecosystem: Environmental > Aquatic > Freshwater > Ice > Glacier | place: China: Ngari, Tibet | collected 2018-07-17 | reverse complement strand
CTCCAAACCTGCCGGATGCGACCTGTTTGATCGCCGAGCGCGCAGAATCGCCATTGGCCATTGGCGTGAAGCGAGCCCGCTCCTCGCCGCCTTCGCCGGTGTTCGATTGGGCGCCGATGCGGTTCATCGCGATGGCCAGCGTGGTATGCGCCTCGCGGCTGATAGATCCGAAGCTCATCGCCCCGGTCGAGAAACGCTTGACGATTTCGCTCGCCGGCTCGACCTCGTCGATAGCAATCGGCGGCCCGGCGGGAACCAAGTCGAACAGTCCGCGGATCGTCAGTAACTGACGGTTCGAGCCATTGATCGCCTCGGCATAGCGGGCGTATTTGTCGGGGAAATTGCCACGGGTCGCATGTTGCAAGTCGGCGATTGCATCGGGCGTCCAGGCATGGCTCTCGCCTTCGACACGATAGGCGTAGGCGCCGCCGAAATCGAGCACATCCGCACTCGTTCGGAAGGCCGCCGCATGCCGGTCGGTCGAAGCTTTGGCGATGGCGTCAATCCCGACACCCTCGATGACGGTCGCGGTGCCAGTGAAATATTTGTCGATCAGGGTGGAAGACAGTCCGATCGAGTCGAACGCCTGCGCACCGCAATAGCTTTGATAGGTCGAAATGCCCATTTTCGACATTACCTTGAGGATGCCCTTCGCGGCCGCCCGGCGATAATTTGCGAAAACTTCCTGACCAAGGCCAAAGCGTTCCAGCGCTTCGTAAGCGAGATATGGATTAATCGCTTCAGCGCCATAGCCGGCAAGAACGCAGAAGTGATGGACTTCGCGAGCTTCCCCGGTTTCGACGACCAGTCCGGTCTGAACACGCAAGCCCTGCCGGATCAACTGGTGATGAACCGCACCGGTGGCCAGTGCGATCGGGATTGGGACCCGTCCGGGCCCGGCAGCACGGTCGGACAGAATAAGAACGTTGCTGTCGCTGAGAACGGCTTCGGTAGCTTCCCAACACAGGCGCTCGAGCGCTGCCTCCAGCACTGCGCCCGTCCCACCGCTCCACGTCGCGTCGATCGTTGCCGTGCGGAAGGCGCCATCAACAGCGTCATGGATCGAGCGGATTTTGTCGAGCTCGCCGTTCGACAGGATCGGTTGCGCCACTTCGAGCCGCTTGAACGTGCCCGCGTTGCGGCCGAGCAAATTGGGGCGTGGGCCGATCATCGACACCAGCGACATCACCATCGCTTCACGGATCGGATCGATCGCCGGATTGGTGACCTGAGCGAAATTCTGCTTGAAATAGTCGAACATTAGTCGTGGCCGGCGTGATAGCACTGCGATCGGCGTGTCGGTGCCCATTGATCCCAATGGGTCGGCGCCGCTGGCCATCGGCGTAAGAATCAGCTTGAGGTCTTCCTCGGTGTAGCCAAACAGGCGCAACTGTTCGTTCAGGTCGCCCGTGGGTGAATCGATTGGCTGAACCGGGGGCAAATCCTCGAGCTTGATCTGAGTCTCACGCAACCACTCGCCATAGGGTACGGCGTTGGCGAGACTGCTCTTGATCTCGACATCCTCGACGATCTTCCCGGCCTCAAGGTCGATCAGCAACATCCGCCCAGGTTCGAGACGCCATTTGCGGACGATCTGATCCTCGGGAATGTCGAGCACCCCGCTTTCGGACGCGAGAATGACGCGGTCGTCAGTGATCGTCACACGTGCCGGGCGCAGCCCGTTGCGATCGAGCATAGCACCGATTTGCCGCCCATCGCTGAAAGCGATCGCCGCGGGACCATCCCACGGCTCCATCAGCGCCGCGTGATATTCGTAGAACGCCTTTCGCGCCGGGTCCATTTCGGCATTGTCGGCCCACGCCTCGGGAACCAGCATCATCATCGCATGCGCCAGTGGATAACCGCCGGCAATTAGCAGTTCGAGCGCATTGTCGAGGCTTGCCGTATCCGATTGCCCGTGCGGGATGAGCGGCCACATCTTGGCGAGGTCGGCACCAAGCAAGGGCGATTCCATCGTTCGCCGCCGGGCGTTCATCCAATTGACGTTGCCGCGCACCGTGTTGATCTCGCCATTGTGCGAGATGAAGCGGTAGGGATGCGCCAGTTTCCAAGACGGAAACGTGTTGGTCGAGAAGCGCTGGTGGACCATTGCCAGCGCCGACGTCGTCAGCGGATTGCCAAGATCCAAATAGAATGATCCCAATTGGGTCGCGAGGACTTGCCCTTTGTAGACCAAAGTGCGGGTCGAGAAGCTGGCGATGTATAAATCGGTTAAGCCCGGAAGCGACCGCTCGGCGGCAAGGCGGGCCAGCGGATTGAGAATTTGCTTGCGGATGACCAGCAGCTTGCGCTCGAAGGCATCTTGATCGGCAACCCGTGGGCCGCGCGCGACGATCGCCTGGCGTATGACCGGCATGGTCGCATGCAAGTTCGGGCCAATTGCGTCGGTATCGACGGGCACGTCTCGCCAGCCGAGCAGCATCTGCCCCTCGATCGCCACTGCTCGTTCGGTCAGGCATATCGCTTCGGCCTGAGCCTGTTCGTCGCGCGGCAGGAAGCACATCGCCACGGCGTAGCTCCCAGGGGCAGGAAGCGGGATCGAATTCCTCTCTGCCCAGTCGCGAAGCAAGCCGTCGGGAATTTGGATCATGCAGCCGGCGCCGTCGCCGAGCAAAGGGTCGGCTCCGACCCCGCCGCGGTGATCGAGATTGGCAAGGATCGTCAAACCATCGCTTATGATGGCGTGGGATTTTTGCCCAAGCGTGTTCGCGACGAACCCCATTCCGCAGGAGTCATGTTCCCGCGTCGGATCGTACAGTCCCTGGCTGAGCGGCATTCGCGTCATTTCAAGAAACCTGGCTTTTCAAAAGGTCAGTTGCGGTAACACAGTGAAATTGCTGCAATGCAAAATCAAGCGCAAGCGAATTATTACGCATGGTTGGTGTGAAAGAACGCATCCTACTTCCGGCGGGACTTGGCGGCTGTGGCTGGCATCGGATAGGCGGTCGTCCCCTTGACCAATTCCATGGCGAAGCGCGAAGTGACATTCTTCAATGGCAGCAACGCGATCAGTTCGCGGTAAAACAAGTCGAACGAAGCCATGTCGGCAGCCGCAATCCGGAGCAGATAATCGACGTCGCCCGCCATCCGGTGGATTTCCATGACTTCGGGCATCGCCATGACCGAGGCCGCGAAGCGTTCAAGCCACTCGGCCGAGTGATCGCCCGTCTCGATCTCGACGAAGACGGTGAGCCCCAGCCCGATCGCCTCTGGGTCGAGTAGCGCAACGCGGCGAAGGATGACGCCGGTCTGTTCCAGCCGTTGAATCCGTCGCCAGCATGGTGTTTGGGACAGGCCGACCTGACTCGCGATCTCGCCGACAGACACCGAAGCATCCTCCTGCAAAATCGCCAGAATCTTGAGATCGACATCGTCCATTCTCTTCCTTTGCACCCCCGGAGCATAATATTCCAATATAGTCGCCGACAGCGCAATATTCGCGCCTTCTTTGGGCAAGCTATTGAAAGCTTGGTTATCGTCGAATAACTGCCATTCATAGCTTAAATAGAGTTGCAGAATAGAGAAAAAATATATTGCTGCAGCGCGCACTAAATTAGCAATTACTTGCTTAAATGATCAAATTGGAAGTATAAATGTCTCGTCCAAGTCTGGCTCAGAAGCCTCAGCCAGCCGGTGGCGACGTTGGCCTGGCCGATACCGATTATCCGGGTGATCGGCTTGAGCGACTGCGCCGCAAAGTGGCGGGGCGGATCGTGTTCACGACCAGTTTCGGGGTTGAGGACCAGGTGATCCTTCATCTCATCGCTGAACGCCAGCTAGCGATCGAGATTGCGACGCTCGACACCGGGCGGCTTTTTCCATCGACTTATGCCTTGTGGGCCGAAACCGAGCGCAAATATGGGGTTCGCATTACGTCCTTCAGTCCGGACCAGCAGGCGCTGCAATCGTTGGTCGCCACTCAAGGCATCAATGGTTTCTACCATTCGGTCGAAGCGCGACTGGCGTGTTGCCGCGTTCGCAAGGTTGTGCCGCTCGGAAGCGCGCTGATCGGCGCTTCGGCATGGGTCACCGGCCTGCGCGCCGACCAGTCGGGCGGACGCGCTGGGGTTGATCTCCAGACGTGGGATGAAGCGCGCGCCATGATCAAGTTCGCGCCATTGTTCGACTGGACCCGAGAACAGGCGGTGAAGTTCTGCGCTTTGGAACAGGTTCCGGTCAATCCACTGCATGCGGATGGCTTCGTGTCGATCGGCTGCGAACCGTGCACTCGGGCAATTGTCGCGGGAGAAGATGAGCGCGCCGGCCGCTGGTGGTGGGAAAATAATGAAGTTCGCGAATGCGGGCTTCACGTTGGACCCGATGGACGGTTGGTCCGAAAGAGCACCGAATGACGTCGGTCCACGCGCACGGTATCGAGGCGCGCAGGCCGCTTGCCGTCCCGGCGAGGATCGCCCCTTTGGCCAACCTGCCGCTGTTTCATCGCCTCACGGGGCGCAAGGTAGTCGTCGCCGGGGGTTCGGATGGGGCGCTGTGGAAAGCTGAGTTGCTTGCCGCTGCGGGGGCCGATGTACTGGTCTTGGCAGGCGACGATGCGCAAGCCGAAAAATATGGTGCGCTCGCCGCAGGGACACCGAGCGGATCGGTAACTATATTGCCGCGCGGATGGCTCGCGGCCGACCTTGATGGTGCGGCGCTTGCCGTCGGTTCGCCGGCAGACGATGCCGAGGCTGTGCGGTTCGTTGCGGCAGCGCGCGGGGCGGGTGCGTTGATCAACATGATCGACCAGACCGAATTATGTGACGTCCTGTTCGGGACGATCGTTAATCGTTCGCCGGTCGTGCTGGCCATTTCGACCGATGGCGGCGCACCGATGCTTGGCCAGTCGATCCGCGCGCGGATCGAGAGCGTGCTTCCGCTTGGCTTGGCCGCGTGGGCAAAAGCGGCCCAGGCGTGGCGGCCACGAGTGAAGAACCGGATTGCTGACTTTGAGGATCGTCGGCACTTCTGGGAGCGCTTTGTCGAGCGTGTCTGGGAAAGCCCCGATCACGTCCCCGACGATTCAGATTGCGATGCTCTGTTGGGCTCACCGCGGGCGGGCCCGCGAAAGGGCCGAGTCACGCTCGTCGGCGCTGGTCCGGGCGACCCCGAATTGCTTACATTGAAGGCGGTCCGCGCGCTGCAGTCGGCAACGGTCGTCCTCTACGATGATCTGGTCGGTGAACAGGTGCTCGAACTTGCCCGGCGCGAGGCGCGGCGAATTGCGGTCGGAAAGTCGGCCGGCGGACCGTCATGCCGACAGGACGACATCAATGCCAAGATGGTCGTGCTGGCCTTGTCGGGGGAGCACGTGGTCAGGCTCAAGGGCGGGGACCCGCTTATTTTCGGCCGTGCCACCGAAGAACTTGACGTGTGCCACGCCGCGGGCATCGACGTATCGATCATCCCGGGCATTTCGGCGGCACAGGGTGCAGCAGCATCGCTGGGTTTCTCGCTTACCGAGCGCGGTGAAGCACGGCGGATCCAGTTCGTCACTGGTCATGGCGCCGATGGTAAGCTTCCTGTCGACATCGACTGGCGCGCGATCGCTGACCCGGCGGCAACGACGATCGTTTACATGCCGCGCGCGACGCTTGGTGAATTTGCGCTTCTGGCTGTCGCAGCGGGACTGGCACCTGACACGCCCGCCGTTGCAGTCGCTTGGGCAACCTTGCCCCACCAACAACATGTCGTCGGGGTAATCTCAAACATTGCCGCTTTCGCCGACACCTTGCCGGCGCGCGCTCCGGTGATGGTCATCGTTGGCCGGGTTGCCCGTGAACGCATCCCAGCAAGCGCTGACATCATTGCTTTCAGTCAGACAGGAGCCGCGCGATGAACGCGCCAACAACTTTTCCGCCTAAGGCATTGTCTCATCTCGATGAGCTTGAGGCAGAAAGCATCCACATCTTGCGCGAAGTCGTCGCCGAGACCGAGCGCCCGGTGATGCTCTACTCGGTCGGCAAGGACTCAGCGGTAATGCTGCACTTGGCACGCAAGGCCTTTTACCCTGCTCCGCCGCCGTTCCCGTTGCTTCACGTCGACACGACTTGGAAGTTTCGCGATATGTATGTGCTTCGCAACCGGGTTGCGCTCGACAGTGGGATGGAGCTGATAGTCCATCGCAATCCCGACGCAGTGGCGCGGGGGATCAATCCGTTCGACCACGGAAGCTTGCATACGGATTTGTGGAAGACCGAAGGGTTGCGACAAGCGCTTGACGAACACGGCTTCGACGCCGCGTTTGGCGGTGCCCGCCGCGACGAAGAAAAGAGTCGTGCCAAGGAACGCATATTCAGCTTCCGATCGGCGCATCATCGTTGGGATCCCAAGAACCAACGGCCCGAATTATGGTCACTCTACAATGCTCACAAGGCGAAAGGCGAGACGATCCGCGTCTTCCCCTTGTCGAACTGGACCGAGCTCGACATTTGGCAATATATCTATGCCGAAGACATACCGATTGTTCCGCTTTATTTAGCGGCGCCGCGCCCCACGGTGATCCGCGACGGTTTGATCCTGATGGTCGATGATGATCGCTTTCCTCTCAATGAGGGCGAAGTGCCGGTCGAACGGTCGGTACGGTTTCGCACGCTTGGTTGTTATCCGTTGACCGGCGCAGTCGAGAGCGAGGCGGCGACCCTGCCCCAGATTATCCAGGAAATGCTCGTCGCGACGACTTCTGAACGACAGGGGCGCGCGATCGACCGTGACGGTGGCGCCAGCATGGAGCGCAAGAAACAGGAAGGTTACTTCTGATGGCGACGGCGTTCCAACCATCGCTATCCGCTGATCAAGCGCTGATGGAAGTCGAAGCCTATCTCGATCGGGCGCAGCGCATGTCGTTGTTGCGCCTGCTGACTTGCGGGTCGGTCGACGATGGCAAGTCGACGTTGCTTGGGCGGCTCTTGTACGACAGCAAGGCATTGCTCGAAGACCAGATTGCTGCGCTTCATGTCGACAGTCGCAAGTCAGGGACGCAGGGCGACAATCTCGATTTTGCGTTGCTCGTCGATGGCTTGAGCGCCGAGCGTGAACAGGGCATCACGATCGACGTCGCTTATCGCTACTTCGCCACCGACAAGCGCAAGTTCATCGTTGCCGACACCCCGGGGCACGAGCAATATACGCGCAACATGGTGACGGGCGCTTCGACTGCCGACCTGGCAATCATATTGGTCGATGCACGAAAAGGCGTCTTGACCCAGACAAGGCGACATTCGTGCCTCGTCCAATTGCTCGGCATTCGCCACGTCGTGCTTGCAGTGAACAAGATGGACCTTGTCGATTTCAGCCGGGACCGGTTCAACGCGATCGTCGCCGACTATCGCGCTTTTGCTGACGACATAGGGATCGACACGTTTACTGCGATCCCGATGTCGGCGCTCGCTGGGGACAATATCGCGGCGCCAAGTGCGGCGATGTCATGGTACGGCGGGCCCGCTTTGCTGGAGCACCTTGAAACGGTGCCGTTGAGCAAGCGTTCGATGCAGGGCGCATTTCATCTGCCAGTGCAATGGGTCAACCGCCCCGACAGTGGCTTTCGCGGTTATGCCGGGCGGGTCAGTGGGGGCGCGGTTTGTCGCGGCGACGCGGTGCGCATCCTGCCGTCGGGTCGGCGTTCCACGATCGAGCGCATCGTCACGTTCGACGGCGAAATTGAACAAGCCGTGGCAGGACAATCGATTACCCTGACGCTGACTGACGAACTCGATTGTTCGCGCGGCGAAGTCATCACGGCCGAAGCGGGCTTGCTGGAAGTCACCGACCGCCTTGCCGCCAATCTGGTGTGGATGGCATCAGAAGTGCTCAATCCCGGCCGCTCTTACTGGCTCAAGATCGGGTCGCAGACCGTCTCTGCGACGATCGGGCGGATCGATCATCTGGTCGATGTCGACAGCGGCCGTCCCGCCGCTGCTCGTCCGCTTGGGCTCAACGACATCGGCCATCTGGAACTGCTCCTCGACCGTGCCGTCGTTGCTTCGCCCTACGCCACCGAGCGCGATCTTGGCGCATTCATCCTTATCGACAAGATTGCCAACACTACAGTGGCGGCAGGAATGATCGACGGCTTCCCCGGTCGCCGCGCGGCCGATGATCGCGCTGCGCACAGCGATCGGATTTTCTGGCTTGGCGGCAATAAAGAGGATCGTTCAGCGCTTGCCGTTCGTGCATTCCGACGGCTGCAGGCAACCGGGCGGCTGGCCTTCATTCTTGACGACGAAGCATTGCGTGACGGGCTGAGCAGTGACCTTGGCGTAAATGAGAAGGATGCTACCGAACGCGTCCGGCGTGCGCGTGAAGTTGCGTTGCTGATGGCGCGTGCCGGGCTCGACGTGCTGATCGCGATCGATGCACCAAGCAGCGCGGCTTGGCCCGGGCGGATTATCGAAGATACCGATGTTGATCAACTGGGAGCGGACGAGTGGGTTATCTGACACTGCAGGCGTGCCGGCGATGACTGCGCGCGGCATTTTTCCTGACGATTCGCTGAGCATCGAACAGCGCGGCCAGCTCGATGCGCTGACTGGATCGGTCACGCCCGAGCAGGCACGCTGGCTGAGTGGTTATTTCGCTGGGCTCGAGGCGGGGCTGGCACGGCCCGGCACCGCTGGAACGTTGCCTGCTCCTGCACTTGCGGTGGCAGCGAGCCGGACGCTCACGATTCTCCATGGCGGAGAAACCAGCAACAGCGCCGGACTCGCCAAGGCACTCGGCGCCGCTGCCGCTGAAAGCGGGCTGACCGCCGAGGTAATCGAAATGGCACGCTACAAACCGCGCCGTTTGAAGGAGGAACAGGACCTGCTCGTCATCGTCAGCACGCATGGCGAAGGCGATCCCCCGCAGCAGGCGCTCGACTTCTTCGAATATGTCGAAGGCCCCAAGGCGCCCAAGCTGGACGATATGCGCTTTGCCGTGCTTGCACTGGGCGACTCAACCTACGAATTCTATTGCGAAGCAGGCAAAAGGCTCGACCGGCGATTTGAGGAGCTTGGTGGGACCCGGCTTGCGCCGCGTACCGATTGCGACGTCGATTATGATGACAGCGCTGCCGAGTGGAGCGCTCTAACCCTATCGATTCTCGCCGCCGAAGCGAGCGTGCCTCAGGCCGCCACGGCCGGAGCCCCTGCGTTTGCCGATGCGATCTTCCACGACAAGCGCAACCCGTTTGCAGCGCGAATTTTGGAAAATAGCCTGATCGTCGGGCGTGCTTCGTCTAAGGAAACGCGCCATATCGAGTTCGACATCGAAGGGTCTGGCTTGGATTACGAACCAGGCGACGCACTCGGAATCGCCGTCCGGAATGATCCTGCTATCGTCGCGGCGTTGCTCGACGCAACCAAATTGTCAGGCGACGCCCTGCTGACCGTTAAAGGCGAAGCCGTGACCCTCGCCGACGCGCTCGAAAGCCATTTCGAAATCGCGGTCACCGCGCCAAGATTTGTCGAGCATTGGGCCGAATTGACTGGCTCCTCGGCGCTCGAACACCTTAATTCCGAACAGCAAAGGGCAGAGCGAGCCTCATGGCTCCGCGCCAACCACATCATCGACATCGTGCGGCAATATCCGCATTCCGGGCTCGATGCGTCAGGCTTGGTTGCCGGCTTGCGCCCACTCCAACCGCGGCTTTACTCGATTGCGTCGAGCCTTGCTGCGATGCCCGACGAAGCGCACATCACCCTAGCGCCGGTGCGCTACGGCCTCCATGGGAAACCACGCAGCGGGGTCGCCTCGGCACATCTCGCCGATCGTGCGACGGTTGGCGATCTGCTTCCAGTCTATGTCCAGTCCAATCCTTTGTTCCGGCTTCCGGGCGACGACACGCCGATCATCATGGTTGGCGCAGGAACCGGGGTCGCACCGTATCGCGCCTTTTTGCAGGAACGCGAAGCGAGGGGGGCAAAGGGGCGGTCGTGGCTGTTCTTCGGCGAGCGCAACTTTCGCAGCGATTTTCTCTACCAACTCGAGTGGCAGGAGTGGCTTGCCACTGGTTTGCTCGACCGGCTTGATGTCGCATTTTCCCGCGATCAAGGGGCCAAGACGTATGTTCAGCACCGCATGCTCGAGCGCTCGACCGAACTGTTTGCCTGGCTTGAGGAGGGCGGGCATTTCTACGTCTGCGGCGATTCGGCGCAGATGGCGCCGGACGTGCACGAAACCCTGACCGCGATCATCGCCACCGAGGGCTGCCTGAAGCGTGATGCCGCCGAGGAATATGTACGCAATTTGCAGCGCACCCAGCGCTACCAGCGGGACGTTTATTGATGGACGCGAATACGATCGACCGAAGCAAGGATATTTCCCAACCGGTTGAAAACCTCGGCCCCGATGAAACGCTCAAGCGCGACAGCGACTTCTTGCGCGGGACGATCAATGTCGGCCTGCTCGACCGCATTACCGGCGCGCTTCCGACGAATGACACCCGGCTGATGAAGATCCACGGGATGTACCAGCAGGACGACCGCGACGTTCGCGAGGAGCGTCGCCGTCAGAAACTCGAGCCCGCATTCCAGTTCATGATCCGTGTGCGCTTGCCGGGGACGAGTTGCACCACCGAACAATGGCTCAAGCTCGACGCCCTTGCCCGCGCGCATTGCGGCGCAACGATCCGGTTGACGACGCGCCAGACGTTTCAGTTCCACTGGGTGCTGAAGGGCGACGTCCGCCCGGCAATCCAGGCGCTTCACGACGCCTTGCTCGACACCATCGCGGCGTGCGGCGACGTCAACCGCAACGTCATGTCAACCTCGGACACATCGCCGCTCCGTGCCGAAGTCGCGCGCATTTCGGGCGAGATCAGCGACCGCTTCATCCCGCAAACCCGTGCCTATCACGAGATCTGGTACGGCGAGGAACGGGTCGCTTCCTCCGAGCCAATCGAACCGTTTTACGGCCCGACTTATCTGCCGCGCAAATTCAAGATCGGGTTCGTCATTCCGCCGTCCAATGACGTCGACGTCTACACTCAAGACCTTGGCTTCATTGCGATCGCTGGCGATGATGGCAAGCTCGAAGGCTTCAAC
>Ga0326733_1000526_pt1 | contig 11042 bp, 8 predicted proteins | sample 14_GP2_308_FD_207946 | JGI IMG/M metagenome (GOLD analysis project Ga0326733, IMG submission 207946) | Glacier ice microbial communities from Ngari, Tibet, China - 14_GP2_30.8 | ecosystem: Environmental > Aquatic > Freshwater > Ice > Glacier | place: China: Ngari, Tibet | collected 2018-07-17 | reverse complement strand
GCAGGTGATGAGCAGGATCGCATGGTTTTATGCCTAGGCTTTGCCGGACCTAAGGCTGCTCATCAAGCGCGCGCCCTTTTTTAACCGGAATTTGTTAAAGACCGAGACCAAATAGAAACAGAACAAGACAACTACGGCTTTGATCCACCTTCACAGTAAATAATGTTTATTTAAATTCAATGACATTTAGTTAATGCATCTATTCCGAAATCAGCCAGAAGTTCTTGCAATACCAACAAAAAAGCCGACATCAAAGTCGGCTTTTTTAAAACATGCGATATCGATCACGCGGCAGAATTTTTCGCTTGATTCAACTCAAAAACTGCCATTGACTCAACATGAGAGGTGTGCGGGAACATATTAACCACGCCGGCATTCTTCAATACGTAAGGACCGTCGTTGACCAATACTGCAGCGTCACGCGCCAAGGTTGAAGGATTACATGACACATAGACAATGCGGCTAGGCATCAAATCCGGCCGTACTGCATTCAAGCCGGCCAGTGCTTCACAAACCGCCAAGGCGCCATCGCGTGGAGGATCAATCAACATGCGATCAAATTTACCCATTTCGATAAAATCCTCGGTTTTCGCCTCGAACAGATTGCGCGAATAAAACGAGGTTTTTTCGGCTAGCTGATTTGCCCGTGCGTTTTCCAGTGCGCGCTCGGTCAGTGTTGTGCTGCCTTCAACACCGACCACTTCACGCGCTTGCGTCGCAATCGGCAAAGTAAAATTACCCAAACCACAGAAAAGATCAGCGACACGATCTGTCGCTTGCACGTCCAGCAAACGCAATGCGCGCGCGACTAATACCCGATTGATCTGGTGATTCACCTGGGTGAAATCTGTCGGTTTGAATGGCATTGTTACGCCGAATTCCGGCAAAGCGTAATGCAAATTTGCCTCTACCGGATAGAACTGAACCGCGCTATCCGGGCCAGCAGTTTGCAACCACCATTGCACCTTGTAGTGATCAGCAAATACCCTCAATTTCACTTCATCGTCGACAGATAGTTCGGTCATGATCCGCAACACCATGGCGGTGATTTTCTCTTCCGCGCCCTGCCCTATTGCCAATTCGATTTGCGGCAAATGATCGATGACAGACAGCGAGGCAATCAATTCACGCAAAGGCACCAGCATTGCTGAAACATTGGCCGGCAAAATTTCGCAAGTCTTCATGTCTGTAATGAAAGACGATTTACGCTCATGAAAGCCAACCAGCACGCCGCCTTTTTTCGGCACATTGCGTACCGAAATCCGCGCGCGATAGCGATACCCCCAGGTCGGTCCGTGTATTGGACGCAGCATTGTTTCTGCTTTGACCTTACCAATATGTTTTAGATTATCTTCCAGGATGCGTTGCTTCAATGCGACTTGCGCACCTGCCTCAAGATGCTGCATCGAGCAACCGCCACAGATGCCGAAATAGCTGCATTTAGGCTTGGTACGCAGCGATGATTCCTTGATCACGGACATCATTTTTGCCGCTTCCCAGCTCGCTTTTTTGCGATAGGAAGAATAGACGACGCGCTCTTTCGGCAAAGCACCTTCGACGAACACCACTTTACCAGGCGTGCCATCTTCATTTTGCAGATGGCCTACGCCACGTGCTTCCATGTCGAGGGATTCGATATCAATAATAGTTTGCCGCATAGGGATTAAATCAGATTAGCGAGCAGACAAAGCCGTGCTCGCATTAAAAAAAGGAAAGAGTGAAATCAAAAGAAACGGATGATAGCAAACTGCCGCAGATTCGCGACAAATCCAAGATTCTCGCTATAGCACGGAATCCTTGCCGATACCCGTCTTGGCCATAGTGCGCTTCAATTTGATCAAAGCCTCTTGTTGAATTTGTCGTACCCGCTCGCGCGTGAGATGCATTTCTACTGCCAACTCTTCCAACGTTGCAGGATCGTCGTTATCGAGACCAAAGCGACGCGTAATCACCAAACGCTGTTTATCCGGCAATTTATCCAGCCAGTCGCGCACCAGCACGGTCATCTCTTGATGTTCAGCCTGCGTATCCGGATCGTTCGCATGATCGCCCTGCAGCAAATCCATCAGACTGGATTGCGGATCACCATCAAGTGGCGCATCCAGCGAACTGGCGTGCTCGGATAAGGCAAGAATGTCCTGCACATCTTCGACACTGCGATCGACCAGATGCGCAATATCTTCTGCAGTTGCATCCTTACCGTCGTGATGTTGCGCTTCCAGATGAAATTTTGCGCGCAGCGTTTGATTCAATTCACGCACTACATGCACAGGTAAGCGCACCGTGCGCGCCTGATTCATGATCGCGCGCTCTATGCTCTGACGTATCCACCAGGTCGCATAAGTCGAGAAACGAAAACCCCGCTCCGGCTCGAATTTATCGATGGCACGCATCAAGCCCAAATTGCCTTCTTCGATCAGGTCGAGCAGAACAACGCCGCGATTGATGTAATGCTTGGCAATCGACACAACCAGACGCAGATTGTGTTCGATCATTTTTTGACGCGCTTCGAAATTACCCTGTTTGGCCAGTGTAGCGAAGTGAACTTCTTCCGGCACCGTCAACAAGGGACGTGCGCCTATCTGATTCAGATAATGTTGAGTCGCATCGGTAGATAGCTCAGTCGACAGAACCTTTTTCAGTTCATCGATTCCGGCAACTTCAATCGGTGCAACAGTACGCTCACTAGACTCATTCGAATCGGCAGAGTCGACATCGTCATCGATGTCGTCGTCTTTTTCTTCATCGTCACCGAATTGAAAAGATAGCTCGGAGGACGCGGGCTGAGCTTTTTCCTCGTCGTCTTCCTGTGCATTCCGGTTACGAGTCATTAGCGGTGGGGTAGAAACTTGGATGGATCGACGGGCTTGCCCTGCTGGCGAATCTCAAAATGCAGCTTGACTGCATCTGCATCCGAATCACCCATGTCGGCAATTTTTTGGCCTTTGGTAACGTTCTGGCCTTCTTTCACATGAATCGCCTTGTTGTGTGCATACGCAGATAACAAGGTGCTCGTATGTTTTACGATAACCAGATTGCCGTAGCCGCGGATACCACTGCCGGCATACATGACTTTGCCGGACCCAGCAGCCAACACTTGCTGCCCCGGTTTGCCGGCGATATCAATGCCTTTTTTATTGTCATCGAAAGTCGCAATGACCTTGCCGTCAGCCGGCCACATCCACGCAACAGTTTCGTCATCTGACGCTGCAGCAGCGGTTTCAGCTGGCTTGGCTGGTAACGCGGCTACTGCGCCTTCAGCTTTCTGCATCTCGGTCAGATTGCTGTCGGAATAAGGACGCTTTTCGCCGCGCGGAGCAGTTTTATTAGCGCCAGTCATGATCGGAGGCGTCGATAATGTCCGTGCCTCGGTGCCTGATGAAGTCGAAATTGCACCGATTTGTGCACCACTGGTGCTGCTATTTCCACTACTACCGCTACTGCGGGATGACGCAGACTCAGGCGGTGCTACACGCAGGACCTGATCAACTTTGATATCGTTTGGATTGGTTAACTTGTTCCATGTCACCAGTTCGCTGTAGCTTTGACCGAAATCCAGCGCGATGCGATAAAGAGTGTCGCCCTTTTTAACAGTGTAGGAACTACGATCTTCTGCCGAAGCTTTTGCAGCCGACGCGGAGCCGCCTATCGACCGTTCTGTAACGGGTGCAGCGCGGTGCGGCGTACCGCAAGCAGCTAATGAGCCGACCAGCAGTGCCAACAATGTGAATCGAATTTTATTCATTCTGTTTACGTTCATTATTACTTAGCGATGTTTGTTCGCGGAGTTCACTTTACGGTACCTGGACGGAGTGGCACAAAATGGCAATCCTCCAGCGTCGAACTCTTCCATTCAAATTTGCTAACGCGTTCTATTAATTGCAGAACCTGATGTCTATCCCCAACAGGGGCAACCAGGCGACCGCCTATCGTCATTTGTTCCAGTAAGGCCTGTGGCACTTCCAGTCCGGCTGCGGCCAAAATAATGCCGTCAAACGGGGCTGCCTGTGGCAAGCCAAGCATACCATCTCCGTAATGCAAGCGGATGTTTGCCACGCGCATGGGTCGCAGGTTGGTTTTGGCCAGTTCATGCAAACCCTTGATACGCTCTATGGAATAGACTTCTTTCGCCACCAGCGACAAGACCGCGGCCTGGTAACCGCAACCCGTGCCAATTTCCAGCACACGATTGAGTACGCCTCCAGCGCTATTGTTCCGCATGACCTCAATCATTCTTGCGACGATATAAGGTTGCGAGATCGTTTGGTGATAGCCAATAGGCAAGGATGCGTCGATGTACGCCTGGCTCGCCAAGGCCGGCTCCATGAATAAATGACGTGGTACCGCCTCCATCGCAACCAACACCTTGCTGTCCTTTACCCCCTGCTTGGCCACGCGCGCGGTCATGGCCTTGCGTATCGCGTCCGAAACCAGTGGCGTCGAGCGATTCCCGGCGGCAGGAGCATGCGTTGCTGCTTTATGTGAAGGCGCTGCATGGCTTTGTCCCGCCGCAGAATTCGAGGCAGACCGTGCAACAGGCCCCGCCGCATGGCGGGAAGCATTCAACGTTGCAGTTTGGGGCGTAGCGGTTTTGCCGCTGGCGTTGCGATTTGTTTCGCTGCGTGCGCCATTGCGGGGAGCCTTCTCCGCGATGGATGAAAGCGACAGCGGGAAGCGTTTGATTTTTTCGGTCATGCCAAAACCTTCTTCAAAGCCGCAAGCTGTGCATTGTGTGTCAAATCGATTTGCAAAGGCGTAATCGATACATGACCTAGCGCCGTTGCATGAAAATCGGTGCCTTCACCAGCGTCTTTTTGCCCGCCACAAGGGCCTATCCAATAGATATCACGGCCACTCGGGTCTTGCGTCTTGATCACTGCTTCTGACTGATGGCGTTTGCCGAGACGGGTTGCAAGAGCAGGCTTGATCTCCTCAAACGGCAAATTGGGGATATTGACGTTCAGCAGAAAATTTTCAGCGAGATGATCAAAACGCCGCTCAACAATATCTCTGGCAACGCGTGCTGCGGACTTGATCTCTGCCCATCCTTTGTCCAGTTGGGAAAACGCGATCGCCGGAATACCAAACAAATGTCCTTCAGTCGCTGCCGCCACAGTCCCTGAATACAACGTGTCGTCACCCATGTTTTGTCCCTGATTAATACCAGAAACAATCAGATCAGGGCGAACGTCCATGATGCCGGTCAACGCGATATGAACACAATCGGACGGCGTGCCGTTAATGAAATAAAAACCGTTGGACGCCTGATAGACAGAAAGCGGCCTATCCAGCGTCAAGGAATTGGAGCTACCGGAACGATTGCTGTCCGGTGCAACGACGACTATATCGGCAATCGGTGCCAGTGCCTCGGCCAAAGCGATCAGCCCGGGCGCGAGATAACCATCGTCATTACTGATAAGAATTTTCATGTGTGAATTTTACCTGAAGCAACACTGCTTCTGAACAAGCTTTCACGATGCGCTAGAGGGCGTGCAGATATTCTGCCATGCGCTTACTCTGCGTCGCCAGCTTCTTTGCCGGAGGCAAAAAACGTGCGCACCACATCGAGCTCGCGTGTTCGTTTGAACGGCGGCAGACTTTGCCAGATTCGTTTGCCGTAAGGCTTTGCAATCAAACGTGGATCGCAAATCATCAACACGCCACGATCTGTTTCGTCCCGAATCAAACGTCCTGCGCCCTGCTTCAAGTTAATAATTGCTGCCGGCAATTGATGATGCATGAAGCCGTTCATGCCCTTGCGTTCCAAGGCTTCAATACGTGCGGCCAAGACCGGATCATCCGGCGGCGAGAAGGGTAACTTATCAATAATGACCAGCGAAAGAGCATCGCCGCGGACATCCACACCTTCCCAGAAGCTTTGGCTGCCAATCAATACCGCATTACCGGCTGCGCGGAAACGATCCAGCAATTCCGTACGCCCCGCTTCGCCTTGCACCATCAAAGGAAATGGCAATTTCATGCGTTCAAATTCTTCACGCAAACGCTCGGCGGAACGATTGACTGCACGTATCGTCGTGCACAATAAAAATGCACCACCACCTGCGGCCTCGATCACCGGCAATGCGGCGTCAATCACGGCGTCTGTGTAGTCAGGAGAATTAGGTTGCGGCAAGCCGGTTGGCACGTACAACAAACCTTGGCTATCGTAATCAAAAGGACTAGGCCAAGAATGCGCAGGCTCGTTCCACAAGCCCATTTGCGCACTATAGTGATTGAAGTCGTTTTTGACCGCCAGCGTCGCGGAAGTAAATATCCAGGTTCGCGGCACGCCTTCACGCTGTTTATTGAAAATCGGTGCGATCGAAAGCGGAGTTTGATGCAATTGCAGCGATGACGAAAAAGCTTCTACCCACAACACGCTTTCCTGACCGATGATCACATCGCCCTTGGGCTTGTTCCATGCTTCCAGTCGAGTAGCGATTTCAATTCCGCGAACGCGGCATTGTTCTAGGGTTTCGGCGCGTTCGGCCTGCTTTTGCAAGACCGCGATCATGCCGTCCATCTGCTCTTTCAAGGTTTCCAGCGCAGGAAAAAACGGGCTGGATGGCGCAATCTGATTTACCGCCAAACGTACAATATCCTGAGGGAATGTCAGTCGCAAATCGCGCGCTGCACGTTCCACCGGCGTCACTACTGCTACCCAATCTGCGCCGTCACGCGCGTGTGACAAGCCTTCCGCCAAGACGTCGCGGCAAAGTTCGAGCACATTCGACGTAGAAATCGTATCGCCGAAAAACAACGTCGCCGTTTCCGGCAATTGGTGTGCCTCATCGAAAATAATCGTGTTTGCCGATGGCAGTAATTCAGCCACGCCGGTATCCTTCAACGCAACATCAGCGAAGAACAGATGATGATTAACTACAACGACATCGGCCTGCTGTGCCTCTTTGCGCGCCTTCATTACAAAGCAATCCTGATAATACTGACATTCAGCACCCATGCAGGTATCGCGCGTCGACGTGACGAGGTTCCAGACCAGAGCCGTTTCTGGCACCTTCGACAATTCAGCCTTGTCGCCCGAACCGGTGGTTTTCATGAAGCGCGAGATCTCGCGCAAGTAACCGACATCGTCACGCGATGTCAGTCGCCCATTCTGCAATGTGCGTTCGAGATGAAAATGACAAACGTAATTAGCGCGACCTTTGAGCAATGCCACCGAAACCGGTGCACCCAAGGCTTTGCGCACAGTCGGAATATCGCGCAGAAAAAGTTGATCCTGCAAGTTCTTGGTGCCGGTCGAGATAATCACCTTGCCACCCCACAGCAAGGATGGCACTAGATAAGCAAAGGTTTTACCAGTGCCAGTACCGGCCTCCGCAATCAGCGTGTTTTGATTTGCAATCGCACTGGCAATTGCCTTCGCCATCTCGGTTTGGGATTTACGCGGACGAAATCCCCCGACCGCATGCCCCAACGGACTGTTCACGCCAAATAGCTGATCGAGCTCGGCATCGTAAGTGGCGACTTGTGCGGCGGTGGCAGCAACTGGTAATGCGGCAGATTCAGCGGTCAAAATAAAGTCTTGGGCAATGCGTTAAAAAAGGCGAGGTTTCCGTGCCCAACAATGCAAGCACACAGAGAAGACGGAAAAACAAGATTAATGATGCGGGCTACATACTGCTCGCCATAATCCCGAGAGCGCAATAAATCGGTGTTCAATCAAGCAGGAATATCCGGAATCAGCTGCATTTTGAGCAAAGTAATGTTGTCCTTCAATTGCAATTTGCGCTTCTTCAAACGACGCAATTGTAACTCTTCATGCCGCCCGTCACGGATCAGCGTTGCTATCACCTCATCCAGGTCGCGATGCTCGACTTCAAGTTCAACAATACGTTGGTGAATGGCTTGCGGAGAACTCATAGTCATATTTTCATTCTTGGCGATGTTGCACTTCAATGGGGAACATGTGTGCGTCCCTTACAAGACGGCACCGAGCTTTCCAATATCATCGCAGTAATTATCTATAAAAAACACCCTGATTTTGCATGTAAAAGATACCGCATGCCTAAGTTCGCTGGCGCTATGTACAAATAAACCAATTGTAAAAATCTTACAAGTTAAAAAGAGTGACTTTGACTGCCGCCAAGCTCACATGCAATAATTAAAAGCAACAAATTAACCAGCGTAGTTTAATCCACCCAGACATATGAGCCAATATAAGATAGAAGCAGGAACGGGCCAACATATTGGCGATCGCGAAGTACAACAAGATAGAACCGCATTATTAGCTGCGCCCAAGGCGCCCGGCTACATGCTTGCCGTTGTCGCGGACGGAATGGGTAATCAGGGTGCGCTGGCAGCAGAACAGGTTATCAATACGGCTCGACAGATTTTCGAACGTTTTTCACCGCTCACCGATACTGCAGAAGCAATTCTGCATACCATCGCAAAAGAAGCTGACACCGTTATCAAGCTGTCAGCGATGTCGTCAGACAAGAAGCCGCACAGTACTGTTGTACTTTTAATTATCACGCCGGAAAACAGTGCGATCTGGGCTCACGTCGGCGATTCGAGGCTGTACTACTTTGAAGGTCCAAATTGCGTTAAAAAGACTACTGACCATACCTATTTCGAACAGCTAAAAGCTGAAAACAAGCTTGATGAAAGCAAAGCTAAAGATCCTTTGCTGGTCAATCTATTGATCAATGTACTAGGCAGCAGCAACGATTACACCCTCAGCATCAACCGCCGTGATGGCTTGAAAATTGGCGACTCATTTCTGCTATGCAGCGACGGCTTATGGCGATATTTCAATGAGGCCGAATTGGGCGCCGCCACGGCGATGAATTCACCACGCAAGGCGAGCGAAATGTTGATTGCCAAAGCGCGAGAACGTGCTGTCAACGGCCGGGCAGACAATTGCACATTAGCTATTATTAAGTTGCTAAAAGTACCTAAAGAAGTCAAGGATTACACTGTAAAAAAAATGCGTCGCGCAGTTTAAGGACAGTAATTCTAGTTCCAGCGGCAACTACTTTGCTCCATCCACTGTAGAGCGGAAACTCTTTTCCTTAACCCTAGTCTGAACATACAGGGTGAATGACGGTAAAAAGCGCGCTTACAAGCGCAAGAATCAGTCATTATTACAGTCAGGTCTGCGTGTTTTGCTTGCCCCAGCTCTTGATCGACGGTCATTTTAAAGTACACGCATTGAACAAACCGCTCAGTTCATATTTCAATTTCGACAGCTTGCGCATTCGCTTGCTTGTATTAGTGTTGCTTGCAATTGTGCCGCCCGTCATTCTGACCGTGTATGGGGCTTGGAAAGAGCGACATCAAGCCATCCATATGGCGGAAGAAAATCTCCAGCAACTCACACAATTGGCAGCGGCCAGTGAGGCCCGTTCCATCGAAGGCGCCCGGCAATTATTGAGCGTGCTTTCCATGTTGCCGGAACTGCGCACTGACAAAAATACCTGCAGCGAATTTCTTGCCAAAATTTTGAAAAAAAATGAAGGCTATGTCAACTTCGGCCGAATACAGTTGAATGGCGACGTCAATTGCAGTGCAGCTCCTCTTATTAGCAAACTCAATGTCGCAGATCGCCCACATTTCAAACGTGCGGTGCAAGGTGAGACATTTATCGCGGGCGACTATGTCTTTGGGAACGCCTTGCGTAAGCATGCAATCAATCTGAGCTATCCCGTTTTTGACAATAACGGTGACGTACAAGCCGTGATTTTCGCCGCACTGGACTTGAACTACCTTGATCGTTTTGTTGGCGACATCGTATTGCCTGCCGGCGCAGTGCTGATCACAGCTGACAGCAACGGCACTATCATTGCCAGACGGCCTGACCCTGAAAAGTGGATAGGCACGCGCGCATCGCAATCCTTGTTTGACGTCATGATCAAGGTAGGTTTCGGTACCGCTGAACTCACAGATACAGACGGCATCGCGCGCTTGCATGCGTTCGCGCCGGTCGGTAACAGCAATATTTCCAACTTTAAGGTCAGCATCGGCATCCCAATTAAAGACATCGTCGCGCCCGCCAACCATTTGCAAATAATGGAACTGACTACCTTAGCGATCATTGCATTGCTGGCTTTGTTGGCAGCCTGGTTTGTCGGCGACGTGATCATCCTGCGACGCGTCCAGGCCTTGGTAAAAACAGCGAATAAAATTGCGGCTGGCGATCTGGATGCGCGCACTGGCATCGAGTATGGCAAGGAAGAGATTAGTCAACTGGCGCGTGCGTTCGACGGCATGGTGGCATCGCTGCAAGAACACGAATCGGATGGCGAACTGACACAGGCAATTTTGTTTGCCGAAAAAGAACGCGCCCAAGTAACGCTCGAATCAATTGCCGATGCGGTCATCACCACCGACAATCTTGGCAATATTGAATACATGAACCGCGTCGCCGAAAAATTGACCGGCTGGAAAAGTATCGAAGCACAAGGTTTGCCATCGACAACAGTGTACAAAATTCTCAACGGCTTTACCAGAGAGCCAGTTCCCAATCCTGTTGAACTGGTGCTCACACAACAAAGCAATGTCGAACTGATCAAGGATACAGTCCTGCTTAGCCGCGACGGTTCCGAATACGCAGTGGAAGATTCCGCTGCACCGATACGCAATCGTGAAGGCCGCATCATCGGCGTCGTATTGGTATTTCACGATGTCAGTGATTCGCGCAAACTGGCCATTCAGTTGTCGCATCAGGCGGCACACGATCCATTGACCGGTTTGTTCAATCGTCGTGAATTCGAACGTAGACTGGAACTGGCAATCGATGCACTCGCGCGCCAATCCAAACAGCATGCGTTGTTGTATATGGATTTGGATCAATTCAAAATCGTTAATGACACCTGCGGTCACAGCGCAGGTGATGAACTTCTCCGGCAAATCACTGCATTGCTGCATCCACTGGTGCGTGACAGCGATACACTGGCACGACTGGGTGGCGATGAATTCGGTGCGTTCCTGGAAAATTGCTCGCCTGAATCAGCTAGCCGTGTGGCAGAAAAATTGCGGCAAACCATTTGCGATTTTCATTTTGTCTGGCAAGACAAAATATT
>Ga0326733_1000525_pt1 | contig 11055 bp, 7 predicted proteins | sample 14_GP2_308_FD_207946 | JGI IMG/M metagenome (GOLD analysis project Ga0326733, IMG submission 207946) | Glacier ice microbial communities from Ngari, Tibet, China - 14_GP2_30.8 | ecosystem: Environmental > Aquatic > Freshwater > Ice > Glacier | place: China: Ngari, Tibet | collected 2018-07-17 | reverse complement strand
CGGAACCATTTGCTTCAAAGCCAGTAGGCACGCCGCAATTTTGTTTCACGGAAGTCGGAAAGCATCTATGACACTCGTGTCCCGATCAGCTTCAGCTTCCTAACGAGAATCGAATTGCAGGCGTGCCTAATGAATTGGGAAGCATAAAGCATATCTGCAAGAACGGTCTCAAAAACCTTCCCTGGAAAGTCGAGGAGGCGCCTCCTCTTCTTATTGCAGCAAGTCGTCCAAAAGGATTTGGATAACCCTGCCAGATTATTCACGCTTTATTCTTTTTAAAATGATTCAATTTTTGATTGCTATCCTATTGGGATTGGCATGGCCATCGAATACTCCCCCCGGCCAGGGAGATCCAGGCGCTCCAGTATACTCTACTAATGATACAGGAGGCGAAAATGGACAGATACCGCCGCCGCCGCCACCTCCAATAAGATAAGAGGGCTTAGTGCTTAAAATGGGGTCTATGATGTTATCATTTTAGGCCCCAAATTTTTACTGGAATTTACATCCTATAAGTTAATCGACGAAAGAGATAAAATGTCCGCTTAAATTCTATCTTAATTTTTGATTTAGTAGAAATCTACAGAACTGAAACAAGCTACATTTCTTATCTGTCTTTTACTGTCATACCAACTCAATACACAAAGCCAACAACGGAGCTTGCCACCCCGGCGAGCCCATTTTAAAGAACAGGCTCACGAATACGGGAAACCGTATAAGTAGTATCCATGGCAATATTACTTTTGGAGAATGCACGACAGGGGGACTCAAAGTTGAGATCCAATTCCCAGTTCAACTTTACCCCTCCTCCCGGCTGAAGCCATTCGGACGCGGCGCCAGCGGGGGACACATAAAATAGTATATGTTTGAAAAAGTATTGATTGCAGAAGATCACGAGAGTTCCAATATTTCTGTCCGGAGATCACTGGAAGATTTCGGCGTGGCAAACAGCGACTACGCGTATTACTGTGATGATGCCCTAGTGCTAATTTCCCATGCGGTTAAGGACAACGCTCCATACGATCTGCTAATTACAGACCTATCTTTTGAAAAAGACCAAATACCTCAGAACATTACCAATGGTACGGCTCTAATCCGTGCAGTAAAAGATATTCAACCCCGAATTAAAGTGCTGGTGTTTTCTGCGGAAAGCAAGCCTGTCTTGATAGACCAGTTGTTCAAAGAACTTGCAATCGATGCATTTGTGAGAAAGGCCCGCCACGATGTAACCGAGTTGAAACTGGCTCTGGAAGCAATTGGAAAAAATAGAAAATACCTAAGCACCGGTCTGCGGCAATCCATCAAAGAAACCAACACCTATGAATTTAGGGAATATGATATTGTGCTGATTACCCTACTTTCAAAGGGGATGCTTCAAAAGGATATTCCGGACTATCTGGTGCAGCATCAGATCAAGCCCTTTGGGTTAAGTAGTGTGGAGAAGCGGTTAAATTATATTAGGGAAGCGTTGAACTTTACGAAGAATGAGCAGTTGGTATCGTTTTGTAAGGATGTGGGGGTTATTTGAAAGCCTAAGAAAAATTGAGTCGTACAAATGCTTTCACATTGCTAGAGAACCAAGTAAGTACCGGAGCCCTATTTGTTAGTCAGCCAAGTATTCCAAGTTACAATAAAACCATTTTCCCCAAATATGACCATTATTTTCTACAAGCAAATCTGCTGAACAATAGAACTGAATTTCCCGAACTATTTTGTCAGACCTTCAATACAGATCTTGCTGTTTATTGCTCAAAAATATCGTCAATCATTTTTAATAATTCAATGGAACTTATCCGGAACTCCGAGCTTTTACGGTTTCCCGTAAACCTTTTGTTTACATAAGTAATATGTTTGACTTGTAGCTATTAAATAGATTTTGTGTCGAAGAAATGAGTCAACGGTAGCTAAGGGTTATCAAATCAACAACTTAATCTAAATGAAAAGAGTTTATCTATTAACAAGTCTTTGTTTCGTCTTATTAATTTCAATCTTTTCATATTGCTCGGAACCAGACACCGACAGAGATGGAGTAATTGATGAGAACGATGCTTGCCCCGAAGTTGCCGCGAAAACAAAGAATGGCTGCCCTGAGAAGAAAGTCATCACCGACGTAAAGATCTTCCTGGAAACATCAGCGAGTATGGGAGGCTATTTTAACCCCACCCAAAGCACTGAATTTAAATCTGTCGTAACTGACCTTATAAGTAAGGTTAGCCAAAATGTAAAACCGGTACGCATCGCTTTTATCGCTGAATCAACTGTAAGATATAATAAATCAGTTTCTGATTTTAGTAAGGACATTGCAACCACTTCCATAACACCTCAAAAAAGCTCCCAGTTACATAAGATTATCGATCAAATTTCTGCCGAGACAGGAAAGGGAAATGTTTCGATCCTGATATCTGATTGCATTCTTTCTTTTCCGGACAAGGATATCAAGAACAACTCTGAAATAAATCGCATACAGGCTAACCTGGCTTTGAAAGGGGATATTTATAACACCTTTTCCAAATTGAAGAAAAAGCATTACGGGGCAAGTGTATATGCATTTACCTCGGAATTTTTCGGAACATATTATGATTACCAAAACGTCAAAACCCGGCTTCGTGGGGAAAGCAGGCCTTTCTATATTTGGGTAATAGGGGAGAATGACTTGCTTACACAATTCAATTTAGCATTGAGCGATATCTCCACGTTCAAGCCCGAAAAGGCGCTTCATTTTGGCTCAAATGAAAAGCCAGTGGTCCGCTATAATATCATCCCCCAGTTGGGCAAAAAGGGCCAGTGGTCTAAAACCCCCGATGGCCTAGAAGACATCGAACTTAAGGGTAAAGAACCACTGCAATTCTTTATTGGATTGGATCTCGCTCAGCTGCCCGTGTACGCCCAGGATCTAAATTATTTGCAGAAAAACATACGTGTAAGTACAGCTGGAACTCCTGTTAAACATTTATTCCGTAAAAAGGAAAGTTTTGATAAATCGAAAATCAAGAGTCAGCCCCAACTCAAGCAATTTCAGAATGCCTCCCACATCTTAATGATTGAAATGGCGAATCTAAGTATGAGCGAATCTCAATTGCGGATTTCACTTCCTATGAAATACGATACGTGGTATAAAGACTGGTCGACTATGAATGATAAAACGATCGGAAGCCGTGAGCATAAAACTTTCGCCCTTCAACATTTGATTGATGGAGTACTGGAAGCATATGATTCGCGCAATAAAGAGTTTATCAAATTTTCAATCAATTTAACTAAAGACTGATGCAACTTTCTATTTTTTCAACCCTTTATGAATTCGCCATCGGGCAGAATCAGGATTATCCTGAATATGATGAAGTCGTGTTCTCTTCGGTAGGGTGGCTGACTTTGGCTGCCGCACTGTTAATTGCTTTCCTCTTTTACATTGTTCTGGGAAGAATGAAACCAATCTGGCATCACACAAGTCATTGGTTTATTACAGCATTTCTAACAGGAATACTCGGCTTTGCCATCGCATTTGCTCTTTCAAAAGATGAACTGCAAATTTCACCTGATGGATATTTAATACGATTTGCATGTTTCAATCTATTATACGCAATGATATACTATTTCATATGCTCATTGTTGTTGAAACACTTTTCCATTTTTTCTAAACGCACTCCTTTTTAACCACTTATGAGAGTATTTATTTTCGGCATTGGAGGGACAGGCTCCAGAGTTTTGAGATCACTAACCATGTTATTGGCAAGCGGTGTCAAAATTGACAAGAAAGATGTATCAATAATTCCTGTCATCATCGATACTGACGCCCATAATGGAGACACCGCCCGGACAAGGGATATATTAAAAAATTACTATGATATCAGGAAAACCTTCGTTAATAAGGCTGTTACCCCTGATAGCCAGCATTTCTTTAGTACGCCCATAAGTTCTTTTAACCGGCTAAATCAGGATAATGCAGAAAATGCCGACCTCGATGTACAATTCAACTTTCAAAACCAAGATACTACCTTCGCTAACTTTATAAACCACTCCGGGCTTGATCAGGTAAATAAAGATGTTATAGAACTATTGTATAACGATTCTCTGGACGAGCATCCAGAACTGCACCTGAACCTCAGTGTCGGGTTCAAAGGTAATCCTAACATCGGAAGTGTCGTGTTTAATGAGCTCGCCGACTCCCCCCATTTTAAAAACTTCGAGAGTAATTTCACCTCCGGCGATAGAGTGTTTATCATCAGCTCCATTTTTGGCGGCACGGGATCTTCCGGATTTCCGACACTGGTTAAGATGATGCGTTCATCGACAAATCAAAATCTGGCCCAAACGAATATCGGGGCTATAACAGTAATGCCTTATTTTAACGTAGAGACTGACGATAAGAGTGCCATTAATTCTGCCATTTTCGATACAAAGACTAAGGCTGCACTGGCTTACTACGCAGACGATAAGTTCATCAAGTCAATAAATGCACTGTATTATATTTCTGATAATAAGAAGCCTGGAGCACTGCCCAATGTAGAGGGTGGCAAGGGTCAGGTCAATAATGGTCATGTAGTTGAACTCATTTCGGCAACGTCTATAATTGATTTTATAAACCGCTCAGATAGTGATCTTCAAACTCCTCAGGCTTTTGAATTTGGCGCCAACCAAGACGGAAACCCATTTACCATCAAAGACTTCAGTCTGACAACAAAGGACAAGTACATTAAGCATCTGGTTCACTTTGCTTACGCATCCAGCATTGCGCTTCAGTATGTGCCTACACTCACTAAGGAAACATTTTACGACAAAAAGGAACTGAATATCGATAATTCACTTGGAGTACCGAATGGTTACCAAAAGATTCTGGCCTTCTTTAATGAATTCTCAAACTGGACATCGAAAGAGATGAACGACTCGAATTCGGGCAGAGCATTCATATCGTTTAATTTCGATACCGACCAGCATCTGAACAATATGATCCATGGGGGAGAACTGAAAACCGGTCTCTTCAACAAGGGCCTTTCAAAATCGAAGATTGCGGAAATGTTGACAAGAAACGAGGTGAATGAGCCTAAGGATATGCCCATACCTGAAAAGTATCTTAACATGCTTTACAAAACAGCTTTTCAATGTACTAGTTTAAAAGGTGAATTACCATAATCACATAAATATATATGCCCCACATTTTTCAATTTCATAAAGGTACCAATCAAAATATCCTCGATTGGACGGCTTCTAACCGTATTAAACCGGGAGATGTAAGAGACGTGATGGACCGGACGAATGTACTTACGTCCTCTGCCGGAACATCGATACCTACTCCATTAGCAAGAATGCATTTGTTTAAAACTGCATTTGAAATTATGGCTGTTCAGGTCAGGGATAATACAGTAGAAGCTAAGAGTATTTATGCTGGTTTAGTGTCAGAAGTATTAGACCTTATTGAATTACTGTATAAAAGTGGGAATGATCGAGAAAGATTCCGGTATCAAAAATGGACATTCGATAATACTACCCAGGATAATAGTATCCTAACTTCTTTTGGTACTCATAAAGGTCACAAGTTACTCGCTGAGTCGTTCAAACAGGCGGCTTCCCAGGCCCCTTTCAATAATAAGATTGAAATAACATTAATATATCTGAAGGAGGGGCACAAAGAGGTGCTAATTGGTGGTACAACTCCATTTACCATGGTTTTTACCTCTCCCAATTTTAAACGTAAGATGCGGGACCGTGAATTCAGGTCTATTAATGGTTTGATTTCTAACGATGTGTTATTTGATACCGATTACAAACTCCTTCAGGAGCGCGACGAGGCTTTTATTCAGTACATCGAAAACATTAAAAACACACCAACTCAAACAGATTCGTTGGAGGGTTTTAAGGAGTATATCATCAATACCGGCAAACGGTTCGAAAGCAAATTCCATGGCAGTTTAGGTAACCTGAAGGATATACAGGTCGGGGATAATCCTTTAACTGTTACGGGTATCCATTTCAAACAGATTAACGAGGCCGATTACAAACAATCAATTGAAAGTTTCAGCGATTTCAAAATTGAATTACCTGCTGACACAAACTATAAAGGCGAGTTTCCCCCTTTATTCTTGCTTGATCGAATGCCATATGATGGCCAGTACACATCCCCTACAAGCTCATGGTCTGAGAAAACCCGTGTTAGTGAATTGGAGTACCCCTACGTCGATCCAACGGAGCTTGAAAACAGGGAACTCCCAGGCATAGACGGCTTTACATATCCCTTTCTTTCATCCTTTGATTTTTTTGAAAGGTGCCTGGTTAAATTTGATGGATATACCCTCAACAGCGACCGGTTTGTAACCTTGGTAAATAATCAACCATTTGCGTTACCCATAAAGCCAATCTTTTTTCACTTCTTTCCAATCAATCATTTAAAAGACTATTTGACAGTTGAAGTAGGGGAGGACGCGACCACATTTATTCTTAAAATCCCAGTAGTGGGCCCTACAAAAGGACGGCGAGTGTTTGTAAGCAAAAAAGTTTACGATCAGAAATCAACATTAAAATATAGCGGAATTCTCGGGGTTTTTCCGTTCACCAAAGCAGTCGACAAAGCTCTTTTACATACTAATAAGTATACCGTGGCGGCATATGAAAAAACAAAAGCGGTTAACGATCCTGTAAATTATATCAGTTTTTATAAAAAGAATGGAATAGACAGAGTTCCATCAGAACCTGTAAGCAGATCAGTATATCAGAATTTCAACACCAAGTCGTCGTACTATCAGGTTAGCCAGTCTTTTGATCTGATACAGGCGAACTTCCTGAGAGATAACTCCAATTGCGGATCTGTAATAATTCCAAAATTCCGTGAGATTTACAATGGTGCAGAGGAATATGTGTATGCTATAGATTTCGGAACATCAAATACTCATGTCGAGTATTCCCATGTGGTTGACGAGTCAGCTCGTAAAACGGAACCGTTCGAAATAACCGAACAAAATATGCAAATGACCTTGCTGAACACACCTTATTCCCGTGAAGAGAATGATGGGGCGCTCATATTCAATGACTATGAATTCATGGGTGCTTCTATTGATGGGTCACGTCAAATTGTTCTGAGGGAATTTGTCCCGTTCCAACTTGGTGCTCAGCGCGGCGCAACGTTTAAATTTCCTTTCAGGACAGCGACGTTTGAAAGCCGGGGTTTTAAAGACACCAAAAACCCCTTGCTTTTTAGCCATTTGAATATTGGCTTTAGTATTGAAAAGGACGCAATCGACGATAACTCAAACTATCAAACGGATATTAAATGGCAGCTAGAGTCCAGGTTGAATGATGACCAGAAACAACACCGGGTTAACTTGTTCTTCAGGCAATTGATCCTGATGATCAGAACGCATGCATTGCTGATCAATAATCCTACAGCTAATATTGATAAGGTCAAAATTGCAATGTCATTCCCAGTAAGTATGGATTCTGATTTGAGAAAGCATTTGATGGATAGGTTCCATGCACAGTTTAAAGATCTTTTTGACTTTGAGGGCGATATAAGCACCCGCGCAATTGAGGTGACGGAGTCAATCGCTCCGTACTATTACTTGTTAAAAGAAGATGCGAACATCCAGCATGATGTCTACTGCAATATTGATGTCGGTGGTGGCACTTCAGATATCATCCTGGTAAAAAAGGATTCTACTCTTTTAAACTGTTATTGTACCTCAGTAAAATTTGCCGGGAAGCAATTATGGGGGAGTTCATCAGATGACTTTAATCCGGATGATAATGGGTTCGTGTTTTTTTATAAGTCCTTTCTTCAATCGAAGGATAAAGAAACCTATGCCAAAGTCAAGAAGATTTTTGAAGGGAGAACCACGCGCACTGAAGATATCATCAGTTTCCTCTTCGGAAAAGAAGAATATAAGTTCAAGCAAATTTTTACGGAGTGCCGTGAGTTGAAAGTACCTCTTTTAATCCATTACGCATCTCTCCTGTATTTTGTGTCGAAACTTGCTAAAATTCATAAAATAGAACTTCCAAAAACTATTAGTTTTTCAGGAAAGGGTAGTGAATACATATCGATTGTTTTTGGGAACGATGAGCATCTGCGTCAGTTCACGCAAAAAGCGCTCAGTGTATTTTCAGGTATGGACTCGAATGCTTCATTCAAAATAAAAAAGAGCCGTGATCCGAAAGTAATAACGGCGAAAGGGGCGGTAATATATGCTGCAAAGCCCCTTGTAAACCTTGAGGAGGATATTTTTAACGCGAGCAATGGAAACTCAGGCGGCACCGGAGATGATTTGCAAATAAAACCTTCAATCTTCGTTTACAGTGGACTGGATGAATCTGAGAACATGGGTGCCTTTACTTATAAGGATTTCGACGAGCCAGGGGAACTTTATGGAAAAGTGCTAAGCGCAAACGTTGAATTTTTAGAAACATTCTTTGGGAGCCCGGAATTGATTGCTGGTTCTGAAAGAGCTTTGGGTATAAACAACCTGTCAAAGTTCAAATCCTTTTTTGTTCCTGCAGATATTGCAGTCCTGATGAAAGGTGGCGTTTTACGTAACAGCTATAAATCTGCCCTTCAAACAAAGACAATGTCTTCGAAGGTTGAAGATTCGCCTTTTTTCTTCGCCTTCAGGACGTCACTAATTGAGCTTTCCAAAAGTATCGCCGAGTCGGCATTAAAAATCAAAAATTAACATGAAGAAGATATTGTTAGTTGGGGGGATACTCCTCTTGCCGTTCGCACTCCTGGCCTTTCAGGCCAGTGGAAGCGATACAGACGGCCAATACAACCCAGATGAAAATTTTGTTATACCGACAACTCTTATGCTGGGATTGGAAGTTTTAAGTTCCCTCGCTCTGATTATTGGTATTATAAACTTTAGTATGATTCTTGGGCTAAGAAAGCGTGCTAAGCAAGCAAAAACTGCAGATCATGATATTTCTAAAGCATATTTTCCAAGCAATGATGATCTACACCAGGCAAGGAAATGGGATACCGAATATGAAAAGCTGGGATCCGTAGTATCAGACCTGAAAGCTAAACTGTCGGACTTTGAGAATAGGCTAAAAGCTTTCGAAGACGATGGCCGGGTTGTAGAATTTAAAGTTGAAAAAACTGATTGTGTATCTGTTGCTCAACCTCACCCGGGGAGGGAAATGCTGTACGCTAAACTTCCGGACACTAACGACGGTTTCAGTGCAGGGGTTCTGTCCTCCGAGCAGGATGGCGAAAAAATATACGAGATAACTGTCAATGGTGAATCGGCCACATTTGAGATATCCGGAGATAAGGATGCTCAGAAATATGCCTTATCGGATTATAACTATTATCTCGGAAATGCCTGTAACATGGAAAATGCACCTGAGAAAGACTCAAGAATAGTTACCGGGACCCCGGGGAAATTAAGTAAGAAAGGTAAAGACTGGATCATAGCCGATAAAGCTCTGATCAAATTTATTTAGTCAGATATGCCCACCGCTGAATATACACTGCTGATCGATCAGGTTATTCTTTATCTTAGAAGTAACCCATCCGCCGAACCTGGCAGGGTTTACTCAGATCACGTGGCGCCATGTAGAAATCTCGGACTGAGTGAGAATGATTTTTATCGAAAGGTTTTAAGGCATGCTGCAAGGAGTGTAGCGCCGGCAGATGGTGATGAAGGCATACATGAGGAGGAGCCAGTCACCGGCGAATATTGTAAAGTTGCCGGCAAAACAATCACACGGCTTTCAGAACTAGGGCAGGTTTTATTTGACAATGCCTCTTACTCTCTAAAATACCTCGCAGATGGCGTACTGATCAAGTCGAACGTTGATAAACTAACCCATGATGCGGATCTCGCCCTTGAATTCCAATCCATAGTTGATTCGGAAAAAGATACATATAACCGGTACCTGCGGGTTGTTTACAAGCTTAAGCCCTCGCTGCCTTTTAAAACAGTAACAGTTTCTTCCGCAAATATTCAGCACTTGCTCATTCAGGGATTTGCTAACTACCAGGTATGGCAAGAAATAAAAGCCGATTTTTTTAACGGTAGAATAAAGATCTGGCTGGAAGCAAGTAAACCAGATGTCGCTGCTCATATTCATGCACACCGCACCGAGCAAGACTTCTTGCAATTTGTATATAAAGTTGATCCAGCTTACCCTTATTATCTGTCAGAGAAAATTTTCAATGAGCCGAAACTGTTGGCAGCGGAAGCTGCAGAAAACTCGTCGATCTGGCCAGCCCTATATCAGGATATTGATAAAGGGCACTTAGAGACTTGGTTTAAACCCGCAGAAACTATCAGGACAACTAACCAATTAACTAAGTCTTATAAATCCATAAAAGAAGAACAAAAGCATGAGCTTGTTCAGGACTTTATTCTATCAGCAGCGGAAACGCCAATTCAACCTCATATTAACCCTTCAATTAAGGAGATCTCTGCACCAACCATCGAAGCCAGTAATACGTTCGAACGTATCTTTTCTCTCGCACTCGAAAGTAAGGGATATGTTAATGCAGGCGTGAAACTGGAAAATGCTCCTGAAGGAGTAGAAATCACTCCCGCCACGATGCAGTTTTTTGACTTGAAAGACCTCACCAGGCACAATATGAAACTGTCAGTAGATCCGATGAGATTGGTTAAGAATACCGAATACAATTTCAAGATAATTATAGCCACAAAATTTGAAAGTATCACAATTCCCGTAACGGTTGGCAGTTCGTTCCCAAAAACGGCTTTTGGTATAGAAGTAATTAAATATGCCGCTTGCGGAACTCTACTTTTTGGGGGTGTACGCTTTCTGCTGGCATCACTGTTAGATGTTTCAGGCTGGCTAAATAATCACGGTCAATCAGGCCTCCCGAAAGACTACAGCAGTTTTATTGCGGTGTTTCTTGTGCTTGTCGCGGGCTTGGCAGGCGCGGGCTATTTTTTCAAACGTTTCGAAAAAATGTCATAAGCCATGGTATCAAACAAGATCAACATTCTTAGAAAATATCTGCTCATGTGGATCATTTGGCTTGGCATAATGGTCTATCTGTTTAGAGAAATTTTAGGCATGCTCAGTGTAAGATTTGTTGTCTTCACAGACCGCTTGCTGAAC
>Ga0326733_1000524_pt1 | contig 11066 bp, 12 predicted proteins | sample 14_GP2_308_FD_207946 | JGI IMG/M metagenome (GOLD analysis project Ga0326733, IMG submission 207946) | Glacier ice microbial communities from Ngari, Tibet, China - 14_GP2_30.8 | ecosystem: Environmental > Aquatic > Freshwater > Ice > Glacier | place: China: Ngari, Tibet | collected 2018-07-17 | reverse complement strand
GCACAGCTTTGCAGTTGATTAATTTTTACCAAGATATTGCCATTGATTTTGAAAATGATTTTCATCGCAGCCGCATTTATTTGTGCCAAGATGAAATGCGCGAATATGGCGTAACTGAGGCACAAATCGCCAGCCAGCATGTCAATAGAAACTGGGAACGGTTTATGCTGTTTAATATTGAGCGCGCCCAAAAAATGTTAGATGCCGGCAAGCCTTTAGAGCATATTCTGCCCGGCCGAATTGGCCTAGAAATGCGCATGATTATTGGCGGTGGCGACCGCATTTTATATAAATTAAAAAATGTTCAAGGTGACATTTTTAAACACAGGCCACACTTAAAAGCCTGGGATTGGCCGCTGATTCTGTTAAAAGCCTTACTTACCTAATATTTCCACTTACTTTTCAGATTTCTACATTCATGACGCCACAGCAATATTGCCAACAAAAAGCTGCTCAAAGTGGCTCTAGCTTTACCCTTAGTTTTATTTTTCTACCCAAAACTCAACGCCATGCCATGGTGGCTCTGTATGCATTTTGCCGTGAGGTAGATGATGTAGTGGATGAATGCACCGATTTTAATGTGGCGCAAACCAAGCTTAATTGGTGGAAAACCGAAATTAGTAATTTGTATGCCAATACGCCGCAACACCCCGTTACCAAAGCCTTACAGCCATTTATTGCGCCATTCAATCTAGCTAAAGAGCATTTTTTAGAGATTATTGATGGCATGGAAATGGATTTAAAATTCAATCGCTATGAAGATTTTAAGCAATTACAATTGTATTGCTACCGTGTAGCTAGCGTGGTTGGTTTGTTATCGGCGCAAATTTTTGGTTTTAAAAATCGCCAAACACTAAAATATGCGCACGATTTAGGCATGGCGTTTCAGCTCACTAATATTATTCGCGATGTAGGTGAAGATGCGCGCCGTGGCCGAATTTACTTGCCCTTAGACGAATTAAAAAAAGCCAACGTTTCTGAAGAAGACATTTTACAAAGCCGCGAAACGGCGCAGGTAAAAGAGTTAATGGAATATCAGATTGAGCGCGCCGAAACCTATTATGATAAAGCCTTGCGCGAATTGCCGCATGAAGATGCTAAACAGCAGCGCACCGGTTTAATGATGGCGGCGATTTACCGCACGTTGTTGCGCGAAATTTTGCAAGATGGCGCTCAAAAAGTATTAAATGCGCGCATTTCCTTGGGCGGTTTTAGAAAGTTATGGTTAGTTTACGCGGTGTGGTTAAAGCAATCTTGGAGTTAACACTAAAAATAAGAGGTTAGGCCATGAAAAAAACAGTGCAAAAAAATAAAATGCACATAGCGATTATTGGTGGCGGTATAGCGGGTTTAGCAGCCGCTTCTGAACTGGCCGAACAAGGCATAAAAACCACACTGTTTGAAGCGGGGCCTCATTTTGGCGGGCGTGCACGTAGCGTGGCGATTGAATTTAACAGCCAAACTTTTCAGGTAGATAACGGCCAACACATTTTATTAGGCGCTTATCTAGAAACACTAAAGCTGTTGACCAAGGTAGGCGTTGATGAAAAAACCGCTTTTACGCGGCTGCCTTTGGCGCTCAATATGCTGTCAGGCCACAATAAACAAGGCTTTAAGCTTAACTGCGATAATTTTCTACCGCACCCATTTAATCAGCTAGTCGGTTTTTTAGGCTGCCAAGGCTTGGGCTTTATTGAGCGCATTTCAACCATTTTATTTATGGCTAGGCTTAAAAGAGTCAGCTATCGCTTAACAGAAGATGAGCCATTAAATAATTTCTTACTTAAAAATGGGCAATCGCACCACACTATTAATGTGCTGTGGGAACCCTTATGCCTAGCGGCTTTAAACACGCCGATTGAATCAGCCAGCAGCAAGGTATTTTTAAATGTAATGGGTGATGCGTTTAGGCATAAAAAAACTGATAGCGATTTTTTAATCCCCAAATTGGATTTATCGCAAATTTTATCCACGCCGATTACACGCTATTTGCAAGAAAAAGAGGTCAATTTATTCAGCAACAAGCGCATTCGCAGTATTAAAGAATCTGAACACGGCTTTGATGTTTCTACCCGATTAGAAACGCATGAGTTTAGCCATGTAATTATTGCAACGCCGGCCAAAGTATTAAAAGAGCTAACGGTAGATTTACCTAAATTGGACTTTATAACATCGCAAACGGCAAAATATGAAGACCAGCCAATTTACACGATTTATCTGCAATACCCAAGAAACATCACATTAGCGCAACCTATGCTGGGCATGGTCGATTCTACCAGTCAGTGGGTGTTTGATCGCGGCCAATTATGCGGCCAACATGGCTTAATAGCGGTGGTCATTAGCGCAAAAGGCAGTCATCAAAAACTCACGCAAGATATGCTGGCACTGAAAGTGGCGCAAGAGTTGCACCACGTTATCCCCCATTTACCAAAACCGCTTTGGCACAAAGTTATTGCCGAAAAGCGCGCCACTATTTCTTGCACGGTTAACTTACCAAGGCCTGCTAACCTTACGCCTTATCAACATTTGTATTTAGCGGGCGATTACACTTATGCAGATTACCCTGCCACGATTGAGGGTGCGGTAAGGAGCGGCTTGGCTTGCGCGCACTTGATATTGAAGTAGCTTAGATTAAAAAAATTAGAGCTTAAAAATTGTTTTTAAATCAGCTGTTGCGCAATTGATTTAAAGCCTGCTCTAAACGCTCTACCGCAATTACTTCTAAGCCTGCGATTTTAGCTTTTGGCGCGTTGGCCTTGGGTACAATGGCTTTAGTAAAACCCAATTTTGCTGCCTCTTTTAAACGCATTTGTCCGCCTTGCACAGGGCGCACTTCACCAGCCAAACCAACCTCACCAAACACAATAAGTTTATTATCTAACGGCTTGTTTTTTAATGAAGAAACAATAGATAATAGCACCGCCAAATCTACTGCTGGCTCTGCAATTTTAACGCCACCCACTGCATTAATAAATACATCTTGGTCAAAACAAGGAATGCCTGCATGGCGATTTAACACCGCCAGCAACATGGCCAAGCGATTCTGCTCAAGCCCAGTCGCCAATCGTTTAGGGCTAGGCGCATGGCTTTCGTCTACCAAAGCTTGAATTTCGATTAACAGCGGGCGCGTGCCTTCCATGGTCACGGTAATGCAGCTACCTGCCACTTGTTCTTCATGATGCGATAAAAATAGTGCGCTGGGGTTAGATACTTCGCGCAAGCCGTGTTCAGTCATGGCAAAAACACCCAGCTCATTCACCGCGCCAAAGCGATTTTTAAAGGCACGAATCAAACGAAAAGAGGAATTTTGGTCGCCCTCAAAATATAAAACGGTGTCTACTATATGCTCTAAAACGCGCGGCCCAGCTAGCGAACCTTCTTTGGTGACATGGCCTACCAAAATAACGGTAATGCCTAATTGCTTGGCCAAACGCGTTAATTGCGCCGAACATTCGCGCACTTGCGCAACCGAACCGGGCGCTGATTGCAGCGCTTCTGAATAAACGGTTTGAATCGAATCGATTACCGCAATATTGGGTTTATGCGTTTGTAGCGTGGCTAAAATCTTTTCAAGATTAATTTCGGCCAATAATTCCACTTGGCTGGCATCTAAGCCCAAACGCTTGGCGCGCATGGCAATTTGCTGAGGTGACTCCTCACCGCTGACGTAAATGGCTTGTGCGGATTTTCCTAGATGACAAAGTACTTGCAGCAATAAGGTGGATTTACCAATACCTGGGTCGCCACCAATCAGCACCACCCCGCCCTCAACCAAGCCACCGCCCAACACGCGGTCAAATTCGCTAATGCCTGTTGGCGTTCTTTCAATATCGGCCGCTTGAATGCTGCTAAGCTTTTGTAATTGGCTGGATGCCGCTAGACCCTCAAACTTATTGGCATAACGATTATTAGAAGTGCTAGTTTCGGCGACCGATTCAACCAGCGTGTTCCAAGCCATGCAGCTTGGGCATTGGCCTTGCCATTTAGATTCAGACGCGCCGCATTCTGTGCAGGTATAAACGGTTTTTGCTTTAGCCATATTGCTTAATAATAAGCCTAATAATTATCTTGAATATAACCAGCGTTGGCGAAGTTTTCAAATCGGGTATTTTCGCCAATAAAGGTTAAGCGCACGCGGCCAATTGGGCCGTTACGTTGTTTGCCGATGATAATTTCCGCGGTGCCTTTATCTTCACTATCAGGGTTGTATACTTCATCGCGGTAGATAAATAGAATCAAATCCGCATCTTGCTCAATCGCGCCAGATTCACGCAAATCGGACATCACAGGGCGTTTATCTGGGCGCTGTTCTACACTTCGATTCAACTGCGAAAGCGCCACTACTGGGCAATCTAGCTCTTTAGCTAAGGCTTTTAATGAACGTGAAATTTCAGAAATCTCCGTTGCGCGGTTTTCACCTTGCTTACCGGCAGGGGCCGACATTAATTGTAGGTAATCAATCACAATTAAACCCAACTTACCGCATTGGCGGTGCAATCGACGCGCCCTTGCGCGCACATCAAAACTGCTTAAACCCGCGCCTTCATCAATAAAAATTGGCGCTTCATTTAGCTTGCCTAAAGCCGTGGTCAGTTTTTCCCAATCTTCATCTTCTAAGCGGCCTGTACGCATGCGATGTTGATCTAAGCGCCCTACTGAGCCAATCATACGCATGGCTAGTTGGGTTGACGCCATCTCCATTGAGAATACAGCCACTGGCAAGCCAGTATCAAGTGCCACGTTTTCGGCAATGTTGAGTGAAAATGCGGTTTTACCCATCGATGGTCGGCCAGCCACAATAATTAAATCGCCACCTTGAAAGCCTGACGTCATGGAATCTAAATCCGAAAATCCAGTTGGAATACCCGTTACATCCGATGGATTATCGCGCGAAAATAGCATATCAATGCGCTCTGCCACTTGCGGCAATAACTCTTTAATATCTTTAAAGCCTTGGCTGGTGCGCTGTCCACCTTCGGCAATCTGGAAAATTTTGGCTTCGGCTTCATCTAACAATTGCTGCGCATCACGGCCATTGGGGCTATAAGCACTTTCGGCAATGCCGCTACCAACCGTCACCAATTTACGCATAATCGCGCGTTCGCGCACAATTTCGGCATAGCGACGAATATTGGCGGCCGTTGGCGTGTTTTGCGCTAATGAGGCTAAATAAGCAATGCCGCCAATGGTGGATAATTCGGCGGTACTTTCCAGTGATTCCGCCACCGTGACAATATCCGCTGGGCGATTACGCTCAATTAACTTGGCGATATGCTGAAAAATAGTTTTATGGTCAAACTGATAAAAATCTTCTGCTCTAAGAAGATCAGCAATTTTATCAAGCGCCTCGTTTTCAAGCAGCAAGCCGCCAATAACAGATTGCTCTGCTTCTATTGAATGTGGGGGGAGTTTAAGGGAATCTAGTTGTTCATCAGCCATGGGCGAATTATATCAGTCAGGTTCAAGTTAAGCTCAAGTTATGCTTAAGTAATGTTTAAGTGGCTTATAAACTCAAGCGGATAACGCTTTATGCCTAGCAAGATGTTGCCTATAGAGTAACCCTGCCACCGCTAAGCAATGTACTAAACCAACCAATATGGGCACGCCATTTTCACCAACACTTGGCGCTAAAACCAACGGAAAAAATATAAAGCCCAATGTTCTTGGCAACAATAATGGCAATAAAACGTAAAGCAATATCAGATAAAAAATCGTGGTCATCACGGCGCGCTGCGGTTTTTGGCTTAAACTAAAATAATAAAGCAGGCCGATATCGCGCATCATTAATAACAGGCTCATTAAGCCAATTATCACAAACGATTGCCCTTCTCGCAGCGATTTTGCTGAATAAAAGCTGCTAAATGTAGAATCTAAACTGGTAAATGGTAAGGCAATTAAACAAAAAACGGACAAAATTAAAAAATAAGGCGTGTGTTTTAAAGCCTTTTCTGGCGTTTTTGCAAGCCAGGGATTCATACACCGCCGCAAGCTGGCTAAATGGCGCTTTTCGGTTAATGCGCCCAAGTAAGTCATCAAAATGGCAAACACAAATGCAAGGCTAGCAAAGTTGCCAATGCTTAGCGCGTTGTAAAATCCCAGCACATAAAATGCGCTAAATAATACAAAACTTAGCATGGCCCAAGGCTTAGTTTTAATTTGTAAGGCCGTTTGCATAATGCGGTAACTTGCCAGCCATGCCCATGCCGTATAGATCAGTAAGGACACATTGACGAATCCCCAATAGCTTAAATCATGGCCATACCAAGCTTGAGTTGGTTGATTAGAACCGTAAATCATTCGGCCCACAATAGGCACCAAAACCACTATAAACAATAAGTTTAAGCCTCTGGGTATGGCGACATTGTTTTTGGCGGCAATAAGTGCTGAAGCAAAGGCGAAAGCTTGTGTGATTAACGCGCCTAAAATTAAGCCAATAATAATTTGATACCTATTTGCTTGTATATTTTCATGAGTTGTAAATAACATCATCACAAGGCAAAACAAGCCGATGTACCAAATAAAAGCAGTAGCGCCAAACAATTTGCCCCAAACCAATTTAAATGGCGACAATGCCGATAAACGCTGATTATCCCAAGTGCGGTTTTGCAGCTCATCGCTAACGCTGGAAAACGCTAATTGACTACCCCATAAAATTGTTACAATGACAAAAATGCTTTTAGCGATGGCATAACTTATAGCGCCACTACTATCGTTTTGAATCGCAACATAAAAAATCAAACCCAGCAATACCGGCACCGCGATTAGCCTTTGTACGCTTAGCTCCAGCCAAATATTGCGTTTAAATTCTGGATTGTTAATCATGAGTTGGCACTTTCCGCATTAACCGCTTTTAAATAATGTTGCTGCATATTGGTTTCTTGCAAATTAAAACGATTAATCGAAATATCGGCTTGTATCAGCAATTTAATTAACTGGTGGCGCGCAATTGTCGCCTCATTAATTTGCAAATTGGCCACATTAGATACGATTTCTAATTGGTTAACGCCAGCAATATTGGCCACTAATTCGCTTAATTTACTGGCATCGGCAATATGCACCAACTCAATTTCAATTTGGCTCATGTGTTGTAAAGGCGTTTCATTAACTATTTGTTGCTGCAAAATTTTGCCATCTTTTAACACCAGCATTTCGGTGGAATAATCTTCTAATTCCGCCAAAATATGGCTAGAAACAATCAAGGTCATGCCGCTTTGTTTAAGCGCGATAAATACCTGACTCAAGCTGTGCCTTGCTTCTGGGTCTAAACCAGAGGCTGGTTCATCTAATAATAGCAAGCTGGGTGAATGGATAATGGCTTGTCCGATGGCAACACGTTGGCGCTGCCCGCGGGATAAATCGCCCGCCAAGCTGTTAAGTTTATTGCTTAAATCCAATTTTTCGGCCGTTTGATTCACTAGTCGATCAATTTGATCGGCCGCTACGCCTTGCGATGCGGCGGCGAAAGTTAAACACTGGCGCACGCTTAATGCATCATAAAGACCAAAATGATCAGACAAATAACCAATTTTTGCATGACTAGCGCGTGGGTCATCCAACACATCCACATCATTTAATAAAACTTGCCCCGATAACGGATAATCGAGTGCGGCGATGCAGCGCAACAGCGTAGATTTACCCGCACCATTTGGACCAACCAAGGCGGTGATACTGCCGCTAGTGATAGTAAAACTAACGGAATCGAGTGCACGCGTTCCGGGATATTCAAATGTGAGTTGTTTAACTTGAATTAAAGGCATTGAATTCATGGCAAAACCTGTAAGGTACGATTTTGGCATCATAGCGTTTTGATTCACTAAAAAATAGCTTAATCAAAAATTGAATGATTAGTTTTGAATAACCAATATTGATAAATAATTAGTTGTAAAATATTTAGCCAATAAAAAAGGCGACCTAAGTCGCCTTTTTTACTTAATACGTTTTTTAAAACTTAAGCCGCTTCGCCAACCACTGTTACCGTAATATCCACCACAACATCGTGATGCAATGCTACTGTTACTGGGTGATCACCAATGGTTTTTAATGGACCATTAGGCATACGCACTTCAGATTTAACCACTTCAAAGCCATTAGCAATAAGGCCTTCAGCCACATCACTATTGGTTACAGAGCCAAATAAACGGCCATCTACACCCGCTTTTTGCGCTACTTTTAAAACAAATGCGGCTAATTTTGCACCGCGCGCCGTTGCTGCAGTCAAGATATCCGCTTGTTGTTTTTCAAGTTCAGCACGTTTAGCGGCAAATTCAGCTTTGTTGGCTTCTGTTGCGCGTTTTGCTTTGCCTTGTGGAATCAAAAAGTTACGGCCGAAACCATCTTTAACTTTAACGATATCGCCCAACACGCCTAGGTTTGCTACTTTTTCTAATAAAATAATTTGCATAGTATTCTCCTTAAGCCCTAATTAACCTGGGTGCTTGTCTGTGTACGGCATTAAAGCCAAGAAACGTGCGCGTTTAACAGCACTGGTTAATTGACGTTGGTATTTTGCTTTTGTACCCGTCATACGAGCCGGAATAATTTTTGCATTTTCTGAAACAAAATCTTTTAACAAATCAACATCTTTGTAATCAACTTCTTTGATGCCTTCTGCACTAAAACGGCAGTAACGGCGGCGTTTATACATTTCTCTTGCCATGATGTAACTCCTAATATTCTTTAACTATTCTTTAATAGTCGGCTGCGTTTTAACAGCCTCTAATTGATTAATATGCATGACCAATTGATGACTTTTTGCACTGCGTTTTGCCAAAAAACCTTTGGCTTTAATTAAAGAACCCGCTTGAATATTCAGTTTTGTCAGTTCGCCCGCTAAATTACCAAGCACAACTGCACTCACTTCACATTCCACTTTTCTCTTTAATCCCGCTTCAATTTGTTCTGAAGCGTGCTGCAATACAAAACTCAACAGGGCCATACCTGCTGGTGTGTAGCGTATTGGCTCTATAGAAAGCACAACTCCGCTAATCACCAGCGTATTCAAACTTAAGCTGCTGCAACCTCAGTTGCGGCCGGCGCTGGTGCTGATGCAGGTGCTGCATCTTTAACCAACACTGATTTAGATTTTTCTTCTTTCATCATTGGGCTAGGTGCAGTTACCGCTGTTTTAGTGCTCATTGTTAAATGGCGCAATACGGCATCGTTAAATTTAAAGCCATGCTCAAGCTCATCTAAAACGGTTTGATTGCACTCAATGTTCATTAAAACATAATGTGCTTTGTGGATTTTTTGGATTGGGTAAGCCAATTGACGACGGCCCCAGTCTTCTAAACGGTGCATAGTGCCGCCGTTAGTTGTAACTAGTGCGCGATAACGTTCAATCATCGCTGGCACTTGCTCGCTTTGGTCCGGATGGACGATAAAAACTACTTCATAATGTCGCATGAAATCTCCTTGTGGTTTGCAGCCACCCGATATGCTGTCGGTGTGGCAAGGGTTGAAAAGTACGCGATTATACTCAATAAGGCTTTGTAAATCAATCTGATTGAACGAATAAGTGATATAAATCAAAGTAATTGCAACAATTACGCAAAATACATGCCTTAATAGACGCTTGCTTAAAGGATTCAACCATGTCAGCCAACGATGTTTCAACACTAAACTTAGATCAACACCAACAGCCAGTTGGTTTTTCTGATAATTTTGCCTACAGCTTTACCAAAGCCATGCGGTTTTTTGCCGATACCTTTTTTAGTGGCCGCTATGGCCACCGTGCGGTTGTGCTAGAAACCATTGCTGGCGTGCCTGGCATGGTTGGCGGCACCTTACAACACTTGCATTCGTTAAGGCGCATGAAAACTGACAACGGCTGGATACGCACATTATTAGATGAAGCCGAAAATGAGCGCATGCATTTAATGACATTTATTGAAATCGCTAAACCTAGCACATTTGAACGTTTGCTTATCTTAATTGCGCAAGGCGTTTTTTATAACTGCTTCTTTTTATTGTATTTAATATCGCCTAAAACCGCGCACCGCGTGGTGGGCTATTTTGAGGAAGAAGCGGTTTATAGCTATACCGAATATTTAGCAGGCGTAGATAGCGGCAAATATGAAAACGTGCCCGCACCGCAATTAGCCATTGATTACTGGCATTTACAGCCTGATGCTAGATTGCGTGATGTGATATTAGTTGTGCGTGCCGATGAAGCCGGGCATCGCGATGTGAACCATGATTTTGCCAATCAATTAAGCTGATTCTTAATTGCCTTAATTTGCCTAATTTTTAACACCAAAATCATTGTCGATAAACAAACTGTAATGGCGTTAGCGATAATAATCGGCCAATCGTGCTGCAATAAACCATAAATTAACCACAGTGCAACACCAATGGTAAAGGTTGTATACATGGGCAATGAAATGCCCGATAAATCACGCGTTTTATAAGAATGCAGCGCTTGCGGCACAAAAGCAACCGTAGTAAAAACCGCTGCAATGCTACCAACAATTGGCGTTATATCTGAAATTATCATGATAAGTTACTTTAATTATTTACTTTAACTAATTGATTTATATTTGAATATTATTAAAATCACTTATTAAGCCAAACACTTACAACCACGTCATCCTCGCGAAAGCGGGGATCCATCTAAGTTATTGATTAAAATCTATGCGGTATATTAAAAACTAAGTAGTTAATTAAAATGGATTCCCGCTTTCGCGGGAATGACGAAATATTATATTTGTAAATTTAGCTGAAGTTCGAAGGCACATAAAGCCCGCCAGCGCATAAAGTTTGGTAGTGCATCAAGCTTCAAAAATTAACTAAGCCAAGTCTGGCATTTCAGCGCCAAACACTTTTATTTTAAGCTTTTTCAACTGATCCCTAAACTCACCCGCTTTTTCAAATTCCAAATTCTTCGCCGCGTCGTGCATGCATTTTTCTAGGCGTTTCATTTCTTTGGCCAATTGTTTTTCATTTAGGCTTTCATAATTGGCTTGGTCTTGCGCCGCTTTGCGCTCACGTAGCGCTTCGTCTTTATCATAAACGCCATCAATCATGTCTTTAATGCTTTTGCTAATGCCTTTCGGCACAATGCCATTTGC
>Ga0326733_1000523_pt1 | contig 11099 bp, 8 predicted proteins | sample 14_GP2_308_FD_207946 | JGI IMG/M metagenome (GOLD analysis project Ga0326733, IMG submission 207946) | Glacier ice microbial communities from Ngari, Tibet, China - 14_GP2_30.8 | ecosystem: Environmental > Aquatic > Freshwater > Ice > Glacier | place: China: Ngari, Tibet | collected 2018-07-17 | reverse complement strand
CGGTTGCCGAGCGCTTCCGCGACGATTTGGTGCTTGCGGCCGACACCGTGGTTGCGGTCGGGCGCCGCATTTTGCCCAAGGTCGAGGATGAAGCGACGCTGCGCCAGTGCATGGCCTTGCTGTCGGGGCGCCGCCACCGTGTCCTTACCGCGGTCGCGCTGGCGCTTCCCGGTGGCGAGAAACGCAGCCGGCTGGTCGAAACGATGATCGCGATGAAGCGGCTCAGCCCCGAGGAAATCACTTTCTACTCAGCCCATGGCGAGTGGCGCGGAAAGGCCGGCGGCTATGCCTTGCAGGGCTATGGCGAAGTCTATGTCCGCCACATCGCCGGAAGTTATTCAAACGTCGTCGGACTGCCGCTCGCCGAGACCCGTCACTTGCTCAAGAGCGCGGGTTTTGCCCTTGCCTGAGCAATGGATCGAGCGCGGCATCGGGGAGACCCGCGTCGTGCAAGTCGAGGACGGCGCAATCGTCGCGGCACGGATCCTGCGCGACGGCATCACCCCCGCCGGAACTATTCTCGCGGCGCGGCTGATCAGCACCGGCCGGCTGGCGGTCGCGCGCGCTGGGGAGCAGGAATATCTCCTCCCCAATGGCGCATCCGCGATCACCGAAGGCGCCACGCTGACGATCGAAGTCACGCGGGAGGCGCTGGCGGGCGCCGAGCCATGGAAAAGGCCACTGGCGCGCGTCTCTAATATGGCCCCTGCTTCAGCGCCCGCGACGGTTGGACGAACCTTGGCCTTCCCGTCGCCCACCGATGCCCTCGAAGCGGCGGGCTGGTCCGACCTGCTCGACGAAGCCCGCAGCGGGATCGTCGCCTTTCCCGGTGGCGAGCTGCGTGTCTCACTGACTCCGGCGATGACCTTGATCGACGTCGACGGCCATCTGCCTCTCGAACAGCTCGCGCTCGCCGGCGCCACCGCCGCGGCGCGGGCGATTCGCCGCCACGGCATTGGTGGTTCGATCGGGATCGATCTACCCACGATCGGCGGCAAGGCCGCGCGGCAGGCAGTCGCCGAAGCGGTCGACGCGATCCTCCCCGCGCCATTCGAGCGCACTGCCATGAATGGCTTCGGGTTCCTCCAGATCGTCCGCCCGCGGCGTCACGCCAGCCTGTTCGAGCTCGCCGCCGATCGCGCTGCCTTTGAGGCGCGCGCCTTGCTTCGGCGCGCCGCGCGCGAAACCGGGGCGATCACGCTCGTCGCGCCTCCGGCGTTGATCGCCGCGCTCCGCCCCGAATGGCTCGACAAGGTCGCCGCACAGATTGGCGGCGCGGTGACCTTGCGCCCCGATCCCGCCTGTCGCATGGCCTCAGCCTATGTCCACCGCCTCTAAGAAGTGCCCGCTGTGCGGCAAGCCCGCCGCGCCCGACCACGCCCCGTTTTGCAGCCGCGGCTGCAAGGATCGTGACCTCCTGAAATGGCTCGGCGACGGCTATCGCATCGCCGGTCCGCCAACGGCGAGCGATGGGCTGGACAGCGACGAACGCGACGGTTAGGGACGCGTCGCTGACGGGCTTTGCCCGCTGCGTGCCCGGGTAGCTCAGTTGGTAGAGCATGCGACTGAAAATCGCAGTGTCGGCGGTTCGACCCCGTCCCCGGGCACCACAACCTTTAGGGCAGCAGAGGCTCTCATTGGCGAGCCGTTCGACCGCACTGCATAAGTGGCTGGGTTCTGCCGGTTTCCAACGCCTCTACTCGCCACCTACCGTGCTGTGGAGACCTTGGCCTCCGGCGAACTGGCCGCGTGCGGCCGACCACGTCTCGCGTCGCAGGATAAGCCAAGTGCACCGTTTCAAGCGGCGCTAACGCCTCGAAGTCTGCTTTGCGCCCAATTCGGTCATTGATTGGCCTCCAGACCGACCCCGAAAGCGGACGGCAAGGCTCGGTTCTCATCTTCTTACCGTTGGGCGACGCAAAGACCGCTTTTAGGAGTGGGTTAACTGGCGATCCCCGCGCGGACACGCCGCTCCAGCACGGTCAGTGGCATGCGTCCGCCGTCGAGTACTAAGTCGTGAAAGCGCTTCAGGTTGAAACGAGGATGGCGCTCGGCTTCGACGCGCAGGCGCGCAATCACCGTTTGACCAGTCTTGTAGGCGGTGGCTTGCCCCGGATAGACGATGTAGCGATCGATCTCCGTCTGGGCCGAGCCGACTGACTCAGCCGAGTTCTCCACCATATATCGGTGCGCCCTCTCACGGCTCCATCCGCGGGCGTGCATGCCGGTGTCCACGACCAAACGCGCGGCACGAAACAGATAGGCTGAAAGATAGCCGATCTTGCCAAATGGATCGTCCGCATACATTCCGAGCTCGTCCGCGACTTGTTCAGCGTAAAGAGCCCAACCCTCGCTGTAGGCGGTGGCGCTGGCGACCTGGCGATAAAGGGCGAGATTACCGTTTTCCTGCGCCAGCGCACCTTCGAACAGGTGCCCCGGGGTAGCCTCGTGGTAAGCCAGGGTGGGCAAAGTGTAACGCGGCCAATCGCCTGTATCGCGCAGGTTGATATAGAATATGCCGGGCCGTGCCCCGTCAAGTGAGCCCCGTTGCGCTGACCCTCCGGGGGCTCCGGCCTGGATTTCCACCGGCACGCGACGGATCTCGGACCGTGCCTTGGGGATGCGACTGAACGCTTGGGGCAGGCGCGGGCGGATCGCTTCAACCCGGCCATTAAGGTAGGCCAACAGCGCTGCGCGTCCGGCATCGTCATTGGTGAACACTTGCTGCGGCGCTTGGCCGAGCGCTACGAGCCGCTGGCGCACACTGCCCGAGCGATAGCCTTGCGCTTCAAGCAGGGCGCCGATCCGCGCCTTTAGGTCCGCTACCTGCTCCAGTCCGGTGCGATGGATTTGATCGGGCGTGAGGTCCGTTGTCGTATGCAGCATCAGCACAGCAGCATAATAAGCCGCACCACCGGGAAGTCGGCCGACGCCGGCCGCCGTGGTGGAGCGTGGCAAGAGAGCAGTGAGAGTGTCCATCTGGCGGCTGAGCGCGGCGCGGATCGGTCCATTCCACAATTCGAGTGCCTGCCCACCGTAGCCGGTCAGGCCGTTCTCGGTCGATCGCCGGGCAACGGAGCGTACTAATGTCTTGTCGCGGCCTTCACCGTCGCGAAGATCCCGAAGCTGCACGATGGCCCGCTCGAGAATGAAGCGCGGTGCAATCACCCCCATTGCCGCGTTGCTTTGCACCAGAGCCGTATCGGCATCGAGCAGTCCGGGAATCGCACGCATTCGCGCCATGTAGGCATCGGCGTCAGCTCGGTTCTTCACCGGGTGCTGAGTATCCATGAAGTTGGGGAGGCTGGTGTAAAAGCCGCCGAGCTGGGTCACCCCATAGGGCCCGGCACGGTGGCCAAAGCCATCGCTATGGTATGGAAACTGATTGGCGAGTTGGTCGCGCGAAGTAAGTTGGAACTCGGCGATGTCATAATTGAGACGGCCTGCTTCGCTCAGCCGGTCGCGGCGGGTTGCGCGCAGGGCCAGCAGATCGGTTCGCGCCCGGCGCCGTTGCCGCGCTCGCGCCGCCGGTGACCAGTCTGGCAGTTGCGCACGCAAGGCCGCCCGGGCACCCGTATCGATCCCCAGCGAAGTTGCAGTCGTCGGATCACGGCGCAGCAAGGCCTCGAACTGCGCCTTAAGCAATGCGTCCAGCTTGGCGTCGGCGGAGGTCGTCGTCTGCGCTCCGGCCGGCATGCCGCCGCACAACGCCAAGGCGCCGGCGCCCATAAAGACATCACGTCTATTTACGATCATGACGCCACTGTCTTCGGTCGACGGTCGGTATTGAGCACGGACATCTCCAATCGGAAATTTCATGTTTTCGGACCTTTCGACGGTTTGTATAAGTGTCGCAGCGTATCTTTCCAGAACAGCACAGCAAAATTTGAGTTCCGTACTGTCGCTCGCTCGATAGGTCCGTCAACAGCGCACAAATGCTGGCCCTTCCGCTTCCTCGACATTACGAGCACATGCCGATCATGGAGCATCACGACATGAATTCTCTCACGCCGTTCCACATTGCCTTTCCGGTGGACGACCTGCAGGCCGCCAGACAATTTTACGGAACAGTCCTCGGCTGCCCTGAAGGGCGTAGCAGCGACCAGTGGATCGACTTCAACTTGTTCGGGCACCAGATCGTCGCCCATCGCGTAGAGCGTGTGGACGATGCAGGCCGGCGGGGTGAAAATCCCGTCGATGGTCATGACGTCCCGGTACCCCATTTCGGCGTCATATTGCCGCCGGCCGAATGGCAAGCCCTTGCTGCCCGGGTCAAAGATGCCGGTATAAAGTTCGTAATGGAACCTCACACACGCTTTGCGGGGCAACCCGGCGAGCAGTCGACGATGTTCTTCCTCGATCCCGCCGGCAATGCGCTGGAATTCAAGTCATTCTCTGACATGGAGCAACTATTTTCGACCTGACGGCCGGCGCTCGATCGACAGTATCGAGGTCGAGCGCCCGGCCAGCCTTTTTACCAGATCCGGACGCGATCCGCGGGCGGCACGTAGTGCTTGTCGCCGGGTTTCACGCTGAACGCCTCGTACCACGCGTCGACGTTGCGCAAGGGCGCGAAGGCACGGATCTGCCCCGGGGAGTGCGGCCCGTTGACGATCTGCTGACGAAGAGCATCGTCGCGCCACAGGGTCCGCCAGACTTGTGCCCAACCCATGAACAGCCGCTGCTCGCCGCTGAAGCCGTCAATCACGGGTGCCGGCTTGCCGCCGAGTGAAGTACGATAGGCCTCAAGTCCAAGCAGGATGCCGCCGAGGTCGCCGATATTCTCGCCCATCGCAACCCGGCCGTTGATGTTCATGCCGGGGAGCGTGGGGAAGGAATATGCCTCATACTGCGCGCCCAATTTGGCAGCCTGCGCCTCGAACTTGGCGGCATCCTCGGGAGTCCACCAGTCGCGCAGGATCCCGCGACCATCCGACTTGCGTCCCTGGTCGTCGAACCCGTGGCTGATTTCATGCCCGATCACGCCGCCGATCGCGCCGTAATTGACCGCCGCGTCGGCATTCGGATCGAAGAACGGCGGCTGCAGGATGGCCGCTGGAAAGACGATTTCGTTTTTCACCGACGAGTAATAAGCGTTGACCGTTTGCGGGGTCATTCCCCATTCGGCCTTGTCCACCCGCTGGGCGAGGCGATTGCGCCGGTAGTTCCACTCGAACTTCGCCGCGCGCTCGACGTTGCCGAACAGGTCGCCATTGCGGATCTGCAAGGTCGAATAGTCGCGCCACTTCTCAGCGTGGCCAACCTTGAGTCCGAAATTCTGCAGCTTGTCGAGCGCCTGCACCTTGGTGGCGGGACTCATCCATTGCAGACCCTCGATCCGCTTGCGCATCGCCACGCGAAGGTCCGCGACCAACTTGTCCATCTTCGCCTTGGATTCGGGCGGGTAATAAAGCTTGACGTAATCCCGCCCGATCGCCTCGCCCATGGCATCTTCGGCGACCCCGACACCGCGCTTCCAGCGCTCGCGTTGTTCCGGTTGCCCCTGCAAGAACTTCTGCCGGAAATTGAAATTCGCATCGACGAACCGCTTCGACAATAGCGGCGCAGCCTCGTCGGCGGTGTGGAACGCTTGCCATGCCTTCAAGGTCTCGAGATTTGAGACCTGGAAGATCTGCGCGAGTTTCGGAAAAGCGGTATTCTGGGCGACGACGATCTTCTCCGCCCTGGCGACCCCGGCCGCGCTCATGAAGGTCGCCCAGGGGAAGCCCGGCGCAGCCTTGGCGAGTTCGGCCGCGTTGAACGGATTGTACGTCTTGTCACGGTTACGGCTCTCTGCCCGAGTCCAGTGCGCGTTGGCGATCTGTGTTTCGAGCGCGACGACGTTGGCGGCGGCCTGCTCGGCGTCCGTCCAGCCGATCATGCCGAGCATCTGCGCGACATATTGTTGGTAACGCGTCTTTTGCGGAGCAAACTTTGCCTGAAGATAGAGTTCCCGGTCGGACAGTCCGAGGCCCGACTGGCCCATGTAAAGGACGTAATAATCGGGGTTCTTGCTGTCATCGTTGACGGACGGACCGAAGAAGCTGCCGCCAAACCCGCCAAGGGATTGACCCATGAGACGCGCCATCTGATCCTTGGTGCGGACAGCGCGAACGGCCGAGATCTTTGACTGGATGGGCCTGGAATCGAGCTTTTGGATAGTCGCCTCGTCCATGAAGCCGCGGTAAAGCGCCGCGACCTTGGCGGGATCGCCGCCCGTTGCCGAATTGCCGACCTTATACCCTTCGACCAATTGCCGCGTGCGCGCCTCGGAGAGGTCGCGCAATGTCGCGAACGCCCCGTACGAGGAGCGGTCGGCGGGGATGGGGGTATTTTTGGCCCAGGTGCCGTTGACGTACGCAAAAAAGTCGTCACCCGGCTTAACATTCCTGTCCATGCCGGCTGTGTCTATGCCCCAACTGCCCATGCGGGGTGCTTCGATCGACTGGCTCGCTGCCGTGCCGCCCACTGGAGCCTGTGCAAACAGCGACAGCATCGTGCACTGCGTGTCGACGCACTCATGACCGTCGCCAGCGAGCGCGGGGCTGGCGATGGTCAGAGCCAAGAGGGAAATGGACAAGCGAAGCGAAGTCATTGGCAGCCCTTTATATTCTTGAATTCGGCGATGCATCCAGCTCTTTGCGCAGCTAATGCCCGCGGGCAAGCCTGAACGTCATTCCGCGCCCGCCTGCGGTTGCAGTAATCAATCCGTGAGGACCTGAGCGAGCGAAAGGGTTTGGAGCTCGGGAAGGCATGATCAGTTTCTCGGCGTGATCTTCAGCAAACTACCATTCTCGGCGTCGGTGAGCAGATACAGTGCGCCATCGGGACCTTCGACGACCTCGCGGATACGCGCGTCACGCTCGGTCAGGAGCCGCTCTTCACCCGCAACCCGGTCTCCCTTCAGCGTCAGCCGTACAAGCGCCTTGCTGGACAAACCTCCGATGAAAATATTTCCGCGCCACTCGGGGAATAGCTTGCCCGAGTAGATGGCCATGCCGGACGGGGAAATCACCGGGTCCCAATAGTAAACCGGCTGCTCCATCGCTGGAGCTTGCGTGCTCTTGTGGATCGGCTTTCCCGAATATTCCTCGCCGTAGCCGATCGTCGGCCAGCCATAATCCTTGCCTCGTTCCGGCCGGTTCAGCTCGTCCCCGCCGCGGGGCCCCATCTCGACCTCCCACAGCCGGCCCCGGGCGTCGAGCGCGGCGGACAAGACGTTGCGATGGCCGGAAGACCATATTTCCGGTCGCACGCCCGGACGGCCAACGAACGGGTTGTCGCGCGGGACGCTGCCATCCGGATTGATGCGAACGATCTTGCCGAAATGGCTGTCCAGCCTCTGCGCTTGGACGCGGCCCGGCAGGATGGAGCGCTCGCCGAGCGTGACAAACAGCTTGCCATCCCGGCCCCAGACCATCCGGCCGCCGGCGTGCAGCCTTGACTCCAGCGTCGGCAGCATCCGGAACACCACTTGAACATTGTCCAGCCGGGGCCGGCTACCCTCGACCAGCCGCCCGCGGGCCACGGCGAGGCCATTCCCGCCTTCCCGCGGCTCGTAATAGGTCCAGTAAACCTGGCCGCTGCGCTTGAAATCGGGAGCCAGTTCCACGTCGAGCAGTCCGCCCTGGCCACGAGCGTCCACGGGCGGCAGGCCCGACACCGGCTCGGACTTATTGCCTCGCGAGTCTACGATCCGAAGTCGCCCCGGTTTTTCGGTCACCAGCATTCGGCCATCGGGCAAAAAGGCGATTGCCCAGGGCTTGACGAGACCCGTGGCGATTTCTGTGACCACGATCGCGGAGCGAGTTGACACGGCGGGAGCACGGGTTTGTCCGGCAAAGGCGGGCTCGAATTCGGGAACGCTCTTCGGTCCACTTTCTATCGGCGCGCCGGGACGGAGATCGGCGTTTTGGGGCCGGCTTTGTTCCTTCGAACCTCCACCCGGAGCCAGATTGCCCGATTGGCCGCGATCCTGGGCCGCCACATCTCCGCAGGCGATCAGCGCGCCCAGGGTTACGGTCGACATGAAAACCCGCATATAAACTTTCCTCTGATCTACTCGAATGGATATTCATTGGCAGCATGATCTGTCATCGACCCGGCTACATACCGGCGGTGGCTATGATCGTCGCGAGCCCGATTTTCCTGAGTTGCACATTCGGGGCCTCCTCCACGCCGATCCATTCGTCGAGGGCGTGGGCGCGGCCGCCGTTTACAACTCGTGACATCGTCACCGCCGGTATACCAAGGCTCATCGGCAGGTTCGCATCTGTCGAACTTGAGTGAAACTTCAGCTTGATTCCTTCGGAGCGGTAAGCGGCTTCGGCAAAGCGAACAAGGTCCGATGAAGCCGCCGTCTGCCCGGCGGGCCGGTCACCGATCACTTTCTTTTCTGATCTTATTTTGCCGTCCTTGATCGACCGTGCCGCGTTTTCAGTTTGAACGGCAGCATCGATAATCGTTAGGAATTTCTGCTCGAGCCTGCCGAGTTCGGCGGCACTTTCGGAGCGCATGTCGAAGTCCATCCAGGCTTCGTCCGGTATTGAATTGACCGAGGTTCCGCCGCCGACAACACTTGCCGAGTAGGTGGTCTTGATACTGATCGGCACGGTGACTTTGTAAAGATCGACGACAGCCTGGCTCATCGCCGCCATCGGATTGACGATTCCGAAGGCACCGTAGCTGTGCCCGCCCGGTCCCTTGAAGGAAATGCGGTAGCGCTTAGAACCGGCGCCGCCCGTGGTGATCGTGTCGCCACCCGAGCCATCGAGCGAGAAGAATGCCGCCGCCCGGCCTTTATACTTGCCCTTGGTCAGCAAGTGTCGAACGCCGCGTAGATCGCCCAGCCCTTCTTCTCCGACGGTGCCCACGAATAATATGTCGTCCCTCGTTGTGATGCGGGCGGCGTCCAGCGCATCGATGTACTGGATCTGGGTTGCCAGTCCGCTGCTGTCATCTCCCACGCCAGGCGCGTGCAGCTTGTCGCCCTCGCGACGTACTTTTACGACCGTTCCTTCGGGAAACACGGTATCCAAATGTGCCGAGACGATGATTAGCCTACCGCCACCTTTTCCCTTCCGGAGACCCAGGACATTCCCTTCCTCGTCGATTTCGACGTCGGAGAGATTACGTTTCCTGAACATCTCGAAATAGGCCTTGGCCCGGGCCGCCTCCTTGAACGGCGGGGCAGGGATTTCGGTGAGCTTGATGATATCCTCCACCCAGCGCTCATGCCCCGCATTCAACGCCATCACGACCTTCGCGAAAGAGGCACTCGTCGTGATCGACTTGAGCGTCCTGTCCGCCTGAGCCGGGGTCGTCTGGGCCGGCGCGGCAACCGCCGCGAGGCTCCCAGCGGCAAGCGCTGAGATCAGTTGAGCCCTGAACCGCCAAGATTTTGTGGAACATTTTCTAGTCAGATCGAAACGCTGGAATACAGAAAGGATATTCATTTTTCGCTCCACGGAGGGTGACGAAGGGAGGCCGACCCGCATTGATTACCAAGTCCGGGTCAATACTCGTCGAGAAACGCAATTGCGTCGATTTCGACCAGAAATCCGTGATGTAGCTCGGGGACTGGCACGACCGTTCGCGCCGGGCGCGTGTCCGGAATGATCGACGCGTAAACGGCGTTGAAACGCGGCCAGTTTTCAATTCCGACGATATAGACGGTAACCCGGGCCAGCCGGTCGGGCGCACCTCCGGCGGCTGCCAGGACCGCCAACATGTTCCTGATCGCCTGAGCTGCCTGCGCCTCAAAGCTGGTGTCGGACAAGGGCTGGCGGTCGGCGCGGATCGGTAGCTGACCCGAGATATACAAGTGTCGTCCGGCAAGGATCGCCTGTGAATAATGGCCGGCCGGCGTGGGCGCCTTGTCGGTGGAGACAGGGATGAGATCGCCGCTGTCAATAATCACCACCCCCCGAAGCGCTCCCATTGCGCCTCCACCTTCACACTCGTGCCACGAATGACGTTATATGAACCATGTTGCGCCGCCGTGGCGCAGGCGTGGTTGGGGAGGATCCGGACCCGCTCGCCGATGGTGAGCTCGGGTAAGGTTCGCTTTGATCCCGGACGTACCATGATGATCCCGTGCTCCTGGTTAGCCTTGGCTACGATCAGATCCGGATAGGGGTTTCCGGCTAGATCGCAAACGACGCCATAGCCCTGGTCGATGGCCTGCCGTGCCGTCCCACGATCTTGAGACATGGCCATCCAGCCGGCGTCAACCAGGATCCACCCCTTGTCGCGCTGATGGCCGATAACCGTGGCCAGCACCGAAAGCGCAATGTCATCGATCGTGCATGTGCCAATGCCCGCCATCACCAGGTCGAAGAATATGTACACGCCGGCGCGGACCTCGGTTACGCCTTTCAGATCGTCGGCCGCATGCGCCGTCGGGGTGGAGCCGACGCTCACGACCGGGCAATCAAACCCCGCCTCGCGCAGGACGGCTGCGGCAGTGACGACGGCGAGGCGCTCCTCCTCGGCCGCCTGCTGCAACGCCTCGCTGCCCCGGGCCGCGTAGCTGCCCCCGGCGTGGGTCAAGACGCCGCGAAGCTCTGCTCCGTGCTGGAGCGCCGCGGCGATGCCAAGCAAGCATTCGCGGTCGGCCGGAGCGACCCCCGAGCGATGGCCGTCGCAATCGATTTCAACGAAAGCCGGGATGGGGCTGCGCGCCCCACGCGACGCGGCCGCGACCGCCTCGGCTTGGGCAAGCGTGTCGAGCACGACCGCAAGATCGACGCCTTGCTCGCGCAACGCAAGAACGCGCGGGAGCTTGGCCGGAGCGATACCGACCGCGTAAATCATGTCCCGGACGCCGGCTTTTGCGAACTGGGCAGCTTCTTGGAGTGTGGAGACGGTGGCGGGGCCCTGCGGAGAATTCATCATCAGATGCGCCACTTCCACCGACTTGCTGGTCTTAAGATGGGGCCGCAGCGTGACCCCAAGATCAGTCACTTTCTGTCGGAGACCCGCGATGTTGCGTTCCATCCTCATGGTATCGAGGACAAGGCAGGGGGTTTCGAGACACCAAAGGGTTCGACCCCCAGCTAGTGCGCTTAAGCTCATGTCGTTCACATCGGATCCTCGGT
>Ga0326733_1000522_pt1 | contig 11119 bp, 13 predicted proteins | sample 14_GP2_308_FD_207946 | JGI IMG/M metagenome (GOLD analysis project Ga0326733, IMG submission 207946) | Glacier ice microbial communities from Ngari, Tibet, China - 14_GP2_30.8 | ecosystem: Environmental > Aquatic > Freshwater > Ice > Glacier | place: China: Ngari, Tibet | collected 2018-07-17 | reverse complement strand
CTTACTATTCGTCTACAAGTATAGCCTTACCTAAAGGTTAAAGACTCTCTCTTCATAAAGGCCCGGCGAAAAAGAAGAGGTCGTCTCGCTGTAAAATTTCTCAACCCTTAGCAGCAGCCCTTGGGGAAGATAAGAAACAAGTAATAACACCGTCACCCTTATGTTTCATTAAGGTGAATCGATGACTGTCTAATTAGGCAGTTTGCGCAGCGAAACTTTTAGGGGCGAAAGCCTTACCAAAAGTCTCAACAAAGCGGCCGAAACCATCTTTGGCTGCTGTAGCAGTTGTGTTTGCAATTACAATAAAACGCCTTATGGGCGTAAATCAACTTGCGGAATAATATGTTAAAGTCCTTCTGTCGAAGCTATGTCAGCCCCACGTATGCATACATTTTAGCATAAAAGTTCATGATTTTCTACTGGTTGCCCCTGTACAGTAGATGTATGGTAGCGGTGGTTAAATCAGTGGCGTTGACGGGTTTTGATGGCTCGTTAATAGAAGTAGAAACCGATTCGAAGGCTGGCTTACCAGGCATGCAAATTGTTGGTATGGGCAATAAAGCCATCGACGAGGCCCGCGAACGGGTACGTAGCGCCATTTCGAACTCGTTACTCGACTTCCCTGCCCGTAAATTGGTGGTTAACCTAGCACCCGCCGAACTTCCAAAGGATGGCACCCAGTTTGACGTGCCGGTTGCACTGAGTATTCTCGTGGCTTCTGGCGCATTAAAGCAAGCGGAGGTTGATTCTGGTGTATTTGCGGGTGAATTAGCCCTGGACGGCCGTTTTAGGCCTATTAGGGGTGCCATTGTCGTGGCCGAGGCTGCTAAGAATGCCGGGGCTTTGCAAGTATTCTTGCCACCAGAAAATGCCTTACAAGCTAGTTTAGTTAAGGGCATCGAAGTGTTTGGGGTGATTAATTTACGTAGTTTGTATTTGCACTTAAAGGGTGAGGTGCGGTTGCAGCCAGTTAGTAACCCCTTATTGCCGCAATCCGCACCTCTAGAATTAGTGAGCCTCGATGAGATTAAAGGCCATACACAAGCCAAAAGGGCTTTAGCAATAGCAGTGGCGGGGCGGCATAATATATTACTTACCGGGCCACCGGGCGCCGGTAAAACCATGTTAGCCAAGGCGCTCGCCTCACTTCTACCCTCTCTGTCTTCAGATGAGACACTAGAAGTTACTAAACTTCATAGCCTAGTAACAGGTATAGACGGTGCCATTCACACCAACCCGCCCTTTCGAACACCTCACCACACCGCTACGTTGACGTCTATTATTGGCGGCGGCTCGAAACCACGGCCTGGCGAAATTAGCTTAGCCCATAAAGGTGTGCTGTTTTTGGACGAAATGCCCGAATATCCGCGGGCGACGCTTGAGGCTTTACGCCAACCATTAGAGGATAGGCAGATTTCAATATCGCGACATTATGGCCGCATTACCTACCCGGCTGACTTCATTTTAGTTGCCACCATGAACCCCTGCCCATGCGGATATTTAGGCGATTCAGCTGTACCGTGTCGTTGTTCAGGGGCTCAAATTAGTAACTATCAGAAGAAAATATCTGGCCCTCTGCTCGACCGCATCGATTTAATTGTTACAATTTCTAAAACATCAAATGAGTACATTTTTAATACAACTTCGTTGCAAGAAAATCAACACCTATTGGTGGTAGAATTGATAAATAATGCAAGATGTGTTCAAAAAGAAAGGTACAAACGTAGCTCTATATACAACTCTTATGCTTCACTTTTGACCATAAAATCGCTGTTTAAAGTTAGCGCAGAGGCCGAAGACTTAATTACAACGGCATCAAAACAGCTGAACCTTACCAACCGTGGGTGCTTGAAAGTTTTGCGAGTAGCTAGGACGATTGCAGACTTGGAAATTAGCTCGGCGGTTGAGCCGCGGCATATAGCGGAGGCACTGCAGTTTCGCCAACCCAGGGACAATCACTAGCGATTTGTTCATGTAAATTTTTATCTAAATGCTATAGTAAAAATATGATTATGCCTACTTTAAGAAAAGTGAATAAGAAGAAATCAAACTCTATTACTTTCGTCGCACTGTTGAGCGTGTTTACGGCTGTTGTCGTGCTTCACCTCTTCCTCATAACATCTACACCAGCATGCAAAGAAGGCATAGCAGGATTATTTTGTTTTAAACTATTCGCCCTGTATTACTTAACACCATTCTTAACAATCACCGCTATTATTACGGCAACCATGCTTATTGTCCGAATTGCTCCATCGCTAAAAAAACAAAAAAATCACAGAGATTCGACCATCACTATCTCTTGGCTAAAAACATTGCAGACCAAAGTCCCAAAAAAACCTTCAGCAATTATACTTGTAGTTTTAATAACGCTTGCAACTTTTACGCCCGCAGCCATGCAGTCGAATGTACTACCCTATTCATTAAGCGCTGCTAGGTGTGGAGTGTTACCTATTGAGTCATATAGAGTGATTGGCGCGTCTCACTACAGGCTCCCCAGCGACGAGGGCTACGGAATAAAGCCAACCAGTACATATACGATGTGCAGTCAAGATGAAGCAGAGGCTACACTCGGCTATCATGGAAGCGAGCAAACGAAGGCATTAGTAGAGAGGAGTCAAAATTATATACAAGAATCTGAAGAAGCAGCTAGATTTTCTCCTGAAAAAGTATCTTACACACTCTACCTTCCTAACCCTAACGTGTATACGATTGAAGATTTAAAAATCAGCGAAATCCATCAAGTGAACCATTCATTCTACACTGTTAAGAAAAACGGAGTTATTATCGGACGAGTACGAGAAGTTCCGATAGACAACGACTATACTCTCTGCGATAAGAAAAACAACCCCTCTCAAAGATACTGTAAGCCTATTGGCTTAAGCTCAAGCGGAGTAGAAATATATCGAGAATACAACAACACATTAAGGGGCTGGACGGCACAATACGCTGGAGCTAATATTGGCAGTACGGGCATCATTGTAACAAGTAACGTCGATCAAGATGTAATTGATTTAATAAACGCGATGGTACCTTACGAGCGCTAACCTCCACCCCTTGCCCTCACCTCTAAAATTTGCTATAATAGCGCCTGAGTAACTGCTCACAAAACCGCCACATCATTTAATGACACGGCAATTCGTAATCAAAGGCACCCTCAAGGGGTTAAAAAAGGAGAGTATATCGCTAATCAGTCAACTCGTATCAACGAGCAAATCAGAGCTTCTGAGCTGCGCGTTATCGGAGAATCAGGTGAACAACTAGGCATCCTCAGTCGTGCAGACGCACTGAAAGCTGCCGAAGAAGCCGGGTTAGACCTAGTCGAAATATCTCCAAATGCCGATCCTCCGGTTGCTAAAATCGTCGATTGGGGCAAATTTCAGTATCAAAAAATGAAAGAAGCCCAAAAGAATCGTCGTAGTAATAAGGCCAGCGAACTCAAGCAAATGCGTTTTGGTTTGAAAATTGGACAGGGCGACCTGGACATCAAGCTACGCAAAGTACGTGAGTTCCTGACTGAAGGGCACAAAGTGCGTATCCAAATTTTTTACCGTGGTCGCGAGATGGCCCACAAAGAACTTGGTGTCGTAATGATGAACCGAATTGGCGAATTATTGGAAGAAACAGCAGTATTTGAGCATACGCCACAAATGGCGGGGCGCAATTTAAGCGTCGTAATAAGGAGTAAATAATAATGCCAAAGATGAAGACACACAAAGGTACCGCAAAGCGGATCAAGATTACCAGCACTGGTAAGCTTCTTCGCCGACGTGCTTTTGGCGCTCACCTTCTTGCTAAGAAAAGCAAAAGTCGTAAGCGTGCAATTAACACACCAGCACTTGTAAGTGGTGGCCAAGCTAAAAACATTAAACGAGCGTTAGGAATCTAATATGCGAGTAAAACGAAGCGTCACGGCTCGAAACCGTCACAAAAAGATTTTAAAACAAACTAAGGGTATGCAGCACGCACGCACCCGTAGTTACCGCCTTGCGAAGCAAGCTGTAACCCGTGCACTTCAGTACGCATACCGCGACCGACGTAACCGTAAGCGCGATCTTCGTGGCCTATGGATTACTCGTATCAACGCAGCTGTCCGCATTGAAGGAACTACTTATGGCCGGTTCATTGCTGCACTCAAAGCTAGCAAAATCGAACTAGACCGCAAAATTCTATCTGAACTTGCAGTCAGCGAACCAGCAGCTTTCACCGCTGTTGTGAACGCAACTAAGTAATTCTCCTTTAAATTACGACGCATTGCAAATCTTTAAATAACCCTCCTTGTGAGGGTTATTTTTCACACACAAACACTGCTATTGCAGAACGCAGAGAAAACCTTAAGGTTTTCCTTTAGGGAAAAAGTCGGGGCCCTCCTGCCTAATAATTAAAACACCCAAAGGGTGTTTTAATTATTAGGCAGCCAGCCGATAAGCCGGGTTTTGTCGTGGACGACCATCTATCTAGACATATCATTGCTGATACATTCAAGCGGGTATCGACCGGCGAACGGATCGCTCTTCTACTACCGATCTCCTTGCAGCCGACAGGGTTTACCTCCTTCATATGTCACCATATGACGCTGTGAGCTCTTACCTCACTCATTTCACCCTTACCTTTTTCAAGGCGGTTTTGTTTCTGTGGCACTTTCCCTAGGGTTTCCCCCGGTTGCCGTTAGCAACTGTCGTATCCTGCGCTGCCCGGACTTTCCTCTTGTTTTTAAGGCAAGCGGTCGTCTAGCTAACTACCTGTATACAGTATACCTTAACTTTTTGCAGGTTGGTCTGTTTTATCACGCGCATGGGCATCAAGTGTTTTATTTACCATGCCGTCGGCTAATTGGTTAAACTGCCGCGGTACATGAGTAAACGTAACACGGTCGAATTTGGTCATAAGCAAAAGAATTCGCTCATGGACCGGCCACAGCTCGCGATTCTTAATTTTGTAATAACCCTTCATCTGGTTTACAACCATCATGCTATCAACTTTAAAATCAATTTTTCTGAAGCTTAGTTTTTCGGCTTCTTCAAGGCCTAGGCGCACGCCATGATATTCGGCCAAGTTATTTGTAGTAATGCCTAAGTATTCACCACCCTCGGCAATAACTTCCTGGCGATTATTCAACACAACAAAGCCGGCCGCCGATGGGCCAGGGTTGCCTCTTGAGCCACCATCTGAGTAAATAGTAATTGCATCAGATGTTGCATTTTTTTCATCATTATTTTTTACCGTGGCTAAGGTTTTATCTGTTAATTGTTCTTGTTGTATAATACCCAACAAAAGTTGTGTTAAATCGGTAAGCTCATATTGTTGTACGCTAGACATCGAATGCCATTTATACTTGTCATAATTTCCACTTAATTTCATTGGATGGCGCTGGCTAGTAAGCGTTACAAGGTAGACAATAACACCGTATTGGATGGCGCGATCGTCATAGTCGATGTAGGTAACGGCATCAAACAGTTGCGCCGACTGAACATGTATACCGGCATCATCGTGCAGATATCGACGCAAAGCATCTTCTGGCTGTTCGCCATAAGCAAGCTTGCCACCTGGTAATTCATACTTATTCAGGATTGAATCGCGGCCATTACTGCGCCGCAAAAGCAGTGCTTTGCCGTCTTCGTTAATAATCGCTCGTACGGATAGTCGTTGTTTCATGTGTTTTTGTATTTTCTCTTTTATATTAAAAGTATAGCATATGCTATACTTCCAGGATGATATTGCAAGTAGGCGTTAAAGTAATTATTAAAAACAGCAACAATTTATTCTTATTGCTAAAAAGGGCCGATCAGTACCTATTACCGGCAAATACACTCGAGGCATGGGATATACCAGGTGGCAGGATTGAGCATGACGAAAATCTCAAAAATGCGCTTGCCCGGGAAGTCAAAGAAGAGATTAACGTAGCCCTGACCGGAGAGCCTAAGCTTTTACTTGCCCAAGATATATTCGTTACTCATAAAGACCTGCATGTCGTCAGGCTTACGTACCTCCACACCATGGAAGTCGAGAATATCGTTCTTAGCGACGAGCACACTGAGTATCGATGGGTAACACTTGCCGAAACAAAAAGCTTAAGTATTGAGCCATTCCTGCGTGCAGCTTTAGATTCTTTCCAAGAAGATACGTAAAAATTAAAGCAACATAAAACCAGGTTGACCGCCTGAGTGCTGATGATATTCCCCGCGTAAATGCAAGGTGGATGGCCGCAAAGTAACTCCACAGAGTTAAATCATTAGGTCTTCCTCATCTATGATATCGGAAAATCATGTGCACCCAAGTGTCTTACCTGGTACTACTAATTATACTCTTCTAATGCTTAGGAAACGCGGAAAATTGTAGTGAAAATATCAATAAACAAATTAATGCCAGCATTCATGTAGCCGTATAATACCTGGCCGGCTAGTAGCACGATAGCAAACACTAGTATAATGCCATATTGCTCGATAAAGCGCATACCGGTGCGAACAAACTCTGGTGCTAAGGCGTATATAACCCGTGAACCATCGAGTGGTGGGATTGGAATAATATTAAACAGGAAGAACCCGAGGTTAACAGTGAAGAATGTGGTTAATATAAAACCTACCGTTTCAAATTGCGACGGCATTCCAAGTACTACCCATACCCCAAAACCAACAAAGGCTAACACTAAGTTAGTCAATGGGCCACCAATTGCCACTAAGGCAGCGCCCCAATCACCCCACCGTACTTGGTCTGGGCGAAACGGGACCGGTTTTGCTCCACCGAAAATTGGACCACCCAATATAGCCAGCCCTATTGGCAAGATAATCGTCAAGAAGGGGTCGATGTGCTTTAAAGGGTTTAGCGTTAAGCGCCCTTCCCTCTTAGCGGTGTCATCGCCTAACCAATAGCTCACGAAGGCGTGCATTGCTTCGTGAAGGGTCATTGATAGCAAAATAATGACTAATATTATGCCTATTTGAATAAAGTTGATGTCCATTAACCTATTTTACCACTTGCTTTTGTCGTTATTGCGAATAGTTTTGCGTTTGTGCTTAGGAGCCCACCCCTTACGCCGTTCTTCTGGGCGAGGTTGTCGACGCGGTTTACCGAGGTTATAAATAAAATCATCGCCAAAATACGCTTCCAGCTTGGACAAGTTAATTACCCGCAGTTTATCCGAACCTTTTAACTGATCGAGTGAAACAATATCACTGGCACGGGCACGAAGCTCTTGTTGGACACGCTCGGGCGTTACCATTGGCACGCGTTTATGAAAACGTTCTAGTTCGCGGTGCTGTTTATCAAGTTGGTCGTAGGCCCAACGGCTATATTCACGGGCAAAAAGCTTACGGTTTTCATCGGAATCCTCTAGTCGTGGTACGCTAGCGCCTTCCAAAACACGCTTACCAAAGCGCACTTGCTGCCTATCAACAATACTGCCCATGCGTGGGTCGTACAGCGTTCGGCCACGTTTGCTGACGAATAAATGTGGTGAAATTTCCAACAGTAGGTCGGTATTTACCATTGTAACCCCTGTTACTAGGTGAAGGGTCTCTAGGCCACCACTACGCAGTGGTACCTGCAAATCGAACGGAGTACCGCTAATCAGTGTAGGGTTTTTAACAACGGTGCTACTTGATAGCTCTCGTTGCTGGCCACTAAAGATGTGTTCAACGGTACCATGGTCGTCTACAGTACTCCATAATTGATCAATTTCACCAGCTGTAATACAGCGAATCAACGGGGCTTCTTCGGCGGGCTCAATTGCCACTAAAGGAATATCATTTAATGCCAAATCGCGGTTTAAACGCTCAATCACCTCTTCGGCTTTATCGACGTTCTTGCCAATAATACCTAATTCTTCGTATTGTTCTTCAACAATATTAGGAAGCGCTAAGTACACATCGTATTGGGCCAACAGGTCAGATTTAAACTGTTTCGTATACTTACGCCAACCCGTAAAGCGCGTGCCACCCTTCACAATACCACCAATTTCTTGAATAGCGATAATAGCCGCCAACTTAGCCTGAACTTCTTTAGGGAATTGTTTGGCTTCAACTAGCATACGGCCATAGTTCGACTCTACCGGAAATCGCTCCATTTGCCGGCCAATTTCAGTAACTTCACCATTAGCAGTAAGTGCGCCGAGAGCAACAAGTGTCTTTTTAGCCCTTTGAATTGCCCGTTTACTTGGGTCGTGGTAAAAATCAAGCGCTTCAATATCGATGCCCACGTTAGCCAACCTAAGTGTCAGACGGTCGATATGCTTACGCATAATTTCTGGGATAGCGTAAGCGGGGCGATCTTTGAAATCTTGGCAGGGCATGGTGTCGTATTGGGCTAAAATGTATTCACCGGGGCGGGTACGGCCGGCGCGCCCAGCCCGTTGCAGGCTATCAGCTTGAGAGATTTGGGCAATAAACAACCCTTCAACACCGCTGCGCACTTCACTTTGTCGCTCTAAACCACTATCAATAACCACATCAATATCATCAATTGTTACACTTGTTTGGGCGATATTAGTTGCCAGAATAATTTTTCCCTTAGGGTAGTTTGCAAAGGCTTTTTGCTGCTCTTCGGCCTCTAGTTGGCTATGAAGAGGAATAACTGCTACGCCAGCAGCGTTCGCTTTCTTCTCTATTGCCTCCATAACGTTCTGAATTTCAGCCTTACCAGGTAGAAAAGTAAGCACATTTTTTCCGCGGTGCTCAATTTGTGCAAATATTTCAGCCAGTACATCCCTACCGCGCCGTTTTGTTACTTCGAAGTAGCGACCGGGAATATCGATAATTGCTTCGGTACCAAAGTAACTTGCTAAAGATTCGGTCTCAATAGTCGCGCTCATTACCACTACCTTAAAGCGCGGCTCTTCTTCACAACGTTTTTTAGCCCAAGCAACCAGTACTTCCATGTTTTCGTTCCACTCATGAACCTCATCTAAAACAAGTATTTGCTTTTCGGTAATGCCCGAGCCAGTAATTTCGCGAACCAACTGCAAACCGTCGGTACAATATAAAATTTGAGTTTCACCACTGTCATCACGCTCGTGGGCGGTGCGATAGCCAATAATTTCGCTGGAATCTTCGGTATTTCGAAGCGACCATTCATCTCGAACCCTTTGGGCCAAGTTACGAGCCGCCAAAATACGTGGCTGGGTAACAACTACCCGGTTATAGCCGTGTTCGGCGAGATATTGTGGAATTTGGGTACTTTTTCCAGCACCGGTTTCAGCGGTAATTATTGTAACTTGGTTACTATCGACCGCATCTAAAATTGCTTGAAAATAATTGCGTACCGGCAGTTCGTTGAAGGTTTCTATTTTTGTGGTCATTAGCTCTATTGTACCAGCTTACGTACCGACATAAGAAACTCTATTTTTGCTAGATTGCAACATTCTTATAAGGTGTTATAATAATAAAGTTACCCCTGCACATTGATTCTACGAGAATGGATATCACTATGAGCTTTTGCCCGCCAAGAATTAAAGATGGCTACCTCTCCAGGGAAGCAATCGACGATTTTTTCTTACAAGTGTACCCCGAAGCAAACTTGCTCGTGCAGCACGCAGGCGGGTTGCACACCCGACTCGTGAACGCGGTATGGTTCAATGCCATTGACCTTGATATGCGCTGCCAGCACTGCCACGGTGATATACGCACTCCATCCTGCATTTCGAAAATCCCCAATCATATGGGAGAGATGGAGCGTAAGAACATGGAAATTTTAGTATCCAGCCTCAGCAACCTCAGTGCCCAGCAATTTGAAGTTGCAGCCAAACGGGTTGGCCCCGCTGCGCTGTATGACTTCGAACTTCTTCGTAACAATCTGTAAAGGAGTAACTGTGGCCCCTCAGGGCCTCTGCCGATGACATACAATCGGCACTCTCCCTTTGCGCTGATACTCGTTATCAGAGTTAAGGGTGGGACACCTTGACTCTTGGGGTTAAAAGAGGTAAAATGTATATCAGTGTCCCGACAACTATATGTTTAGGGAAGATGAATAATCTAGAGAACAAAGGAATATATTATGGTAGCACGATGCGAACTCACCGGTAAAGGCAAGCAATTTGGCAACAACGTTAGCTTCTCTTTGCGTCGCACAAATCGCGTATTCAAACCAAACCTACAAAAAAAGACTTTCATGTTTGAAGGCCAAAAAGTAACTATGGTTTTAAGTACAGATGCGATTCGTACGCTTAAGAAAAAAGGCATTCTCCCTAAAAAGGGCGAATTCGTAGCAGCGTAAGCTTTACTGCAAATAAAAAACCGCTCACTATGGGCGGTTTTTTATTGTTCCACTTTTTTCGCTATTACTAAATAGCAGTGCATCACCGATGCCGAATATGAACGAGGGTTAGCTACCACTACTTCCGTAGCCACCAACCCCTCGGTCGGTTTCATCCAGTACATTAACTTCATTCCAACCGATTGTCTCGTACTTTGCCACTACCATTTGTGCTATTCGCATACCAGGTTCAATAGTAAATGCCTCTTGGCTAAGGTTAATGGCTAATACTCCCACTTCACCGCGGTAATCCGCATCAATGGTACCAATGCCATTAACCATAGTAATACCGTGTTTAATGCTCATGCCGCTTCGTGCACGAATTTGCACTTCGTAGCCGATAGGAATCGCCATACTAATCCCAGTGGGAATCATGCGCCGTTCTAACGGTTGGAGTGTTATCGGTGCATCAATACAAGCATGAATATCTGCGCCAGCAGCGCCTGCCGTTTGGTACTCTGGCAAAACAGCAGTAGGTCGTAATTTTACGATATCTATTTTCATAAAAAAATCTTCCTTAAGCTCGTGCAAGTTTGTAGATTATAAGTGCTTCAGGTAGCGCGGCGCCCGTTTTGATTTTGAGCTTAGGCGCTTCTTCTACTGTTCCGCCAAGTTCTTTAGCAAAGGTTTCAAAATCGCCTTGTGGTACTTCGTATTTAATTGCTGAATCGGCGTAGTGAATTGGGACAACAATTTTTGGGTCGATAAGTCGGGTAAGGGTTGCGGCGCCAGTTGCGTCTAGGGTATACCCATTTCCGCCAACTGGAATGATAAGTACGTCAATTAAGCCGAGTTCTTCAAGTTGCGCTTCGCTTAGCTTTTCGTAGATGTTACCAATAAGGGCAACGCGAATATCGCCTGCTTCAATGCGGTATAC
>Ga0326733_1000521_pt1 | contig 11121 bp, 11 predicted proteins | sample 14_GP2_308_FD_207946 | JGI IMG/M metagenome (GOLD analysis project Ga0326733, IMG submission 207946) | Glacier ice microbial communities from Ngari, Tibet, China - 14_GP2_30.8 | ecosystem: Environmental > Aquatic > Freshwater > Ice > Glacier | place: China: Ngari, Tibet | collected 2018-07-17 | reverse complement strand
CACCAATACACTGTGAAAGTAATATTGAAAAACTAGAAATTTTTACAATATTCATCAGCGGTTGTGATTGCGATCTTCTCTACGTCAATTAACTATATAAACCAATTGAAACTGACTTATGGACCGTACTTTCATCCTTACGTTTACAAATCATATTCGATATGAAATAAAAAGATGCACCCACATTTTTGATGTAAGTAACCCGGATTTAAGGGATTGTATTATAACTAAACGGGTGTTTTGTTTGTTAGATAATGGTGTGGAACATCACACCGGGGCGCTTGACAGATATTTTCAGGTTAATAATATAGAAGCTCATTATTATTATTTAACGCCTTCAGAAGAAAAGAAAAACCTTGAGTCAATAAGAGAATTTGCTTCGTTTTGTTTTGATCAGAAAATTAGTAGGCTAGACTCGATTATTGGATTTGGTGGAGGTATTATATGCGACTTGGCAGGATTGTCAGCTAATTTGATAAGAAGAGGTACCCCTTGTATAAAAATTCCGACCACTTTATTAGGTATAATTGATGCGTCTATAGGAGTGAAGACTGGTATTAATTATCATCAATGTAAAAATTCCTTAGGTACGTATTCCCCCCCTAAAGCGGTTCTTATCGATTTAATTTTCCTGAAAAGCCTTGCTGAAAAGGAAATTAAAAATGGGTTGGTGGAGATGATCAAAATAATCTCGCTTAAAGATAAAATGGTTTGGTTGCTGCTTAAGGAAAGTTTAGAGCAAATTTTATTAAAGGATCTGAATGAACAGGTTATTGATTTAATTGATAATTCGATATCCTTTATGATTGAGGAACTTAGTTCTAATCTTTTTGAGAATGATCTTAATCGTATTGTTGATTTTGGGCATGAATTCGGGCACTTGATAGAAACTATTTCCAATTATAAACTTTCTCATGGGCAAGCTGTTGGCATTGGAATGATGATGTCTAATATCATTGCTCTGAATAAAGGATTGATGATTTGCGAGGATTTTGAGGACTTCAAAGCTGTGTTTTTAAATGTAAAATTTCCATGTTGGCATGAGTCTCTTTCTGCAGAGAAACTGTATGCTAAAATCGATAGCATTACCAGGCATAAAGGGGATGTCTTTAGCATTGTAGCCTTAAAAGAAATTGGGCATCCAATATTTATACATGACATTGCTTTCGCAGACTTAAAAACAGTTGAAGATATTCTGATCGACATGCAGGCGAAATCTGTTACTTATCATGATACGTCCATCACAGAAACTCTACTTAATAGAATTTAACTCTTATAGCTTTAGTCATGAAAGATGCATTAGTATTTGATGTTGGGGGAACTAATTTAAGGGCAGCAAGATATTCTTTCGAAAGTAAAAAATTAATAGCGGTAAAGAAAAGTTTAACACCTAACAACTGGAATTCCTTTGCGGATGAAGATGCTCCTTTCGATCTGTTAATTAATGAAATGAAAGTTCTGTCAGCGTATTTGTTTATTGATGATAAACCTGAAGTTGTAACTATTGGTTTTCCTGGTCCCATTACTCCTGATGGAAAAGTATTAAGCACACCAACAATTTGGGGTAGCACATTTAAAGGTTCAACTGAATTGATTCCACAATTAAAGAGGTGTTGGGCCGAAGCAACGGTTAATGTAATTAATGATGTAACTGCAGCCGGATATTTTCTCAAAACTATCTTTCCTGGTGATTTTTGTGTTATAACCGTTAGTTCTGGCATTGGCAGTAAGCTTTTTATAGACGGAAGGCCTTACACCGGGAAATTAGGCCGAGGCGGTGAAATTGGTCATTGGGTTACAGATTTAAGCACGGATGCTTTACTATGCGAGTGCGGAGGAAAGGGGCATCTTGGAGGAATAGCTTCGGGCAGAGGAACCTTAGAATTCGCTAAAAAATATTCACAAATTTTTTTGAGTGACTTTATTAGCTCGTTGCCCGGGGAAATGACAAAAGGAAACTCTGATTTATTATGTAATGAAATACTTGTGAAGGCTTTTAGAGCGCATGATCGGTGGACGGAAGAAGTAATAGCTAAGCCCGGACAACAACTTGCGAAAGCAATAGCGATGATTCATACAACTACGGGAATAGAGTCTTTTATTATTATAGGAGGATTCGCAATAGCCCTGGGAGAACGATATAGGGTAAGTTTAGTAGAATCTGCCGAAAAATTTTGTTGGAAATTAGGTCAAAACTGGGATGATATGATTCATTTGGGTCCGGACGAAACAGAAATGGGCTTGATTGGATCTGGTATCTATTCAAATATGACCAGGCCTATACCACATAAATTAATTAGTAAACGCATAGAATTATAGGATTACGGGTTCAATTATCACCCTGTTCTAAACATTAGGGGGTTTCAGATCCCCAATTCAAAGAGAAAATAATAATAATAATAATAATAATAATTGTAATGCCAAACTTTCAAAAGCTAAGTATCATTGGTGGTAGCAGCCCTTTCACAATAGAGCTAATAAATTGCTTCTATACTTTAAGCAATGAAAGTTCCATTGGCCCCTATGAGTTAATGTTAAATGGACGTAATGCGATTAACCTTGAAAGAATTTTTGAATATGCAAAGTATTATTTAAGCAAAAAAAATTGGATTGTAAAAGCTTCTATCAATATTGACGATGCTTTGGATGGTGCCTCAATTGTGGTTCATCAAAATAGATATGGTGGAACGTCAGGTAGATTTGATGATGAAGTTTTCTCACAACAAAACCAGTTACATGTAGATGAAACATTAGGACCTTCAGGTTTGAAGTCGGCTATAAGAATGGCCCCATATCTGGAATGTTTAGCCAAAGAAATCTCACAATATTGCCCAAATGCTATAGTTATTAATTTAACAAATCCTCTAAGCCTAGCAGTTTCACTTCTACACAAATATGGGGTTAGCAATGTGATTGGCATTTGCGAGCTGCCGACTTCAACGGCCGCAAAAATTGCTACTGATCTTTCGATCCCGATAGATGATTTGGAATGGGATTACACCGGGCTTAATCACCGGGGTTTTATTCATAATTTAAAAAGAGCAGAGTGTAACGTATTGCAGCTCATGTTTGAACAAAAGCTTGAAGGATTCAATGGATTTGATATTTCCTTAATCAAATCGTTAGATGCTGTTCCATTAAAATATTTCCATTTATTGTGTAACGAAAAACTCAAGACTGATAGAAGGGCAAAAGAACTGGAACTGCTAAGTTTAAAACTTCTTAGCGAGTTAGCAACTCAACCATATATCTCACCACCCAGTCTTAACAAGCGCAATATGGATTGGTATAGCGTTGGATTGATCCCAGTTCTCGAAGCGCTAAACTCAAATGATGCGAGAGTCCAGGTACTCAACAAGCCAAATAACGAAGGAATTACCGTCGAAAGCAAGGCTTCCATATCAAAGTCCGGGATCACAACAATAATTCCAGAAAATATATCTGATCAAGTCAAAAAGTGGAACTATATCTTCTTAGAACATGAGAAGTTAGCTTTACATGCAGTTGTAGAACCTACCTATAAAAATATAATGTATGCCTTAGATGCAGACCCGATATTTTCTAGAGTAACTTCTACAGAAATAAGATATTCGGTCAAGAAATACTTTAAAGATCATGCTAATTTAAATTTTTCGTTGGCTTTCAATTATAGTACATGAAATATTCATTTGAAAATCTGAATTATGAATTCGGTTTTGCCCATGGGGGCGTGTCGCCGATATACTTTTGTCGTACAGAGGAACTGTCATCAAATTTTGCATTCAATTTTTTAGATTTTGTTATAGTTCCCATTTCTTCAAGTATAGGTAAGCATACCCACGCCACAGATAACCAAGAGATTTATGTTATAATATCTGGTTGCGGAGAAATGATCGTTGACGGTATATATTATCAGGTTAAAGATGGCGATGTGATAGTAAATGCAATAGGAGGGACACATGAACTAATTAATACCGGCGATCAAGAGATTCATTTAGTAGTTATTGAAACGCCTCTTAAGGTAACTAATGACTTAAATAGCTCAAATAGCTGACTTTGAAACATTCACTATGAAAGAATTTAATGTACTCTGTAATCCTATCTGGAAAAGAAGTTTGCATCCCTTTTATAGATGGGACAAGCAACTCAACCAACATGGCATCAGAGTGAAGTTGTTCCTTAATCATAAGGACAAAAGAATACGTGGTTCTGAGAATCTATTCATCTATTCCAAATACTTTGAAGATGGATGGCAAAACGTTTCTAAAAGGACGGAAAAGAATGAAAGCGAATTAATTTCATACTTAACTGATCTGAAAAAAGATACTGGTAATCTTATCTGGTTTGACGAAGCTGCATCTTCCGGTTCATCAGACTTTCCCATTATTAGCTATGTAGATGTATTTGCTAAAAAACAACTGTTAACAGATATGGCTAGTTATACGAGTGAAAATGCGAATTATGATTTACGAGTCTGGGTTAAGAATGGGCAATCAAAAACATCATCTTTTAGCCCTTGCCCAAGTAATCAGCTTCACAAAATGAAGATTGCGTGGAACACAAGTGTATATGATTACAGAAATATACGTAGTAAATTAATGTTGGTTAGTAATTATTTGAGCTACAAATTATATTCTCCGCAGTATAGAAACGCTTATGAAACACGGAATTTGGATGTCACTTTTAGAGGTACACAAAGCTATAAAGCTGATAAAGCGGTTTCTGAACAACGGTTAGCTTTAATGGAAACTTTGGAAGGAATAAATTTAAATATCAATAAAGGTGACCGAATATCGAAGTCAAAATATTTTAAAGAACTGCAGAATACGAAAGTAAGCATCAGCCCTTTTGGTTTTGGGGAAATCTGTTATCGAGATTTTGAGACTTTCATTTCTGGTTCAATTTTACTTAAACCTTCTATAGATCACTTACTTACGCTCCCAAATTTATTTTTGCCCAACGAAACTTACGTCTCATTTGCGTGGGACTTATCTGATCTTAATGAAAAGGTAGAAACCATTATTAGTAATTACAATTATTACAAGGAGATTGCCAAAAACGGACAAATCTTGTTTCGAAATACATTAGATGATTCCCAATACTTTATTGATGCAATTAATCGGATGATTGCATAACTACAAAAAACTTATTAATGACATCGCTAATTGAATTATGGGAAATGTACTGATAATGGCTGGTGGAGAGTCAAGTCGAATGAAACAAAGTACAGGAGAAAGCCTACACAAAGCTTTGACCACCGTTTTTGACATCCCGCTTATAGAACTGAATATTTTATATTCTTATCTCTATGGGTTTGAAAAAATATGGGTCTCCATATCTTCAAGTGAGACAGAGTTAATCGAGTATGTAAAAGACTTAAAACAATTATATGAAGAAAGGTTTCAGATACAAATTAAACTCATTATTGAAAAAATTCCGCTTGGAACCATCGGGGCTGTACAATTTGTGGAATGTAACAGCGAGCCGCTGTTAATACTGTTTGTAGATAACATTTTAGACTTAGACCTCACGGCATTAGTAGCTTCACATTTAAGCGCACACGCTTACATAACAGTAGCATCGCATGTAGAGCCATTCAAAATGCCTTTTGGTGAATTGGTTGTAAGCGACACTACGATAATAAACTACATTGAAAAACCTATTTATAAAATTTTAATATCCAGTGGTACTTACGTTCTAAACTATGAAGTTCGGAATTTTATTCGGAAGGAATTCTATAATAAACGTTTAGATGTACATAACCTCACAAAAATTTTAATAGATCAAAGCAGGCCTATTCACTCTTATTTCCATCAGGCTATTTGGGTGGATATTAATGATAAAGCCACTTTATTACGGACACGAGATATGCAACAATGGCCCGTGATGCAAAAGATAATTAATATAAGAAACGAATTTGTGTCATCTAAATAGATTTACTATGAATATAAAAAAGATAAATATTCTATCGATACATCCATCAGGCTTAGCTTTTGGTGGCGACGAAACAAGGCTGTTGAACCAATGCCGTTTGCTAGATAAAGAGGTTTTCAACTGTATAATTTGCGCTCCAAAAAGGGCGTCAGAAGAGGACATGATGGGTCATTTTGAGGCTGCTAGGGCGAGAATTATTTTTATTAAAACACTTCCATTAAATTCAAAATTACCCAGCTCAGTAGGATATTTTTTAAGAGCATTAAATTTCTTGCTGTATTTTCTTCAGTTAATTAAAATTATTTTAAATGAAAAAATCGATGTCTTAGATGGCAGGCTCAGAGGAGGGGGGGTTCTAGCCCTTTTTGCAAAAATGGTTACTCGGCACCCTGTGCTGGTTACTATTTATGGGATTGACGAGTCAAAAACTCTTTATAAACGAATAGCCAGATACTTGTTGCAATTTAGCAATGTCATTATTTGCGATTCTGTTATTAAATTAGATGAAATACGGAATTGGGTGAGCTCAAAAAATCCACATTACTTGATTATACCGAGTGCAATTGAGCTTAAATATTCTGCTGACGAAGCTTTAGAAAAAAGTATAGCAGAAAAAAAGTCTTCTGGTAAGATTATAATAGGGCAAGTTTCGAACCTGGTTCCTAGAAAGGGGCAGGATGTATTAATATCAGCCTTTGCTGCAAATACAACAAAATATGATAACATTGAATTATGGATTGTTGGAAGTCTTCGGGATGCAGAATATTACAGATCGTTAGTCAATTTGGTGAAATCTTTATCTCTCGAAAGCAAAGTTCGTTTCATTCATTATCCGGGTTTCATCGGGAATATTTTTAAAGCACTAGATATCCAGGTACATCCCACCAGGAAGGACTCACTCCCTAATTGTATCCTAGAGGGAATGTCAATTGGGGTACCTCTTATTTCCTCTTCAATAGGTGGCATTCCCGAAATGGTTAGCCATCGGAAGACAGGTTTATTGTTCGATATCGAAAATCCGGAGCAGCTCAACTCTTGTATTGATGAATTGTTAAAAGACGTAAATTTTCGTAAAGAACTTGGGCAGGCGGCTAAAAAGCGTTTTGATGAGGACTTTTCTGCACTTTCATTATCTGTAAAACTTGAGGATACCCTTAAAAGTGTCTTAAATAGTCGGCAATTAGCTGTTTAAATATGGAAAATCAATGTTTTATATGCGAGCAATCCTCGGATGTGGTTGTATACAGACAGAATGGCTTTGAGTCAAGATTATGCCCTGATTGTGGATTATTATATTGCAACCCACTTCCCCAAGATAATGAGGTTGATTTTGAAAGAGATTTCCATGACGACTCTTTTTATAAAATGCCTGCCAAATATAAGGCAAAGTGGCTCGCAAAAAAAATAGGATATGGGAAAGACTTCTTAGAAGTAGGCTCAGGCAAGGGTCATTTACTTAATGAACTAGCAAATGGAGGCTTTCAAGTCGCTGGATTAGAGCCTAATCCAATCCGAATTAATTATATGAGAGATACTTACAGTATCGAAGCACACCAAGGATTACTGGAGGATTATGAGTTCTATGAGAGAAAATTTGGTGTCGTATTTCATGTAGATCTGCTTGCCCACTTTCCAGATCCTTTTCTCGCATTAGAAAAAATGAAAAGTTTGGTAGAAAAGGATGGCTATATAAGCTTTGAAGTTGGTATTATAGGAGGAATATCTAATTTCTGGTATCGCTTTTTTACTTTTGGTTTACCTCAGCATAGATGGCTCTATTCTGAGAAATCTATGGAGAAGTTCCTCAAAAAGGCTAACCTAATTATATTACATCGAACTTCACACTCTCTAATACCTTATTTCATTTTAAAAAGAATATCCAGTATCATATTAATATCAATACTTAGTCGATTTCTCAAACCAGTTATTGGAAAAAAAGCCGCAGTGCTTATACGTTTAAATCAGTCGTTTTCAACCTTTTTAAGATATAACGTAGGGCGTTATTTCCCTAACTATGGTCCTTTAACAATTTTATACATTACAAAGCCTGTTTCTTAATGAATAAATTGAAAGTCGGGATTATCGGTGCTAACGGATTTATAGGTTCAAATTTAGTTTATGCTCTTAGAGATTCTGACGTTGATCAAGTTCTAATTAACGGACCCCAACAGAATGGTTCAACTTCTCGTGATGGATTAATTGCCGACATTTCTGATTTTAATAAACTAAAATCATACTTAAAAGGAGTTGATCGAATAATTCATTTAGCGGGTTTAGCAAGTGTACGAGAATCATTTGCTAATCCCGTCGAAAGTTTAAAGGTGAATACGCTGGGTACAACAAATATTTTGAATGTTTGTAAAGCGTTAAACATTAATGAGGTAATTATTATTTCATCTGCCGAAGTTTACGGCAATCCTTCATTAAATCCGGTAAAAGAATACGCTGAATTGAAGCCGCTTTCGCCTTACGGGGTGTCAAAAGTTGCTCTTGAACAAATGTGTTTTGTCTATCATAAAGCATATGATATGAAATTCAAGATCATCAGACCGTTTTCTATTTATGGACCTGGTATGTCTAGGAAATCTATTATTTATGAGATTTATAAACGGATGCTCTGTCAACAGGATATTACGCTATTTAATATCTCCAGTAAGCGTGATTATTGCTATATTGATGATTTGGTATCTGCAATCAAAAGTGCCTTACTTTCAAATTTCAATGGTTTTGATATCTACAACGCAGGAACAAGTATCGGTACCACCGCAATGGAACTTGCGCAACTAATTCAATTAGTCATGAAAGTATCGGGTAAAATATCCCAGAGTGAATTTATAGATCGACCTCAAAAAGCAGATGTAAATAATTTGGTAGCGTGTAACATAAAAGCTTTAACTGATTTGAGCTGGCAGCCCACCACTAAGCTTAAAAATGGATTAGCAATAACTTTGAAATCTTTTAGTAATGAGTCATAGAATTCTGGTAACAGGTGCTCAAGGTTTAGTAGGGAGATATCTTACGAAAGCGTTGATGCGGGAGTTTACCGATATTGAGGTCGTCGGAATCGGCCGTTCTGCTGAATTGAGTAATCATTTTACTCATGACATTGAAATTAAGGCAAACGAGAAAATAAAAGCACCTCTTCCAAATGATCTGATTATTAAAGATTCCAATTATCGATATGTTCAATTAGATACCTCGAATCAACTGAAATTAAATGACCTCATCAAAAGCTTTTCGCCTACTGCAATAATTCACCTTGCATCTGGTTTAAAAGGAGATACTTGCAGCAAGCTGTATAATGCAAATGTAACTGGGACCATTAATGTATTAATAGCCTGCAAAGCTCATTTAAAAGATGTGCCGTTTATCGGAGTATCCAGTGGATCTGTTTATGGATTTCATTCGAGAGCTGAACATATACCTTTTAAAGAGACATTATCTTTAAATCCGGAGGACCCATATCAATTTGCAAAAACTGCAGAAGAAACTATTATCAAGGAGTTTTGTACTCAATTTTACATACCCTGGCTTGTCTTAAGGGTATTCAACATAGTAGGACCCGGTCAGGATGAAAGACATGTTTGCGGGCGATTCATCAGTCAGTTGGTAAGTATAAAGAATGGTTTTAAGCCAGCTGTTTTAAATGTATCGTCTTTAACATCTGAACGAGACTTTGTAGACGTAAGGGACGTTTCCAGTAATATAATACAACTAATTAAAAATCGCTTATACGGTGAGATCTATAATATTTGTTCTGGTAAGCCGATACCAATTGAATATATTTTAAACAGTTGTTTGAATGAAGTATTTGCTGATAGAAGCTCCGAAGTTATTATTAACGGCTTGGATGAAAGTGCGACACCTACCGACAAAAACATTGGAGACAACCAGAAGCTACTGAATGCTGGAGGGAGAATATACTATGATATAAATACAAGTATCCGGGATATTGTTAGTTACTATTTTGCCTTATACCAAACTAAGGATCCCATATTAGAATCGTCAAAATAAAAACAAATCTGATAAAATCCGCCGTGCTCAGTTAGAGCACAATATTTGATCGGACAATCCGAGAAGCTTTTAGTAAATTTAAATAGAATACTAAGAGAGTATGATTTACAAAGTAGTTTCCGGTGCTGAAAAAGCAATTGAGGGTATTGAAGATGGAATGACCTTAATGTTAGGTGGATTCGGTTTGTGTGGCATTCCTGAAAACACAATCTCTGCCTTATTAAATAAAGGAGCAAAAGATTTAACCTGCATTTCCAACAATGCAGGTGTGGATGATTTTGGAATCGGTTTGCTCCTGAAAAACCGTCAGGTAAAAAAAATGATCTCCTCTTACGTAGGTGAAAATGCCGAATTCGAACGCCAATTACTTAGTGGCGAATTGGAGGTGGAACTCATCCCGCAAGGCACACTGGCTACACGTTGTATGGCAACCGGCTATGGGATGCCAGCAATTTTTACCCCTGCCGGAGTGGGTACCGAGGTAGCAGAAGGCAAAGAAATAAGAAATTTTAATGGTAAAGATTACTTAATGGAAATGGCTTTTGATGCTGACTTCGCAATCGTAAAAGCTTGGAAGGGTGATACTGCCGGAAACCTCATTTACAGAGCCACGGCCAGAAACTTTAATCCGGTTATGGCAATGGCTGGTAAAATTACCATTGCCGAAGTGGAAGAATTGGTTGAAGTTGGTGAATTGGATCCAGATCAAATTCATACGCCAGGTATTTACGTGAATCGTATTTTTCAGGGCAGTAATTACGAAAAACGAATTGAACACCGCACCACTCTTTAATTAAAGCCAGCATGTTAGATAAACACGGAATAGCAAAACGGATTGCTAGAGAAATTAAAGATGGTTATTATGTAAACCTAGGCATTGGCATTCCTACGCTGGTAGCTAATTACATCCCGGAAGGTATCAACGTGGTTTTACAATCAGAAAATGGTTTGCTAGGAATGGGCCCTTTTCCTCATGCAGGTGAGGAGGATGCCGATTTAATAAATGCTGGCAAACAAACGATCACTACGTTACCCGGATCAGCTTTTTTTGATTCCGCCTTAAGCTTTGGTATGATCCGTTCTCAAAAGGTAGACCTTACCATTTTAGGAGCCATGGAAGTTTCGCAAAACGGAGATATCGCTAATTGGAAAATCCCTGGAAAAATGGTGAAAGGAATGGGCGGTGCCATGGAC
>Ga0326733_1000520_pt1 | contig 11123 bp, 10 predicted proteins | sample 14_GP2_308_FD_207946 | JGI IMG/M metagenome (GOLD analysis project Ga0326733, IMG submission 207946) | Glacier ice microbial communities from Ngari, Tibet, China - 14_GP2_30.8 | ecosystem: Environmental > Aquatic > Freshwater > Ice > Glacier | place: China: Ngari, Tibet | collected 2018-07-17 | reverse complement strand
GAAATATATTAATTATTGGTGCAGGGGATGTTGGTAAGCGATTTCATAAATTGATTGATTCTAAACCCTATCTTGGATATAACTTTATGGGATTTCTGGATGATGTACCCCAAAAAAATTTAAAGGAACAATATCTCGGCCCCATCGATAAATTAAATGAATTACTTAAAATAGGTTCCAACATTGATGAAATTGTAGTCGCTCTGCCAAATACGGCAGTTGCTAAGGTTACTCAAATACTTAAAATTGCGAATAATCAAACGGTACGAGTAAAAATTATACCTGACTTTTTTCACATAATCTCCTCCAGACACGGAATCGGAATGGTTGGAGGTATGCCAATTATCACTGTTCGGAGTGAACCTTTGGAAGAATATCATTGGCAATTGATGAAACGTTTGTTTGATTTGCTATTTACCATATTAATTCTTGTTACCATGTGTACGTGGCTATTTCCTATAATTGCTATTATCATTAAATTAGATTCTAAAGGGCCGATTTTCTTTACCCAATTAAGGTCGGGAAGAAATAATGTACCTTTTAAATGTATTAAATTTAGAAGCATGGTGGTAAATGAAGATGCTAATGCCGTTCAAGCTTCCCAAAACGATTTAAGACTAACAAGAGTCGGAAAACTTTTACGTATTACAAACATCGATGAATTGCCTCAATTTTTCAATGTGTTAATGGGAGATATGTCTGTGATAGGTCCAAGACCACATATGATTAAGCATACAGAACATTATTCCAAGGTTGTGGAGGGTTACTTGGTAAGGCAATTGCTAAAACCCGGAATTTCGGGCTGGGCGCAGGTTAATGGACATAGGGGGGAAACAAAATATGTATATCAAATGCAGAAGCGTATTGAATATGACTTGGTTTATCTAGAGAATTGGTCACTTGGCTTTGATTTGAAAATTATATTCTTAACTATTTGGAATACTATAAAAGGGGATCCTAAAGCGTATTAATTAGTAATCAAGCATCAAGACAAAGCACTCATAAATAATATCTCCTGTCTCATTAAGTACCAAGTAATAAGTATCAAGATAGTACATGGTCTCATATCTAACATTTTATATCGAATAATTGGCTCTTTTTCGGTGATGGACAAATCAAAAATCAAGCAGATGATGAATTTTGAAATTCCTTATTGGAGAGATAGTTTGGAGAAGTGTTTGGGGAATTCAGCGATTGACCGAAAATAGATAATAAAGTAGCAATATAAAAAGCAACAAATTAGCTATTAAACAGATATCAATAGAAATAATGAGCGAGACAAATTTACAAGATAAAATTTCTCAAATATACATAGCCGGACACCGAGGAATGGTTGGTTCCGCCATCTATCGGAAGCTTACCGCTGAAGGTAACAACAACATTATTGTCAGAACTTCCAATGAACTTGATTTACGTAACCAAGCACAAGTAACTGCGTTTTTTGAATCTGAAAAACCTAATTATGTTTTCCTAGCGGCGGCTAAGGTGGGTGGTATTGTGGCTAGTAATACCTATCGTGGAGAATTCATATATGATAATTTGATGATTCAATCCAACATCCTTGAAGCTGCAAGAGTTTTTGGTGTTAAAAAGCTTATGTTTTTTGGCTCGTCATGTATTTAAGCAAAATTGGCTCCGCAGCCATTGAAGGAGGAATATCTTTTAACTGGTGAATTAGAGCCAACTAATGAACCCTATGCGATCGCTAAAATTGCTGGCATTAAACAATGTGATGCCTGTAGAGTGCAGTATGGTTGCAATTACATATCTGTGATGCCAACCAATTTATATGGCTTGAATGACAATTATCATCCAGAGAATTCCCATGTTTTACCAGCACTGATTCGCCGATTTCACGAGGCGAAAGAGCAAAACTTACCTTTCGTTACCATTTGGAGTTCAGGGCAGCCGAAACGCGAATTTCTTTTTGCGGATGATTTGGCAGACGCTTGTTTTTTCCTGATGCAAACATACAACGATGTTGGCCTGGTTAATGTTGGTTGTGGTGAAGATTTAAGTATCGCAGAACTGGCATTTAAAATAAAAGAAACCGTCGGTTATGAAGGTGAGCTTATGTTTGACACCACCAAGCCGGATGGAACGCCATGTAAATTGATGGATGTATCTAAACTTAATAATTTAGGTTGGAGGTATAGCACCCACCTAACTGAAGGATTAGAGATCGCCTATTCTGATTTTAGGGAGAAATAGAGAAGTTGATTCTTATTAAGATAGTCTCATATGAGGTAGCCTTGATGTATTAGTTGTGTGAACCGATACTGCTTACGATGAATGGTTTTAACTGTCAGGATATCGAAATTTTGTTGTGGCTTTTTAAACAAACTTTGCAGGTTGCTTGTTTTAAACATTTTAATAACCAAAAAATAAATGAACCAGGTATTTGTGATCAAATATCATTTCAAAAGTCTTTTCAGTTCTTGGGTCAGTCGATAAAACCATTCCGGAGCTCTCTTTTCCAGTCCGATTAACACTGGTAAAGCTCCGCCAACTCCGATCATGCAAGTGTCAAGTCGGTCTTTCACGGATGCCATATATTTTTCTTGTTTTGGGCATCCAAGGGCAACAAAAAGTAAATGGGGGTGTGCTTTGGTTTATTAAACTGATGATATCAACCTCTTCAACATTAGGTAGTGGCCGAAATGGAGGACTTTATTATCCAGAAACTTTTAAATTGGTATAAAGTATCTAAATCAAAATTTTCGTTTTTTGTATAAGTGTTCAGTTCTGTAATGAATTCCAAATCCTCTTTGCCATCCCCAAGTCGACCATACATCTGTGTCTCTAGTACTGCCAGGTTAAATGAGCTACGCTTGCACATAAGTAGTTAAAAAACAGGCTAGACTCGATTTATAGCGTACTGATATATTAATGATAGTGCTTCACCGGTTGTTTAATGATAGTTTAGCTTCTACAGACCTTCTTTGTCTGGATTCAAGTTAATGAAGGATATATCTTTTTCAATCTAAAGCGGCACTCTATCACGTATCCTTCTAGTTAATTTTGCACTTGTTTCATAATTAATAGCACTTAATGTAAAAATAATTTATGAATTTAGCCGTTGCTTTGACGCTTTAAGATATCCAGACCATTGTATTAAACTAGTTCTTGAACAAATGGGTATGGCAGATACAGCTCCCAAACGAAACAATAGCCAATATTAAGACACAGCTTTATGTTAGACGAACTGTTATTATGATCATTTGGTATTACCACTAGGCTTTTCTAAGTTACTGCAAGTCTTGAATTTTTTCGACAATGGTGGATACCGTTTTATTCCAGGAAAATTTGTTTAAACAGTATTCCTGTGCCTTTAATCCCATTTCGGCTAATTTCTCAGGAGTTCTATAAGCATTTACCATTATTTTAGCTAACATTTTCGGGCTTGCCTCATCTAATCCGAAACCATAATTTCCAAAATCTGATATTTCTGGAAAACTATTCCGGTTCAATCCAACTATAGGCATTTTACAAGCCAGTGCTTCTAAATAAACTAGACCCCAGGGCTCATTTATTGCCGGCATAAGAAATAATGAATGTTCATTAAATATTCGCTGCAAGTCTTCCATGGCTATAAACCCGTGTGTTTTTACACCGGGTAAATTAATGCTTTGAGTGTATTGATTTTGCCCAACTATTGTCAACTCCAAATTTGGATTGCTTTTTAATGCAATTTTGAATGCTTCAAGAACCATCGGACCGCCCTTATCTTCAAATCTCCCTTTTGCGGCAAATAATATCTTCCCGTTCAGATAGTCCTTTTCTCCATAAAAAGGTTTAATTATACCAAGCCCAGTACCTACAACGGTTATTTTTTCCTGACTTATATTGTAATGATTGATTAAATTATCTTTAACGTACTCACTTATAGGAAATATATGATCCATCTGACTGTAAGCTTTCCTTTCAAGTTTATCGGCGTCATACAATAATTTTTTAGAGTAGCCTGTTCTGGTTGCACTTGAATGCCACAAATCCCATGTGCTATCACAAAACAAATAATGTTTTTCGTTTTTAGGTAATCTGGTAAATGGTAAACCTAAAGAACTCGTGTGCAATGTGAGCTTTGAGATACTTCTTTTCGTTTCCTTTTCTATTTTTTTTGCATTTAGATTTCGATGCAAAATCCCCCGGCCAACATCAATAGACTTGAAATAATATGCATAAGATAATAAGCTTATCATTTTATGCACGTATTTATTCGTGGATACTGATGCATCGAATGCGCTTGCAAGACGATCCATTTGCAACAATTCAGAGTATAAATTGTAGGGGGTTCCAGACCATGTTTTAGGATCCTTTGGATCACCTAAAGAACATATATTTATTTTTATCTTATTCAATACTGTAAGTTCAGTTATAAATTTTTACTAAAGTCAAGGTTCTTTTGTAAATTTGCAAATAATACATTAATATTCAATAAATCCTATGATTTTCGATATGATATATATAAATAGCCTGGCTATTTACAGCGATAGTTGATCCGTTGAATTTGTTCAATCCATTATATTCAAATATCGTAACCGTAATACATTTCCTTGATTCAAGCAATAAATGCAACTTTTAGGGATTGAGACCTTCGTATATTTTTTCAAAGAGAGGAGCAGTAAGAACTGCACCTTCTCCCTGAATGGAAAATATGAGTTAGTTTTACCCCTGTCCGTCCAAAGAAGTTGTAAAATGAAACATATCATCCAAGAGCAAAGGTACACTATTTCGGTATTGTTGAAAAACAGGATAAGCCATTAGGAGATTGCCCAGATCATAGGTAAACACAAGTGCACTATCGGACGGGAGATTAAGCGCAATTCGGATAAACGAAACAAGGAACACAAATCCGATCTGGCACAAAAGAAGTGTGCGGCACGTCATTCGAGAAAGGCTAAGGCAGAGCGATTCAGTGATACGGTCATGAGTTGTGTCCAAGAAGGGCTGCAAGCTAAATTGAGTCCGGAGCAAATTGTTGGAAGAGCTCTTTTGAATGGTCTAGAAATGGTAAGCCACGAGCGGATTTATCAGCATATATGGGAGGACAAGAAAAAGGGGGGAGCGCTTTACGAACACTTGAGGACCAAAGGGAAATGCTATCGGAAGCGGGGTTCTTTGAAGGATCAAAGGGGCATCATACCCAACCGGAGGCATATATCGGACAGGCCGGCCGTCGTAGAAGAAAAATCCAGGATCGGTGACCTGGAAATCGATACGGTAATAGGCAAAAACCACAAAGGGGCCTTGGTAACGATCAATGACCGGAAGACCAATATGGTGAAGTTACGCAAGGTAAACAGCAAGCAGGCTCAAGATGTAAAAAAGGCCACACTTAATGCTTTGGCAGATTGGGGCTTTATTAAGACCATCACCTCCGATAACGGAAAGGAGTTTGCCTATCATGAGCAGATTGCCGAAGCATTGACCATCGATTTCTATTTCGCAACGCCTTACCATAGCTGGGAACGTGGGGCAAACGAAAATGCAAACGGCCTGATTAGACAGTACATCCCAAAGCAAACAGACTTTGATGCCATTACCGAACAATATGTTCAATATGTTGAGGATGAGTTGAATAACAGGCCAAGAAAAAAGCATGGCTTTCTAACACCAAATGAAGTACTTTTAAAGAAAATAAATCAAACGGAAAAAGTTGCATTTATCACTTGAATCCGTCTTATAAAAACTATGAAGATTGGAATATTAGGCGCAGGCATCTCTGGCTTAAGCGTTGCAAAAATGCTAGGCAACCATTTTGATGTAGAAATTTTGGAACGTGCGACCATACATGGTGGTATTGCACGAACAAAAGAAGTAGAGGGGGTAGCTTATCACATGGTTGGCGGCCATTGTTTTAATTCAAAATATCCGGATGTCCTTGACTTTGTATTTAATAAAATTATGCCAAAAGAACAATGGCACAATGTCCAAAGAGACGCAGTTATACGTTTACAAGAAAATGAAATTTCATATCCGATTGAATACTCAATTCAACAGATTAATAAGTTTGATCCTAAACTGGCATTAGATATCACAACAGACTTTTTAAGCGCAAATGACACCGGTCACTATAAAAATTTGGAAGACTGGTTTAGAAAAAAATTTGGCGACACCCTATCAGAGAAATACTTTATACCATATAATAACAAAATATGGAACCGTCATACAAGTGAAATGAGCCCGGCTTGGGTTGATGGTAAACTTCCGATACCAGATAAAGCATCTTTTTTCAACGGATTAATAAATTCTGAAAGTGATAAAATGCCCCATTCGAATTTTTATTACCCGGATACGAACAACCAAAACACTTTCATTGACAAACTCGCTGAAGGAATTAACATCGAGTTGAATTATACGGTTAATAATATTAGACATGATCAAGCATCTAACCAGTGGTTAATTAATAATGACAGGCGGTATGATTTAATAATTAGCACATTACCATTAAACATTCTTCCATCTCTTATTGAAGATACACCAAATAAGGTTTTAGATTTTGCTGGGAAACTAAAATTCAATAGAGTAACTACCATGCTTTGGGAAACCATTGGCACCGATAGAACTTGGACTTATGTTCCTGAAAAAGAAAATTTCTTTCATCGATATATCCATATTGGCACCTTCTTTACTCCCAAAAAGAATTACTCCATCACAGAAGTTGTTGGAGAAAAAAGCTTTGATGAAATGGTCCAAAATGGGAAAAAAGACCCTTTTTTGATAAGGCCAGTTGATTATAATGTCTCTGAGCATGCATACGTAGTCTTTGATGAAAACTATGATGAGGCTACTGCTGCAGTAAAAGATTATTTAAAAAGTATTAATTTATTTACGTTAGGCCGGTTTGGCGAATGGCAGTACTACAATATGGATGTTTGTATTAAAAGTAGTTTGGATTTAACAAAAGAGATTCTCAATTATAACAAAGTAAGCATATAATACTTACTTTATTACCCGAATTAAGCGCATAGACTGGAAATGAAACGGTACAAAAAGTAGTGCCTTTCTAGTTCTTATTTATAAGCTCAATCACTGTTTATTCGAACTGATTTTTAATAGTGTAACCATGAGACTGTAATAGCGACTCCCTTTTGAAATGACTCAGATCTGCCTTCATCATTTCTTTTACCAAGGATGCTAAATCATACTTCGGTTTCCAACCTAAAAGTGTATTCGACTTGGTTGGATCCCCAATTAATAAGTCCACTTCTGTAGGCCTAAAATATCGGGGGTCTACTGCAACCACTTCTTTACCAATTTTTACTTGGTATTCTGGATTAGAACAAGATAATACTGTTGCTTTCTCCTCAGCGCCTTTACCTGTAAATTGCAATTTGATTCCAACTTCATTAAAGGCCATCCGAATAAAATCACGTACCGTAGTAGTCACTCCCGTTGCAATCACGTAGTCCGTTGGTACATCTTGTTGCAATATTAAATACATTGCTTCGACGTAATCTTTTGCGTGGCCCCAATCACGACGCACATATAAATTGCCTAAAAAACAATCTATCCTGTAATCCCAGTGCAATTTTGGTTATTTTAAGTGTAAAAAAAAGGTTTCACCGCGAAGAGGGCTTTCATGATTGAATAAAATTACGTTGCAAGCATACATGCCATAAGCTTCGCGGTAATTCACAGTAATCCAGTAAGCATATATCTTAGCAACAGCATACGGGGAGCGTGGATAGAATGGTGTAGTTTCAGATTGTGGTACCGCCTGCACCAAGCCATACAATTCTGAGGTGGACGCCTGATAAATTCTCGTCTTATACGAATAGCTTCTAAAATACGTAAAGTTCCGATGCCATCAGCGTTAGCTGTATACTCAGGCGTATCAAAACTTACCTGTACATGGCTCATTGCACCAAGATTGTAAATTTCGTCAGGCTGGACTTGCTGTACTATGCGAATTATATTCGTCGAATCGCTTAAATCTCCGTAGTATAAATGAAATCGAACGTTTTCTTCGTGTGGATCTTGGTATAGATGATCTATACGGTCTGTATTGAACAGAGAGCTTCTGCGTTTGATACCATGCACTTCGTATCCTTTCTTTAATAAAAGGTTGGCAAGATAGGAGCCATCTTGGCCAGTTATACCTGTTATAAGGGCTTTTTTTCTAAAATTTACTCACATTTTGAAATGTATAAAAGTGACTTGAACGTATCGAAGTAATAAATCCCGTCCAATCTGCTCAAATATTCAGTACTTTTATGATCAATAGTAACACTGATGCTATCCAAGATTAATTGATCCAAAGGTATTAATTGAAACATGTGGAACACTTAGAAGAATGGCTAAAAGTTTAAAGCATTATATATTTTCACCAGATTTGATACAATCCTTACTGCTGTCTTACCGTCCCAAAGTTCTGGAATTGATCCTTTTTTCCAGTTATTGCTAAAAAGTTTATCAAAAGCTGGCCTTATACCATCAGGGTTAGTTCCCAATAACTCATTCGTTCCTATAGTACAAGTTTCCGGTCTTTCGGTATTATTTCTAAGTGTCATGCAAGGAATCCCCATAACGGTAGTCTCTTCGGTAATACCTCCTGAATCAGTAACGACTGCTTTTGCATATTTAACTAGATAATTAAATTCTAGATAGCTTAGTGGCTCAACCATATGTAAGTTCTGAGCATTTATCCCTATTCCTTCAAGCATTTGAACAGTACGAGGATGAACGGGAAATATTACAGGCAAACCACGGCTGCAAAAAACAATTTCATCAATTAAGCGTTTCAAATCATCTTCCTGATCTACATTAGCCGGCCTGTGTAAAGTAATTACTAAGTAGTTTTTTTCACTTAAACTTAGAGAATCCCAAATACCAGGTTTTGTAAAATTGGGCATTTGTTTTAATAAGGTATCAATCATGGTATTTCCAACAAAGTACACCTGATTATCTGGAACACCATTGTTTTTAAGGTTAGTATTTGCAACAGCCGAAGTAGTAAAGAAATAATCTGTTATAGCGTCAGTGACTAATCTGTTTATTTCTTCCGGCATGCTTATGTCACCTGAACGTATTCCGGCTTCAACATGAGCAACCTTAGTTTGGAGTTTTTTTGCCACTATAGAACATGCCATAGTTGAGGTGACATCTCCGACTACCAATACTAAGTCGGCAGGATTTTGTATCAACTCCTTTTCAAAGCGTACCATGATGTTGGCTGTTTGCTCTGCTTGTGTACCGCCACCTGCTTCTAAATTTGAATGTGGTTCTGGTATACCGAGCTGCTCGAAAAAATCATGGCTCATCTTCTTGTCATAATGTTGGCCAGTATGTATTAAGCGGTAACTAATGTCAGTTCCTTTATCGCTCTCTGCTTGTATCGCTTCAATAATAGGAGCAATCTTCATAAAGTTGGGGCGAGCTCCTGCAATGATTGTAATTTTCATAAGGACCAGTAATATAATGGAGGTAAGGGCATATTAATTTGATAAAAGTTTTAGTTTTCTTTTTAACACCAAATATATAAAAGCAGTGTTTGTAATTAGATAACGTTTCCACATTCTTCTTGGTTCTTGTATAACCCGATATAGCCATTCTAATCCTGATGTCTGCATCCATAAGGGAGCCCTTTTAACTAAGCCTGAGACGACGTCAAAACTTCCGCCCACTCCCATTATAAATGGCGTTCTGATTTGAGATTTATATCGTTCTAAAAATATTTCTTTTTTTGGGGAACTCATTGCAACAAACAATATATCAGCATTTGATGTTGCAATTTGATCTGCTATAGATGATTCATCTGCGTTACCAAAATAACCATTTCTGTAACCAGCAATAATTTCAGATCCATACAGCGCACTATATTTTTCAACTACTTTTCTTACCACCTCTTCTTTAGCTCCTAAGAAAAAAATTTTATTACCTCTTTCTTTTGCGGTAGCCAATAAATTTTCCATTAAATCAATTCCAGCAACACGTTCAGGTAATGGGGTGTTTAATATCTTAGAGGCCCAAACCACTGCCTGTCCATCTGCATTTATTATATCACAATTTATAATGGAATCCCGCAAGGCTAAATCTTTTTGTGCGTTTACTATTTTAGCAGCATTTACCACTACGTGGTGGACAGATTTTTTGGCCGCAATAGATTCATGTATAATATTCAGTGTTTGTTGCATGGTTAAGGCATCCACCGGAATGTTACATAAGCTAATTCTATTCATTTGATTTATTGTATAATATATAGGAAGATAACGCATAAAACATCCAAGCCTGAGCCCATCGCATATACGATATCGTAGATGAAAAATATTTATTTATCTGGTAATAAAAGTAACCTTCCTTAGATTGCATATTGTCAATAGTCCAGTTAAGCACCCTGTCAATTAAATCTTTATCATCCTTAAACTTGCCTAGCTTAGTCAAGGTAATCACCAATTGTGCAGGAGCGTGAATATCAATTGGATAAACTGAAGTATTATAATATTTCGGAATACCTTCTGCCGTAAAAAAATTAGTAAGATAATACTTTAAGCCTTTTGTAATATTCTTTTGGAAAGATTCATCACCTGAGTGTTTGCTATAATCAGCAATACATTCCAAGTTGTATCCAGTATGAAAATTGTCAATCCATTGATGGAAATCATAGGTTCCATAACCCCAGGTCCCATCTTCATTTTGATGATTGCAACAAAAAGCAACTGATTTAGAAGCCCCATCAATCAACGCCTTCTCGTTAGTAAAGCTGTAAACTCGTGAAAGAATACGGCTGCCTAACAATGACGCATTGAAGACAACACTTTTATCTAAAGGAGAATATGAAAAGGCAAAGTTACCTTTATCGTCATAAGTTTTATTTAAATCGTTCAAAATAAAATCACAGGTACTTCGAGCAGTCTGTAAATACAAATCATCTTTTGTAATCTCATAAGCATCCAGTAAGGCACTTGCTATGAATGTTGATGCAACTACGGTCGGCGTATTTTTAGGTTGGAAAAATGCCCTGGCTTGCCAGTCAAAATTATAACCCCAACAGGCTCCGCTGAAATCTTTATTTTGTAATTGCAAAATTTTGGCGGAAAGAAATGAAATCTTATCTAGGTATTCCTGACTTGGCGCTGTTTTATAAAGATTGCAATAACCAGATAGAAACAATCCTAAAG
>Ga0326733_1000519_pt1 | contig 11125 bp, 8 predicted proteins | sample 14_GP2_308_FD_207946 | JGI IMG/M metagenome (GOLD analysis project Ga0326733, IMG submission 207946) | Glacier ice microbial communities from Ngari, Tibet, China - 14_GP2_30.8 | ecosystem: Environmental > Aquatic > Freshwater > Ice > Glacier | place: China: Ngari, Tibet | collected 2018-07-17 | reverse complement strand
GCTCGTCATTCAGGGCAGTTCATCGCTTTGTCAGCAAGCGTAGAGCTGTTTGCAGGCTGGCCAGTGCCACTGAGACAGTGCCTTGAGACAAAACTGCACATGCCGCCACGCACTTTGCGGCATCGGACTTATGAGCAGCATTACGGATCGCCTGCGGCGCACTGACAAGCAACGCCCTTATTTGATTGATGGTCTGGGTCTTTGCCTTGACTGCACTGCGGCGTACCAAGCTCAACGTACGCAGCGCCTTTGCTGCGCCGTTATGTATCTTGGGAATCAACGCAGCGTTGCCTGCCAAGACGGCTCTGGCTGCGCATTGCGCATCAGTGGCGTCGCTTTTGCCACTCCCGCGTCGGCGAGTGCGATCTGGTCGGTTGATCTCAATGACTTTGACGCCAATGCTCTGAAGCACGTGCGTCAGAGCTGCACCGTAGGAGCCTGTTCCTTCAACACCAGCGCGGCATAACGGCCCGAATGTTTGAGCCCAGCAGAGCAATTGTTTGTCCCGTCGTTATGGGTGCCCACCGACAGGGTGCCCAGTACACGGCCAACTGCGTCTATAACGACACCAACGTGAATGTCAAGATGAGTGTCAACGCCCAAAATGATTTCTGCGCGGATTTCCTGGTTTTCCATGCGATCTCCTTATGTTCAGAAGCAGTGGGGTCACCAAACCATGCAGAAGGACAGGACACTCAAGGTGCAGAACAGAGCTCCTATCAGGTCACTTGCAGCAGGCCCGGCATTGCCGACATGAGCGCTGCAATCGGCCGACAGGTCAACGCAAAGGCATGACGCCAATCCCAGCACGGATCAGGCCAAATGCAGCACTCAAGGAGATCTTAGATTAGTGCCCCAGCAATTTCCTTTATGGCTCATGCTGCCTATCAGGCCATGGTTTTTCAGCAGCGTTTGGTGCGTCCCGCTCGCGTATTGGGCGAATTTAACCGGTCGTTGCAACATTGAATTGTTCAACAGGGTTTAGATACTCATTCACAGCTTCGGCTGGTGTCTTCCAGCCGAATACTTTCCGGAGCCTGGTGTTCAGCGTGTGTGCGACGGCTTGAATCTCTGGTGCGCTCCACCTAGACAGGTCGGTGCTCTTTGGAAAGTATTGCCACAGCAGACCATTCGTCTTCTCGTTTGGGCCGCGCTGCCACGAACTGTTGGGGGCGGCAAAGAAGACCTTCACGCCAGACTCGGTCGTAAAGCGAGTGTGATTTGATGGTTCTTTGCCACGATCCCAGGTCAATGATCGCCACATCTGGGTTGGTAGGGTTGCTACGGTTTTCTTTAGCGCATTGGTCATGGTGACGGCCCCGCAGCCGGCCAGCGCGGAGCCATTCTTCGTTCGGGGAATCAGTCCATAGCCGTTCTCGCGAGGCAGGTGCACGAGCAAGGTGAATCGGCCTGAATCGCTCGACCAGCGTCCCAATCGCGGACCAATTCAGGTCTGTTGAATCAGATCACCCTCCCAATGTCCAGGAACAGCGCGCTCCTGCACCTCCGCAGGGCGGCAGGAGATCATCACATCTTCACTGACGTGCGCCCACGCCTTAGCCTGTGCCCTGGTCCGCGGCAGGCGCAACGCCTGTCCCGTGCGCAGGCAGCTCACCAACTCGCGACTGAGAGCGCCTCGCCCCTGAATGTAAAGGGCTTGGTAGATGGCTTCGTGAGAGATACGCATAGATTCGTCAAGCGGGAAGTCGACCTGCAGCCGATTGGCAATCTGTTCAGGCGACCAGCCATTAACCCATCTACGGTCACCACGATAAGGTTTGTTGCGCCCCTTAAACGGTGTCTGTCGAGGGCCGGCAATCTCCCGACCATCAGTGTCATGGACTTTGCCTTCCAAGCGGTCTTGGAAGTAGTCGCGTAGCCGCGTAGCCGCGGATTAGTCACCAGTTTCGCTGGCTTCGGTCTTTTCGCAATAGGTTCTGCCTTCCACTGTACGACCGACGGCCAATACTCGAGTTGGCCACCGCGAGTTGCAGCGTCACGTCTCAACTCCCGCGAGACCGTTGACGGGCTACGCCCGACACGGCGAGCAATCTCGCGCATCCCGAGGCCTTGAACGCAGAGAAGCCCGATCTCTTCTCGCTCCGCGAAAGATAAGTACTTTGCTGATAGGGGTTTGGATATAAAAAGTGGCATACCGCCACGATGACGGAACCAGCGCGTGCCAACTGCCTGCGACACGCCAACAACCTTTGCAGCTCTCTGACTCGTGATCCCTGTCGCGATTTGCTCCCAAAATCGCCGCTCGATCTCACGCCGATGCGACGGCGCACCCGGCGAGCGCATCGTTCCACGCCCCGTCAACTTATGCGTCCACCCTGCAGGTCGCCCCATAAATACCACCTTGGTTAAAGGTGTCGCGACGACCGGTTGAATTCGCCCTGGCTGCCTTGGTCAGGGTGATGCAGCAGCGCTACCGGTTTGCCCCGGCGCCAGACGGCCATCATTAAGGCATCAGCCACGAGCTGAGAAGTCATGGTTTCCTGCATTGACCAGCCGACAATACGTCGCGAGTACAGGTCCAGCACTGCAGCGGTATAAAGCCAGCCCTTGGCTGTCCAGATGTATGTGAAATCCGCCACTGATTTTTGATTCGGTGCGTCGGCTTGGGAACTGCCGGTTCAACACGCTGTCGGCAATGGGGCTGCGTGTGCCGCGGTCTGCCGGCAAACCACGTCGTCTGGGCCTGGCTCGCAAGGCCTGCTCGCGCATGAGCAACTCGATGAGGTGCAAACCGCATTGCTGCCTTAGCGCCAGCTTGTCATGCCAAACGCGCCGGGCTCCATACGTACAGTCGCTGAACAAAAAGCTCTGGCGAACCTGGCCGTTCAGCAATTCGTTGGACAAGCTGCGTAGGCTCCCGGGCCTGTCCAGCCACGCATTAGAGTCCGCTTCATCAGAACACCGAACGTCTTGCGCATCATCGCTACCGGCCAGGCTCCTCGGTGTTTTGCCACAAAGCCGAACTTCACAACGCCTGCCTTGCAAAGTCAAGCGGCCGATTTTTTTTCAACAGGTTGCGCTTCGCGCTCGAGCTTGGCATTCTTCTTGTCCAAACGCTCAAGTTTGGCCTGCTCAGATCTCAATCACGCCTTGGCCTGGAAAAGCTTGCTGCGGGTCAGTCGCCAATTAGCGCACCCGTTTGCGCAGCGCGTTCTCATGAACATCAAGGTCTCGTGAGGCTTGCGCCACTGACACGCCTCGATTCTTGACGAGCTTTACAGCCTCAAGCTTGAATTCCCGGCTGAATTGCCGTCTCTTTTCAATAACCATCTCCGGTTTTGTAGACACCTTACCAAGGTGTCTACAAAACCGGCAGCAGGCCAGAGAAAGCGCAAACAAACGCAGGAATAATCACAAGGCACAGCCGGGCAACACCATCGATTCCCAAAACATCAACCAATCTAGCTAGCTAGCCAGTCATCGAAACCTTCATCTCAAGGTAGGCCTGCACGGTGGCGATGACAAATTGCTCGCTGGCCCTGCCAGAGAACGTATGGTCGGCTTTCTCGACCATCACCATTTGAAAATGGGGATTGCCCTGCATGCGGCTACCCCGGCTGCCAAAATGGAACTCCACATAGTCGCGGCCATCATCTTCGGTGCCGACGATCAGCAGCGTATCGGTTCCCCGTACGCTCAAACGTTTGACCTTGGCGAAAACGCCTTCTTCATGCGGAACCCGACGCAAAAGTCGGCCCACCGCACGCTTGAGTTGGGCCTCCACAATTGCGCTGAACCGCTTTGCAATGCCATTCACATCGACTTCACCGGACAAAATCCGTCGGTAAACCTGCGGATGAAACAGCGCGCGCCGGTAGAAATCAATCGACTTGTAAGACTTTTGCATTGAGCTTTGCCAAGTGCCCCCCTCACCAGCCTCCTGCCATTCCAGAAGGCGAGAGTTCATCAATATCTGACCAGTGACCCGTGGATCGACAAGCGCTGTCTGAAACGCGACAAAAGAACCGGAGCAAATTCCCAAAAGATGAAAATTTTTGCAGCCCCTGTTAACGAGCTCATCAATGGCCGCCCGAACCTCGGCGGTAGAGTCCCTTGAATACAGCGTGCTGTTGCAAAACCCCATTTCCGTACGACTGTCTCCTAAGCCCGCCAGGTCGAAGCGAAGGGCACGGTAGCCCAGACCTGCCAGCGAACGTGCCATCTTGACGTAAATTCTGTTGGGTCCAATCCGGTAGTTGCCCCCGACGTTAAGCATCAATATCGCAGTTTCGTTGCGTCGGTCCAGCACCCCCGGTTCAGCCGGTTCGGCCAGTATTCCGAACAGTGACCGCCCCGGGCCGAACATCATCGGCATCTCCCGTATACCATCAAATGCGATGCCGTCCAAGCATGTCGCCCCTGTTCCAGGCGTCTGCGCGAAGCTTGCGTCGAACGGATTTGCCGCGCATAGCCAGCTGGTAATTAATTCAAGGGTTTCCGGCACAAAGACAGTTTCACGAGGTTCGGCCATCATCAATGCGTACCCTGGCACCACCGCGTAAGTCGTTGGCATGCCCATTTCGCGGTACTTGCTGGGCAAGGGCCCCTCCCCGGGCATGTCATCGCGCCCCAGTATCAGCACATTTTTTGCCGGCGGGACAGCAAACTCCTGGCACTGCAAGACCTCGAGATCCTGAACTGTCTGGGCGGTGTACAAATAACCCAGCGCTTCAATATCATTTGCTTCGAAACCGCTCTTTTTAGCCGTGGGCCGATTTGCGCCGGCGGCACGCAGTTCACGCGCAAAACCCCGGCCAGTGGCGCAGGGCGCCCACATCATCAGGTTTTCGACGCCCCCAAGCTGGACGGCAGCCTGTGCTGCAAGCGTCGCACCAAGACGAACGCCGAACAGTGCCAATCGGCTGATGCCGCTAAGTTGCTTCAATTCGCAGGCCGCTGCCTTGATGCTGTCGATCCAGGCCCGCACCCGGTTCGGGTCGGCGTCGTCTCCAGCCGAGTCTCCCGTTCCGTGATAGTCAAATCGAATTACGTCAAATCCTGCGCGCGCGAGATTTTCTGCCAGTTGCGTGTATGTCCCATAAGCGCATATTGATTCGTAGCCTATAGGCCGACACAGCACAACCCCAACGCCGCGGGTTGGGGGCTGCGCCGCGTGAAACCATCCAAAGCAGCAAGCCTCGTTGGCGTGAAAAGCGATTGGGAAGGCGCCGCTGGCCGCAATGTCGGTCATTTCGTTCCCTCCAGATTTTGACCAACGACTACTGATGGAGACAGATCAACGCGCGCGCTTTTGATCGAGTTGACTGCTTGAACAAAACCCACAAAGGGACGAATGGCTGTTCCTTTCAAGATGATCTTCGCCTCTGATTCGGGCGGCAGATGAAAATACTCATCCTCCGCCTGAAATCCGGGCATATCAAAATACACACCGCGAGCAAAGCGTTTCGTCTGCACGGTCAGCTCTGCGGTTGTGCTGTTCACCATGGTTGCCCGGGCACTTAATCCGATGTCCGGTTCCAATTGGATGCCAAGACCGCCAGGAAAATGGAAAGCGCGGGCAAGCTGCTTGCCCTGGCTATTTTTAAGCGTCGCGACGACAGCATCCGTCGTCATCGGCCCAAACCTATAGGCATGGCTCAGATCGATGAAATGATCAAACAGATCAAGGCTTGGCACGCTTTGCGTGCTGCGCGCAGGCACCGTCAATACCTTTTTTCCGCTGGCAACACGCACATCGCCATTGCGCCATGCGGTCAACTCCAGTTCGAGCTGCTGGTCTTCGCCACGCTCGTTGATGACATGCATGAACAAACCATTGATGCCTTCGTCAGACAGCAGCACCGTAACGGGTTGCAGCACTCGCTTAAGGTAGTGAAAACAGGCTTTTGGCGCGCCGGCGTCGTCGATCAATCCCCAGCCGGCACCGGCCCAAAGATCACGCAGAAACAAAACCATGGCGCCCTGGCAGGGTGAAGCAGCGCAGCGCCATTCAGCAAAGCTGGCGGCCATGACTTCCCCCGTGACCATGCGGCTCAAGGTCAGGTAGCGCTCATGATCCGAGTAGCGAAGTTTCAGTGGCTCTGCGCCAAATACAGCACCAAGATAATGATCTCGCACATCGTCAAAGTCCCAGCCCGCACCCAAATCGCGCGGGGACCGTTCTTTCCATCCCGGATGATGGACTCGGGTAGCAAAGCCGCCAGGCATACGCCCAATAACGGTCGGCTCAGGAATATTCGCAAACGCGAGACATTCCGTCGCAAATTTAACGTTTGCCCGCCTCGCATCGTCGAGAGGGCGTAAATAAGCTCCGACGCCATAGTAGGAACTGGTACCCGCATTGGCCTGATGCGGAAAAGAACCGCCATGTGCACTGGACGGCCAGTACGGCGTGCCTGCTGCGTGTTCGGAACAAAGCTGAGCCAGCGTTTTTTCAAACAGGTCCGACCGCCAGAATTCCCGCGAAGCGCCCCACATGGCGGCCTGCTGCTCCACCTCGCTGTTGCCGCAAAGCATGGCCAAGCAGGCTCTTGACTGCAGGCGGCAGACTTGCTGGCGCACTTCGGTCACGACGGAGGTCATGAATTCGGTGTCAGTGCCGGGATAGTCCATGTTGGCAAACATAAGGTCCTGCCACACCAGGATGCCTTGTTCATCGCAGCTTGCATAAAAATGGTCTTCTTCGTAAACCATGGTGCCGGCCACCCGCAGCATGTTCATTCCGGCTGCGCGCACTTGCACAATGGCAGCGTGGCATTCTTCAGGTGCGGAGCGCAAAGTCACCGGATCGAGCGGAGTCCAGACAGCACCGCGGCAAAAAACAGCAACTCCGTTAACACTCAGCGAAAAATTTTCGTCTGTAGTGTCCAGCGTGATGGTGCGAAATCCTACTGCGCCTATGTCAATCACCGTTTTCTCTACAAGGTTCGCCATGCCAATTTTCAGCGATGCGCTGTACAAGGAAGCTTCACCGTGGGTGTGGGGCCACCATAGATCGACATTGTTCAACCGCAGTTCGCCAGTGACCAGATTTGTCCCGGCGCTGCAGTCAAGGCGTTGAACATAGGCCTGGCCCCGGCGTTCGATTCGTAGATCAACGAAGTCGATGGCCTGCCTATTTTTCGTACTAAGTTGCAGCTGGCATTTGACGATTCCTAAAGTGCCATCGACGCTGATTTCCAAAACAATGTTTTTAACGTCGGGTTGACCTTGGCGCTCCAGCCAAACCCCCCTCCAAGGCCCTACCACTGCGGCTGGGGGAGACCAGCCCGGCGTTCGCCCAAGCAAGGTGGTGCGAATCCAGCGCAGTTGCTGATGGGCGACCATAGGCGCGCGCCACCTGGGTTTTTGACGGTTTTTTGCCAGCTGGTCATCCAGTGCGTTGAAATGAATCAGCAGTTCGTTGTCTTTATCTTGTAGAACGTTTGAGACATCGCATTGGTGGGAAATAAACATATTGCTGCTGGTCAGCAGCAGTTTTTTGTTGAGCCAGACTTTGGCAATCGTGGCCAAACCGTCAAACCCCAGGACGGTGTCTTCGCCTGCTTTTGCATCCGGCGCATCAAATACCGTCCGGTACCACCAATCCTGCGCATCAAATTGTCTGGGAGGGTCGTTGATAGACCATTGCTTCAATGCGCGGAGCGCGGCTGCCGCCGGTGCCGCTTCGACAATTGAAATCCAGGAAAATTTTTCAGCCAGTGCCGGGTCTTGCACCCCGCCTGGAGGCATGGTGCAGATACACCAGTTGTCTGTCAGAAATTCCCGTTTGCGGTTGCTGGTGCCAGGCCCAAGCATTACAGACTCAACTGCTGACGGTCAGCTCGCTTAAAGCACGGCCAATTGAGTCGATGCTGCTGAAAACGCTCCGCTTCAGAAAGTGATCGGGAAATTCAATATTGAAAGTTCCTTCAAGTGCCAGCATGACATTGACACTGGCATGAGATGTCATACCCGACTGATAAAGGTCGGTATCGCCTTGTATCAAACTCACGTCCTGATTGAGGCGGCCGTGGGCGAGCAGGATGTTACGAATTTGGACTTCACTTTGTTCCATAAAAACTCCCCTTGAAAATGAGTGATACGGGGGGTTTTGAGATTTGTATCCGCAAACAAGACAATGACTACCGCGCCCGCGTAATCGCCGTCGTGGGTCAAGCTAAGCAGAAGTTCAGCAACGCCCATCCTGGTTGCAAAATCGGCAACGCGGCCATGCAAAAGGATTTTGCAGCTCCCATCGTCCAGTTTGAGGACCTCGATTTCCCGCCATCCTATGCCCGCCTCGCTTAAATTAAGGGCTTTTATGAGCGCCTCTTTTGCGGCGAATCTCGCTGCCAGGCGCTCTGCGCAAAGGCCTTTGCCGCGATGGGCGTAATCCAGTTCATTTTCAGTGAATAGACGACGCTTGAAGGTGTCTCCAAAATGGAAAATCGACTCGGCAACCTGGCTGATCTGCACTAAATCAAAGCCCACCGACATGGGCTTTGAAAGCTCCGTCGAAGCGACCCCACCAAATATAAGTCTAGACATCGAAATCGGCTTTCAGGCAGGTCTTAAAAGTACGTTTGGAGGTATGCTTAAACACCCAGTGAGGAAGATTACTTGTCACTTGTTATGACAAATGTAGGACGATGTCGTATTCGAAAGGTTTGGTTGACTGAAGCCGCAGCCATGGTGCAAACATAACGGTAACTGATAACAGCTGATATGCAAGACAATGCTGTACGTTGTTCATGAGGTTTGCTACTGGAGCAGCGTGGGCCTTGAAGATATATTTTTTATTCTTGAGCTTTATAACCATGACCCAACAACCAAAGCAGTCCGATCAAGGTTTTCAGCGCTTGCTTAAGGCTGCCCAGCGCATCGGCGCCGAGGTTGCGGGCCCGCATGCGGCGGATGTGGACAGCAAAGCCCGTTTTCCTGCAGAAACTCTGGCGGCGCTGCGCGAGGCGGAGCTTTTGTCTGCAGGCGTGTCCCGGGACTTTGGCGGCTCCGGTTGCACCATGATCGAGCTGGCCCGGTTGTGTTCCACCTTGTCCCAGTCCTGTGGTTCCAGCGCCATGGTGTTGGCCATGCACTACATTCAGCTGGGTTGTATTGCCCGCCATGGTCTGGAAAGCGCGTTTTTTCGGGGTTATTTGCGCGATGTAGTGAAGCATCAGTATTTGATAGCGTCAATGACATCGGAAGTCGGTACCTACGGAGATACGCGTTCAAGCATTTGCGCTGTTGAGCGGAGCGGTGGCCGCTTTGTGCTGAATAAGGATGCAACCACAGGCTCTTACTGCAATCATGCAGATGCCATTTTAGTAACCTGCCGCCGCGACAAGGACGCAGCCGCCAGCGACCAGGTGCTGGTACTAGTTCAGCGCGACGACTGTACACTGACACAAACCACCAGCTGGGATACGCTGGGTATGCGCGGCACCTGCAGCCCCGGTTTCCGCCTGGAATCTTCGGGTATGGAAAGCCAGGTTGTTCCCGGTTCGTATGCCGACAGTTCGGCCCGGACCATGGTTCCTTATTCTCATATTTTGTGGGCTTCCCTGTGGTGGGGCATTGCGGCCGACGCGGTCGGCAAAGCAGCCAATTTTGTTCGCGGCCAGGCCAGGCAGACGCCTGGCACGCTGCCTCCTACTGCGTCTCGCCTGGCAGAGGTGTCGATGCAATTGCAAACCATGAAGCAGAACTGGCAAGCCGCCGCCCAGGCTTTCGATGCGATTGCGCCCGACTTCGAAGCGCAGGAAACGTTGTCGAGCATGGGATGGGCATTGCGGCTCAACAACCTGAAAATATCGTGCTCGGAAGCCGCTCCCCACATCGTGCATCGCGCTTTGCAGATTGTCGGCATCCTGGGCTACAAGAACGACAGCCCGTTCAGCCTGGGCCGGCAATACCGTGATTCGCTGTCGGCTTCGCTGATGATTTCAAACGACCGGATTACCGCCAAAAACGCATCCATGCTGCTCGTTTTCAAAGATGAACCATGAGCGTTTTATACGACATCGAGACTTTTTACAGCGGCCTGGTCAAGCATGGCTTGATCATTCCCACCGATGTCAAAGGCGCCTACGGCCGCGGTCGGATGTTCGAAGACATCGTGCGGCGTTTCAACGACCTGGTCAGCAGCATTTCAGCGGCCGACGGGGCCGAGGAAATGATGTTCCCCCCCGTCCTCTCGCGCCGGCTGGTGGAAAAACTGGACTACATGGACAACTTTCCGCAACTGGCGGGTTCAGTGCACAGCTTTTCCGGCAACGACACCGGTGCGCGCGCCTTGTCCGCCCGCATTCATGGCGGTGAACGCTGGGAGGACCTGCTTGATCCTACCGAGGTCATGCTCGCGCCGGCGGCCTGCTATCCGGTCTACCCGCTCTTCAGCGGCTTGCTGCCTGACGGCGGACGCCTCATTACGGTACTGGGCTGGGTTTACCGCCATGAACCCTCTGACGAGCCCACCCGGCTGCAGTCGTTTCGCATGCGCGAGTTCATCCGCATGGGCAGACCCGATGTCGTGGTAGCCTGGCGCGACGCCTGGCTGCTGCGCGGCCTTGAGTTGTTGCGCGGACTTGGCTTGCCAGCGCAAAGCGATGTCGCTTCAGACCCGTTTTTTGGCCGGATGGGCAAAATGATGGCGGCCAACCAGGTCGATCAGCATTTAAAGTTTGAAATCATGGTGCCGATCATTTCCCTTGAAAAGCCGACCGCGATTTGTTCGTTCAACTGTCACCGGGATCACTTCAGTGCTACATTCGGCATTCGCAATGCCGACGAATCCATTGCGCACACCGCATGCCTTGGGTTTGGCCTTGAGCGCGTCACCCTGGCGCTGATCAAGGCGCACGGGTTCAATCCCGAAACCTGGCCTGACGCGGTTCGGTCTCAGCTGTGGCCATGAGCCGCATCGAGGTGTTGCCAGGCCTGAGCACCAGCAGTTATCGGCGTCACCTTCTGCATGGCGACGACATGGCCTGGGTGGAAAAAAACTGCTACAGCGACTTATGGATTGCGCTGCTGCATACCCTTGATTTGGAACCTTGCGCGTTGCTGCCCTTTGCCCTCGCCGTCGATTTCGAGGGGGATCAATGGACGTTTTTCAAGCCCTCGCTTGAAGAATTGCGTGACCTGTACGGCATCGACGTTC
>Ga0326733_1000518_pt1 | contig 11126 bp, 12 predicted proteins | sample 14_GP2_308_FD_207946 | JGI IMG/M metagenome (GOLD analysis project Ga0326733, IMG submission 207946) | Glacier ice microbial communities from Ngari, Tibet, China - 14_GP2_30.8 | ecosystem: Environmental > Aquatic > Freshwater > Ice > Glacier | place: China: Ngari, Tibet | collected 2018-07-17 | reverse complement strand
ACAACGAGGAACTCGTTCCTGTAGCGGAACACTTTGGTTTAAAGAAGGGTTGCTACAGGGTTAATCGGTTGGGCAAGTTATGGCTTGTAAGCTTACGCCGTTTCAGTACACAGAGAGCTAATAAGAGCGGGTACATAATGGGATCTCTTCTTAGATCCAACGCAACACCCGTTTCTATTGCCGTTCACATACTGGTCAAAGGAACATTTCACGGCCAGACTCCGGCAGGTAAAGTGATCGATCACATCAATCAGCGTAAGACCGACAACTCTCTCTCCAACTTACGCTTCGCAACATCTTCGGAGAATAATTCTAACAAGACGGCCGATCCTTCAAAGCAGGGAAGAAAGCGTCCTGTCGAACAGTACACCTTGGACGGGGTCTTCGTGAAGCTTTGGAACTCGATAGGCGAGGCGCGAAGAGCAATGTCGACGACTGGTATTTCCAGTGCCTGCTTAGGTATAAGCAGCCAAGCGGCCGGCTTTCATTGGAAATACCATATCGTCGAGATCGAAGGTGAGGTCTGGAAGACGCTAAATGGCGTCGAAGTCTCCAGCCACGGCAGGGTGAAGTTCGGGCATGGGCGCCTTAGCTATGGATCGAAAAACAACGGTGGCTATTTTACCGTCAAAATAGCAGGGAAGACGGTCTTTGTTCATCGTCTTATCTGCGAGGCTTTTCACGGAGCGCCTCGCAGACCTGATATGGTGGTTAATCACAAGGACGAAGATATCGCAAACAACAAGGCCGATAATCTCGAGTGGTTGACATCTGCCGAGAACATTCAATACTCTGCGAACAAGACAGTTGATCGTCTATCGATGGACGGAAAGTTCATCGATACATGGCCGAGCCTGACGATCGCAGCTGAAAGGTTCGGTGTTCATAACAGCAACATATCGGCTGCATGTCTTGGCAAAGTTGAGTCATCGGCAGGGCATAGATGGCGTTACTCGCAGCAGTAAATATTTCATCAGAATATGATGAAATCTCGAGAAGTCACCCTACTGGGGTTTTCAGGCGCGATATGCGCGATTATTGCTACGCTATAGTTCTAGGGCTAAGTCGGACGCTTAGGCAATTACGCCTAGCTCGCCCGTTGCGCAGCGCTGGGCCGCGCGAAACGTAAGAACTACGGCCTTATCCAAGCTTTGACAATTGTTACCTTGACGCGCACTGTAAGATGCAGAAGTTGGAAGCAAGCATCTAGAAGGGAACTCCAGACCTCCAATCAGAGTATTTCCACCCCCAGCAAGGTCATCACACTGCGGGCAGTCGAAGCTCTCATCGCAAGTCACCGCACTTCCAGCCGGATTGCATCCACCGCACGACACCTTGATCACCACGCAAGCGTTCGCCAGAGCCTCGCAGCTAATAGGCGGGCACGGGCACGGGATCGCCAGCGTCACCGGAGGCGCAACACCAGCGGGCTGCTGGCACAGGTTCTGAAGGCAAGCCGCCAGACAGCATCGAGTCTGCGAACCCTGTCCGCCGTCCTGAGGGATGGCGAAGATCGCGGCCTTGACGGCGTTCACGATCTGGCAGATGTTGGTGTTAGCAGCATCAGCGCTGGCACGAGCCTGCGAATGGGCGCGTAGGATGTCCTCGTTCTGGAGCTGAACCTGACGGATAGCCTGCTGCGCCTCGATGAAGCGAGCGCGATAGTTCAGCACAGGGTTGCACAGAATAGCGTTGATGATGCCAACGAGGCAAGAGTCCTCGATGCAGCACACAGACTTCAGATCATGAACGAAGGTGCGCAGGGTGGCCTCGACGGGTCCATAGATGCACTCGTCGCAAGAGCTCACAATGGCAGCCTGAGCAGTCCAGATGGTCTCATCGTCCAGAGACGGGAAAAGTGCCTGTGCCTGATCCGCGGCAAGCGAGGGGTCGAGACACGGCACCTCGCAACCGGTGGCATCAGAGACCGAGACGCCAGATCCCTTCTGGAACTGGCAGAGGTTGTTCGAAACCGGAAAGGGAGAGGGCAGGGAGAGAGATTGGCAAGACATTTGGAAAGGGTAAATAATCCTTTTTCTCTTTTCTTTTTTTTTCACGTTCGACGCACGCATGGATTAACAACCGTAGCTAACTTGCGTTCAATGTTTGTCTGAAGGAAGGCCGCACGCGTATAACCACTTTCATAGAGAGCAAGCATCTCCTCTCGCGTTGGTATTCGCAATCGATACGAATACCTTCGTTCGAGCGTCACATCATACCCTTTCTTCTGCTTCGGACAGACAATAAGCGAGTCGCGCGGCGATGTGGTACTACTACTAGCACCACCGTCGACTTCGAACTGGTAAGGCGCGCGGGGTAAGTGTTGAAAGTAGGTTGGAATATAAGCGCTAGCTTCAAGGGCGGCAAGCAGTGCGTCGACGGAAGTAAAACTATCCATTCGCACACGCCGTGTAAAGAAAGGTAGTGTTGTTGTGGCGATTTGAAGCCGCCCCGCGATTAGCGGTAACGCATCCGCGGTTACCACAGTCCTCAATACCTGCGAATAGACACGTTCAACTTCGAACAAAGGCATCTTACTCTGGTTCAGACTAGCAAAGAGCGTCGCAACTTCCGCGGCCACTTCGTCAAAACGGGACAGCGGTAACGACAGAAATGCTACCGCGGCGAGCGCACCACCGCTTGAAGCAAGAGCAGTGGCGGTGCTCGTATCATAATATGTCCGAAGATACTTTGCTACGCCGAATGAGAAAAGTAAGTACGCTCCTGTACCAAGAAATTGCACTGTTGGCGCGGACGAAGCCATTTAGTACGTCGCTGCGTGATTCGATTGACTCTTTCGAAAATTAAAATCGTTCCCTCCACAAATGGATTCCCCCACTTTCGTTACTATTGTTACTCCGCAGGGCGAGCGCGTTGAGGTCGATCTTGATTACCTCCCAGAGAACTCACTATGGGCGGCGCTGGCATTGGACAAGGAGGAAGAGATCGTTATTCCGGCGTCCGTTCCGGTGCCAGCACGTGCCGATGGGAAGAAAGGTTCCTTGATGATGCCGCTGAGTGAGAAGATAGTCTCAAAGCTGTTCGATTTCCTCGACGTGCTCAAGGGTGGCAACCTCCCAGTTGTCGGCGTCGATGATAACATGAAGCTGGGAACGCGAGTGCTGATGGTAGGTGCTGAGAAGCCTGTCCTGCGATCCTTGGGTTCGCGCACGGACGCAAGCCTGTTCCTCACGCCGGAACAGCATGCGATTGTGTCAGACCTGTCGATCTCAGAGCTGATCGACCTTTCGTTGGCGGCGATCTACTTCGGCTTTGACGAACTGAATGAGATGGCGTTGGCGAAGCTTGTAACGGTGAAGAATGTCGACGGCAATGAAGCGTTGGTGATGGACGAGATTCAGCGCCTGCCGCAGTAAAGTCATAACTACTCATACCGAGTAGTTACTTTTGAAAAAGAGAAGAAGGGGAGGTCGTTTTCCCCCAAATGGATACGTTTCTGCGTCTTGCCCTGACCGGCAGCAGCGATGTAGTTTGTGAAAAGTCTCTATTTGTTATTGATGAGACGGGGGCGTTGTACGGTCGCGGGAGCAACCAGCGCGGTCTCGGAGATACACACGATCGAGAGGTGATGACGAGGATACCTCTGGGAGAAAGCGCGGAGACGGTTGTGACCGATGAATATTCCACGTATGTCATCGCGATCAGCGGGGCGTTGTATGCTTGCGGGAATAACACTTACGGGCAACTCGGTCTCGGAGACGAGCAGAACCGGTCGACGCTGACAAGGGTGCCATTGGATGAAAGCGTGAAGACGGTTGTGACTGGTGATGGCTCCGTATTAGTTCTCACGGTCGACGGGGCGTTGTATGCTTGCGGGAGTAACAGTTATGGTCAGCTCGGCCTCGGAGACAGGCAGAACAGGTCGACGCTGAAAAGGGTGCCTTTCGAGGAAAAGATAAAGAAGATCGCTAGTTATAATTGTACGTGCGTCATTACCATTAGCGGGGTATTGTATTCTTGCGGTCTTAACGATGCCGGTCAACTCGGCCTCGGAGACAGAGAGAACCGATCGACGCTGCGAATGGTACCATTGGAGGAAAAGGTGAAGATGGTCTTGGTCGACGGTGGTTCCACATTCGTGCTCACCGTTAGCGGGGCGTTGTATGCTTGCGGCTATAACTGGTATGGTCAACTCGGCCTCGGAGACAGTCAGGATCGACCGATCCTGACAAGGGTGCCGCTGGAGGAAAGCGTGGATACTGTTGTAACTGATGGTAGTTCCACATATGTTCTCACGGTCAGCGGGGGCATTGTATACTTGCGGGAATAATCGTTATGGTCAACTCGGCCTCAGGGACAGTCGAAAGCGTTCGACACTGCGAAGGGTACCGCTGAAAGAAAGAGTGAAGACGGTTGTGGTCGGTGTTGATTCCACCTATGTTATTACTGTCAGAGGGGCGTTGTATGCTTGCGGGTTTAACGACTCCGATCAACTCGGCCTCGGAGACGCTCGAAACCGGTCGACACTGACAAGAGTGGTTACGCTAACGAGAGCTAGCAACTAACGTCGAAAAACACTACTTCTGTAGTGTTTTAAGGTAGATTACTTGTAACGGTCAAGAATGTCGACGGCAATGAAGCATTGGTGGAGGATGAGATTCAGCGTCTACCGCAGTAAAGTCATAACTACTCATGCCGAGTAGTTACTTTTGAAAACAGGAAGAAGGGGAGGTCGTTTTCCCCAAATGGATACGTTTCGGCGTCTTGCCCTGACCGTCGGTGGTGATGTAGTTTGTGGAGAGTCTACATTTTTTATTGATGAGACGGGGGCGTTGTATGGCCGCGGAAGTAACGATTATGGTCGGCTCGGGCTCGGAGACGATCAGGATCGGGCGGTGATGACGAGGATACCTCTGGGAGAAAGCGCGGGGGCTGTCGAAGCCGACGAATATTCCGCATATATCATCGCGATCAGTGGGGCGTTGTATGCTTGCGGTAATAACGGGTTGGGTCAACTCGGCCTCGGGGACAGTCGAAACCGGTCGACATTTACGAGGGTGCCGTTGGATGAAAGGGTGAAGACAGTTGTGACTGATGGTTACTCCACGTTCGTCCTCGCCGTCAGTGGGGCGTTGTATGCTTGCGGTAATAACGGGTTGGGTCAACTCGGCCTCGGAGACAATTCGAATCGGTCGACGCTGCGAAGAGTGCCGCTGGAGGAAAGCGCGAAGACGGTAGTGGCTGTCAACAGTTCCACATACGTTCTCATGATCAGCGGGGCGTTGTATGCTTGCGGTTATAATACTTTTGGTCAACTCGGCCTCGGAGACAACTCGAGCCATTCGACGCTGCGAAGAGTGCCGTTGGAGGAAAGGGTGAAGACGGTTGTAACTGTTAACGAGTCCGCGTATGTTCTCACCTTCAGCGGGGCGTTGTATGCTTGCGGGTATAACCGTTTTGGTCAACTCTGCCTCGGAGACAATGAGGGAAGGTCGATATTGACAAGGGTGCCGATGGAGGAAAGCGTGAAGACTGTTACAACTGGTAATTACTCCACCTTCGTTACTACTGTTAACGAGGTGTTGTATGCTTGTGGTTATAACGGCCTCGACCAACTCGGCCTCGGAGATAGTCAAGATCGATCGACACTGACAAGGGTGGTTCCGCTAACGGGAGTTAGCAACTAACGTCAAAAAACACTACTTCTGTAGTGTTTTAAGGTAGATTACTTGTAAAGAGGTTAACATTACTTAATACCCCTGTCAATTCACCACCGTTCATCAACTGCGAATCCCCTAATGTAAATTCGACAGCACCCTCTTGACTGTAAGTAATATCATAGGCATCTCGAAATTCGACGACGTTACCCGTGCTAAGGACAATTCCAAAAGAACCCTTCGTAGTAAGAGTATCTTTGAACAGAGTCAATGCTTCGTTCAGATTAATAGAGAAGTAATCGTTACCTTTAACGATACACTGTAACTTCTCGAATGGCATGCGAAGACGATTATTGACAAGCTTTGCTTGGGGGGTGTGGAAGACAATTGAGGTGTTTGGTATAACCATATGTGGAACTACTTCTGGCACCGGTGTTGGCGTTGGTGTCAGCGCCAACACCGGACTGGGAGTCGGCACTGACACCAGCGCCGGTGCACTCGCAGTCTTTCTCTGACTCTTCTGCTTCTTGCGACACAACGCGCTTCTCAGTTGCGAAGCGCGTGAAGCCGACTTCTTACTCATCGCAATGAGATCGCTGCTACCAGTGTCACTTCCAACAACACTCCCACCCGCGTCTACTAGTTGTTTCAACGCTTCCAGTAGAATACAGGAATCAGCCATCTTTAGTGGGCGTGATTTTTCTTATAAATCACGCATGCCAATCCTTATTGACCTCGAGTACGTTGCTACTACCCGCCACTTCCGGACTCTGAAACCAGTCGATAAGTTGAAGCAAGTAGTCGTCATCATAGGGTAGTAGTTTCTTGGCATTTGGCGCGTAGGGTGGTATCTCCAGCCAGTTCAGTAGGTTCTCCGCGGCATAATCGCGACGGTCGTCCAGTACCCATGTATTATAACGCGTGAATTGTGGGTAATTACTATTACCGAAAACCATGTTAAGTGGTTTCCAGAGGCGTGGCATGTAGGACACAGTACCATCAGAGGCTACATGCTCGTCGTGAATTTCGTCGCAGTGACTCCGATTAAGCACAAAGGCGGAAGGACGATTCGGTGCGATTACTTCAACTACCGCGTTCACATAACCCTCTTTCCCCGCGCTCCAGAAAGCAACGGCGTCAAAGTGTTTATAAGCAAAGTCAAGGAACTCGTCAAGATGAGGACGTTTCACACCCCAGTAAGTACCTTCGCGTGTCGTGATGGTATATACTTGTCCTTTCAGAGCTGGATCGTCAAGGACTGCTTGCGCGGGTTTCGTTTCATTGTCGACATAGGTATGAACTAGTGTTTCATCGATATCCAGTACTAAGCATTGCTTTGGTGCTGCTGGCGTACCTGATTGCCACAGGAACATCTTTTGTAAAAAGGTAGATAGATTTTAAGCCTTTTTTCTGAATGTAGTCGAACGTATCGACGCTTGGTGTCGAGAACGCACCTCGAGGGTTATCGCAGGCACTGCTCCCGCCGAAACAGCTATCGGCGTGTGACGCTTCTCCATACGTTCGCGTTGGGCACGAGCGAGTTGCGCTCCGATAGCTTCGACTTGACGAGTAGCGCTGAACGTGGTGTGATACATTTGGGAAGAGAAGATTACCTTCTTTACGCTATTTTCTCAATAGTATTGAGAAACTTATACCTTAACCACGCTCCTGCCACTGCTTGCCACACGCGGTACAACGCAGAAACGTAGTAGCACCTTCATCGCCACTACGCGTCTGCTTCTGGTAGAACGCGATACGACGCGACTTACACTTGAGGGCTCCACATTGGTACTGGCTTTCCGTGACTTGCTCCTTACCCTTAAGTAGCAAATTATCCTCGCGTTCAAGGTTGTTATGAACTTCAGCCAACGCGGGTATCGGTGAGTTGTCAATCAAGTCCTGTGCTACTCGCGCTTGCCGGAAGAAGGCTAGCGCCGCGTCAAACCCCAGAGAGTCAACGATCGCAGCTGCTTCCAAGAGTAGTTCACGATTACCAAGTGTGAAGAATGGAGCTCCGTTGGCCGTTTTCAACTCTGATAGCTGTGTGGCCTGCTCGCTATCGGGGAACAGGCCGGTAATGATGCGCTTGAGTTCCGCATCGACGTTCACGCGACTCTTGGCGGCAAGCACGCGACTTGCGATACCCAGCCTTCCGATAGGTACGCTGCTTGCCGCACTGCTGCTAATTGCGGGCGTACTAGCCACAATCCCGACGGAGCGTTTAGAAGCCATGGTTGTTTTGGGAGTACACAGCCGACTCGGAATCAAATAATTTCAACGCGCAAGTGCCACCCCGCTGCAGCGCCCACGGTCATTGTTTCCGAAACTCGGTTCAGAGGTAAGAACAGTTGGTTGTCAATTATTCTTGCTGCGCGCACGTGAAGCTCGAACTTCACGCCGTTCAGTGCCGCTTCCACTCGTTCGGCGAGCTGCGAGATAGTATTTAACTGAGTCTGAACCTCTTCCGAAGAAGAAGTGTGTTGTAATGGAAGACTCAGCACATGCGTGTCCGGCAAGATGTTTTCTACAGAAGTGAGAATAGGAATACCACTTCCTCGTAATTCGAACGGTTGCGGCAGCTCAAACGTAACGGCACGCGTTTCGCCGCGCCAGAACTTCAGCACGGTATTCAAGTACATACAGTTGAGAGGTAACGCCATCTTTGAAAAGGAAAGAAGACATATTCTTATTAGAAGATTATACGCGACCACTACAAAAGAGAATGGCACCGACCTCCTCGCAAGTCCACGAACTCTGCGCGGATCTTAAGTTTATCGCGAAAGTGGGTGAAGACCAGAAGGTTCACGTGGGCTCAAAGCAGATCCATCCCGCAAAAGACATGCTCACGCGCTTGATCCGCCTCTTCACGTGGGAAACGAAGGAAGCGACAATTAAATACGTACAAGAGAAGACCGAGCGCGCTGCTGAGTTCGCCGATCAACTCTATGCTGACCGCGCCAACTCCGACAGTCGCGATTTACTCATTATGCTATTGAGTGACCTTGAAGACTGTATTCGCGCTGACCACGGCATCGAAGCATTGGTCAAAACGTATCAGGACAAGCATAAAGCTGCTTCGGTACTTGAAGTCATCATCCGCACGATTCGTGTCAAAATAGCCAAATACCACGAAGTATTATCCCCGCAACTACCACCGCTACCAGATTTGATTTGAACCCTCATTTCGCAGTTAAGGAAAATTAAACCTTTCCCAAATGAGCACTTGCGTTGCCACTACTAGTAAGGGGAAACGGTGTGGTTATAGCGTGCGTCAATACTTCGGTCAGCGTGGTGTATGTGGTATCAAGGCGCATGTGAAACAGGTTCAGAAGCTGGCGCGTGTCGAAGTAGCGGGCTGTCAGAACTCGCCGCCGCCACCTGATCGCCCCGTGTCCCCAGGGGTGTCCCCATTACTACCTATTCCGATAGTCGTTGCGGGACTGACCCGTCGCCCCGCAACGGCCGTGCGCACGATCAACAGCTGCGATCGCAAATACACTGTAATTGGCGAACTAGGTAGCGGTGCTTACGGGCGGGTATACGAAGTGGAATACGAAGGACAGCGTTACGCCATCAAACAGCAACAGTCGAAGGCTAGTTTCACGCATATCTCCGTACCCGCGTTAGTAGAAGCAGATATTATGAATCGCTGTTTCCACCCGAACATTATTAAGCTGTATAACGTCTTTTTCGATTCAGAGGAAGATACGATGCTTAATTATGTAATGGAACGCGCCGACCGCCAATTGCGCGGTATCGGGGTTCAAAGCGCTGCTAGTTTGAAGTCACTGGCCTTCCAGCTGTTGAGCGCCGTTGACTTCCTTCATCAACACCAGATTATCCACGCGGACATTAAACCCGAGAACATCCTTCTGACGCGAAATACGGATACCGATAGTCCGCACGTTCAATGCCTCAAGTTAGCAGACTTCGGTCTCTCGCAATACAACTTACCACAGGAGAAATCGTTAGAAGTTCAGACTTACTGGTATCGCGCGCCCGAAGTGTTTAAGCGTGATACTCGTTACAACGCCGCGGTTGATATGTGGTCAGTAGGATTAATCCTCTATGAGTTAGTAGTACGAACGCCGCTACTGAAGGTCACCGAAGGTAAGTTCTTGGCGGGACTCGAGAAAGTACTAGGAGCGCGCACCGATAGCAACGCACTCGTGCGGCGTGCGCGTTCGGAGAGCGCTAGTATCTTCTCGGCTGAAGAATGGGTAGCGTATACTGATCTAATGAACCGCTGTCTGACCTTCGACCCGCGCCGCCGCATTACGGCGAGTGACGCTCTAAAATCTTCGTTATTTGCCGGTTTCGAACCGGTGGTCGGCTCCTACTACTACACTGAACAGCGATCAGCGCCTCCTGCCGCAACGTTCGAGCAATACGAGCTACTGGAGCATATCGTTAACGATAATAACTTCTATAACAGCAACTCGCTCGTGCTCGCGATCGATCTCTATGACCGCGTTCGACCCGAGCTTGAAGGTAGTAGTTCTGAAATCGCACTTGGCTGTCTCGATCTAGCACTTAAGCTCAATCAACGCTGCTCGCTCAGCTTGACAACGTTTCGAACGCTGCTAAAGGATCCGTACTACGGTAGCGAAGAGATCTGGGTATTAGAGTCGCAGATAGCCACCGCGCTTGACTTCCGTCTCTACTATGATAACGTTGCCTTGATCTGTGCTGGGTATCCGTCGGAAGTAGTGTATGGCATACACCGCGCCGCACATCGTGCGGGTGAGGATACGCGTGACTTTGAAACTTTATGCGCGCGCATTTTATCTGCGATTTCCAAAGATGAGCCTCGCCTTGATTCGGGAGTACATTAACCTTGTGGATGAAAATGGCGATAACAAGGGTTTTGTACTACCGTGTGACCTCTTCAAACATATGTCGGCGAAAGGTATGGAGCCACGCAAGGCGGCACTGATGGCGGGCATCGTATCGCTAGCCGCAGGGCTCAGCACTAATCCGTCTCTACCTTTATACGCGAAGACCGATGGACCGGATCGCGAGCACGTGGTTATCCCGCGCGATCTCGACACCGCGGACATACTGCGACAAGGCGGCAAGGGGCTTTTTCAACAAGCGCTAGCCATCGCTGAAGCACTGCTTGTACCGGAACTGGCTGCGGGACTCGAGCGCAAGTTTGTCCCGAAGAAGATGCGTGCGAAGGTAGCCAAAGGCGTTGAAGTCGGCGAGCTGCGCAAGCTGAAACATAAGAAGGGTTTATTTAAGATCGTTGATGGTTTGCTAGCTAATAAAGGTTTATTGAAGATGATTGGTGGCGCGGGAACGGCTTCAACTCTCCTTCAGAAGTTCGCACCGTTACTCCAGCAAGTGATGGGCGCGGGTAAGTAGGCTTTTTTCGCTACGATGTAGCGAAAAAAAAAGAACTGAATCTCGAGGAAGGAAAGCGACTCGGAAATACCCTCTCTTCCACTATGGATACGCATATTCTCGCCGCGCTCGCAGCAGCTCCCGCGGGTCTTACCGCAAAGG
>Ga0326733_1000517_pt1 | contig 11126 bp, 8 predicted proteins | sample 14_GP2_308_FD_207946 | JGI IMG/M metagenome (GOLD analysis project Ga0326733, IMG submission 207946) | Glacier ice microbial communities from Ngari, Tibet, China - 14_GP2_30.8 | ecosystem: Environmental > Aquatic > Freshwater > Ice > Glacier | place: China: Ngari, Tibet | collected 2018-07-17 | reverse complement strand
CCATGCCCCATAACTCGCCGGTTTGCGGCTGCCAGTCGAAGCCGATTGTGTTGCGCAGTCCGCTGGCGAAGACCGATCCAGAGAAGCCTGGCAACGTACGTAGTTGACGAATACTTTCTACAGTAGGCGCGACCTTGGCTGGTTTAAAAACATTGGTTGAGATGGGAACCCGCGTGCCATCGCCTTGTTGTGCCAATACTGGTAGCGATGCGGTCAATGAAAAAAGCGGCGAAAAACAAGATGCGATGCATGATGGGTTCCTATGGATATTTTCATCGTATAAAAAGCGCTCGATCTGTTTGGCAGATTGAGCGCTTTTTATGGGTTGCTTATGGTTACTCAACGAATGATTGTTATTGCTTCTTGGGCGCCAGCTTTTTTATTTCTTATGTATAGATTTGGCCATGTCTAGATGGGCGAGAACACCAGTCTCCAACTTCTTAGCAAGCATTTTAAAATCAGAATCTTTTGCATTCGACTCAATGTCTTTCAAAAGTTTGAGCATCTTGCCGTGATCGTCCACGCCAACTTTGGCCAGGTATTGGCGATCAAACTCAGCCTTTGAAAGTGTATTCATTTTTTTTAGCGCTTCTGCATGCTTTGCGTCAGTCGCCTTTGGCAATTCAATGCCTTTATCTTTCGCAAGCGCTGCAATCTCCTTAAGTGCATCTGAATGGTCGTCAATCATCCGCTTTGCAAATATTAGGACATCTTGATTGCTGGATTTAGTTTGAGCTAATTCTGCAGATGCGATTTCCGCCATATTTCCTTGCGCTAGGGTGCGCAACATGTTTTGCTCTTTTGACGAAAACGCCGAATTCTGCGAACCACTCCTTGCAGGACTTTCGGCTGCTTGGTTCGACATTTTTTCTGCATACACGGGGATACTAAATACGCCTGTGAACATTGCAGCCGCTAATAATGATAAACGAATGTATTTTGAATTTCGCATACTATTCTCCTATGACATCAGATCCGGAAAGTCGGAAGTTCCCTAGGTTAAACAATTGACGCATGCAGCGCCATGAGTGTTAAACCCATATTACTGTCAGCGTTTCGCTACTATCAGGTAACTACATTTTCACGACGAACGTAGTTTCGAACACAACTGTCGTTGATCGTCTGGTTGTCGTTACCGAACACGACAAACCATACAAATTGGCCGTGCCATTGAAATCAATCGAACGCCATGAAATCATAGCGGGAATTAATTCTCGAGCACTATGTAGCTATTTTCAGGAAAAGCTCTCATTTGCTTCGGGAGTTGGGCAATGAATTCATGATTGAACAAGACCTCAGCACCTGCCAGAGCCGAATGCAATATGAGCGGAGGAGAAGTAGATCCAACGCATTTGCTTGAATCATCATGCTCAACCAGAAGTTAATTATCTACGCGCTTATTTCTAACGGCCCTAGCCCCTATTGCCAAGCCGAAAGCAAAAGACGCATAAACCATAAACAGCGACGGTTTCGACAGCCGCATTTCAAATCCAGGCTGAAGCCGATGTGGCGTCAATTTGTAATCCGCGAAGCAAGCAATAGCAGTTGCTACGCCGGCGATTTTTAGAGTGCCGGAGGCATCACTTTTATCCAACTCATGGCCATAGTATTTCTCTAGGATCACTGCCCAAAATACTGAGCTGGCGTGATGAATGACATAGCCTGGGATTGTATATTTTGCTTGAAAGCCATTTTTAGTTGCTGAGATATCTCCCCATATGCAGTGACTGATTGCGTTGGTTGGAGCAATTGGATCACCTGCCTCTATCTTCCCGCACACCATCAGTGCCGCTGTTGATAAGACGCTGGCCGTAGCTCCAGATATCAAACCGTCGCACGTCGCATCTGTCCAGTTTTTCATATTTGTCTCCTTTTATTAAACTCCTGTTTCGTTTCCGACTCGAACAACCGGCGTCGAACCCGAGTTTCAGACGCATTTTTTTGGTACAGGTTCCTTGGGGGTGTGATGCATATTTTTCTTACCGGTTCTAGTGGTTTTATCGGCCGCCATTTGATGAAGGCATTCATTGCGCAAGGGCATTCCATAACCTGTGCCGTGCGTAAACTGCCTGAAGTGCAAGAAAATAATGTTCGTTATGTGATTGCGGATTTTACGGATCCCGTAAGCTCCAAGGACTGGACTAGAGAACTGCAGAATGTGGATGTGGTTGTAAACGCAGTAGGCATTATTCGCGAACACGACGCCCATACATTTGAGATGCTGCATACGCAGACTCCGATTGCTTTATTTCAAGCGTGCGGAAGAGAAGGTGTTGGCCTAATTGTGCAGATATCAGCCCTAGGTGCGGACGAAGATGCAGTCAGCCCTTATCACCTGAGCAAAAAGGCCGCTGATGACTATCTGGAGAGAAGTAATATTCCTGCCGTCATCTTGCAGCCTTCATTGGTTTACGGTCAGGGAGGGGTGAGCGCTTCGCTATTCAATACACTTGCCAGCATGCCTGTATTAGTGAAATTTGGTCATGGTCGCCAGATGATTCAGCCAATACATATTGACGATTTGGTCGACGCTGTTGTCTTGTCGATCAGTCATTTTGAAAAATCAGTAAGAAAAATCGCGTTGGTTGGCCCATCACCCATGACTTTGACAGAATTTCTTATGTCCTTACGGCAAACGATGAGGATGCGACCACCGCCAATCATTGAATCGCCCCGCCTTTCTTAGGCACTTGCAAGCTTCTCGAAGTACTGCTTTCATAATTGACTGGTGAAAGCCCGTCAGAATGATTTTGACGTCGTTTAACCGACTCAAAATTGGGCGTGTTGATCGCGTTGACCATGGCCGCAGCTGGTGCGACGTTAAAGCCGTCATCAATCAGAAGTGTGGGAGTGGGAGTGAGTTGGTACTGATGAGTTTGGGAAAGGGTTAATTTCGTGCTGAGGATTTTTTCTTACCAAATTTCTTACCAAATGGTTTGGCAAAGCAAAAGGGGCTACGTCTTTTGAACGTAACCCCTTGATTATGCTGGTGCGGCTGGCAGGAATCGAACCCACGACCCCTTGGTTCGTAGCCAAGTACTCTATCCAGCTGAGCTACAGCCGCTAAAAACAAAATTATAGCATGGGTGCAATTGATTTTGGAAGCCCTATTCGCGGACTTTATTCAAGTTACCTGCTTATCTGCGATGCAAGACCAAGCCACGCATAAAAATAGCGACACCTAGCGGCCACGTTCAATCATTCTTACACAAAAAACATGTGCTACAGTCGGCTAGCAATTTTTACATTCAACACTGACTGGCGCTGTCGCTCACAAGTACATTCAATAAGCGACCGCCTGCCCCACCCTTGCCCCTGCCTATTAATCGATGAAACTAGAAGCAAATATCATTAACAAAATGCATGCGGAATGGTTACCGACAATTCTGCGCGGATCATTCAGCGAAATTTATGTATTGAACTGCGACACGCTGCGTTTCGAATACGTGAATCCTACCGCAAGCAATAATCTTCAATACAGTACTGCCGAGTTGGCAGAGATGGCCCCTACTGAAATAGCCAAGAACAGCACGAACGAAGCCTATCGGAAATGCTTCCAGGGATTACGGGATGGCGATCAGGCTTCCACTGCTATCAATACTGTTCATACCCGCAAAGACGGCACAACTTACCCGATTGAGTTTCAATTATTTTATCTTGCGTCGGATACCGACTCAGTCATTATCGCGATCGGCAATGACGTCAGCTCGCGGGATAAATCAGATAAGGCGTTGCGCGCCAGTGAATCACGCCTTAGCGCGATGGTTTCAAATACGCCGGGCTTGGTGTATCAGTTTTTGATAAGCGGTGCTGAGCAATTTTCATTCCCTTATCTCAGTGACGGTTGCGAGGCCTTGCTGGGGATCAGCGCAGAAGAACTCCATCAGGATCCTGCCATGTTCGTCGAACTGATCTTGCCCGAAGACAGGCAATCCTATCGCGCCGCGATGTTGACTTCCATTGAACAGATGAGCAACTGGAATTGGGAAGGTCGCATCTGGATCGAGAAATGGAAAGACGTCAAATGGATCAACCTTCGCGCCACTCCCCGCACTTTGGAAGAACAGGCGGTGCAGTGGGAAGGCATCATGACAAATATCACGGCCAGCAAGCTCGAACAAGAAGAGATCGTTCGGTCACGCGCGCAATTGGCGGAATTGTCGGCGCACATTAATACTGTCAAGGAAAAAGAACGTACGCACATCGCACGCGAAATCCATGATGATCTGGGCGGCAATTTAACCGCCATCAAGATGGCATTAGAAATGTTGACGCGCCGCATGCCGGGGGACAATCCAGAACTGATGGAAAAAGCTGATTACATCGAATCGCTGGTGGATCGCACCATTGAAACCGTACATACCATCGCCGGCAATCTGCGACCTAGCATTCTCGATTTCGGCTTGGTCGCGGCCATTGACTGGCAAGCAAAGGAATTTGAAAAACAAGTTGGCGTTCCCTGTGCATTTTCATCCAGCCACCCGGAAATTGAGTTAGATCCGGACCATGCCACTGCCTTTTTCCGCATTTTTCAAGAAGCATTGACCAATATCGCAAAGCATGCAAAAGCCAGTATCGTGGACGTTCACCTGATCCAAACGCGCCAATATGTGCGGCTGGAGATTATTGATAATGGCCGAGGTATCAATATGGCAGATCGCACCAAGGCTAAGTCGTTTGGTATACGCGGCATGATCGAAAGATCCATCGCCATGGGGGGCAGCCTGTCGGTCAGCACAGCACCGAAAGGTGGCACAATCGTTGCTGTAAACGTACCGCTGCCAGAGCTGGCCGATACAAGGTCGCAAAATCAGCATTAAAACCGACAATATTGGAAGTACCAGACCGAATTTGCTTATTCGGGAGTGTATCAATCCAAACTTTGTCACATCGACAAAAACAGCAAGCTGGATCTGTCGCCTCGCAGAGTCTTTAAAGCAAAAAAAATGACAACGAAGAATGTAATAAAAGTATTGATTGCAGACGATCATGCAATCGTGCGCGAGGGCCTTAAACAAATTTTGGCTGACACCAAGGATATTGTCGTCGCGGGCCATGCAGAAAACGGCAACGAAGCCATCAAGTTGTCCCGGGAAGGTTTATGCGATGTTTTGTTATTGGATATCTCAATGCCTGATCGCAGCGGGATCGAAGTGCTCAAGCAAGTCAAAAAAGAAACTCCCAACATTGCCATCCTCATGCTATCCATGCATAGAGAAGATCAATATGCGATCCGCTCACTCAAGGCTGGCGCGTCCGGCTATTTAAACAAACAAAGCGCACCTGCGGAATTGGTCAACGCGATTCGCCAGGTTGCCAGCGGGCGTAAATACATCAGCGCGGCATTGGCGCAAGAACTGGCAAACCAAATTAATGACGATCACGAAACGCCTTTGCATGAAACATTGTCGGATCGTGAATACCAAACCCTGACCATGATTGCATCAGGCAAAACCGTCAGCGATATTGCCGCCGAACTGGTGTTATCGGTGAAAACGATCAGCATGTATCGTTCGCGTTTACTGCAAAAAATGAAACTTCGCCATAATGCCGAACTGACGCATTACGCGATCAAAAACCATTTGGTTGACTGAATACCAGCCGCGATCAATCAGAGATTGTTTCATTTGCACCGTATTCAGTGATAACAAAACTGCAAAGTAGCAACAATTTATCGTGCTAATTCAGTTATCAAATCTGCCTGCGTTGTCCTATCATTCAAGGTTAGGTTAATCCCCGTCCAGCTAACAGTGAAGCGCCCGCGCAGTCATGTCAGACAATAAATCAGCACAAAATCCTGCAGCACTTGCACGCGAAGCATTTCGCCAACTTGCCATCCGCAAGATCGCTCCAACGCCAGATGCCTACCGCAAGATTTATGACGAAATTGCCGGCTACGCGCAAGAACCAACGCCTGAAGAAATTTTCGGCGAGTTTGCCGGCTCCTTGCTTACCGCCGCTGACGGCGTTTCTCCAATAGGTGAAGCGCTGCAAGTCGCAGCAGCAACCCCTTACTGGCCGGACTATGGCAAAGGCCTCGCCGAACTGGTCAAACACTATCAAACTCAACTCGCTGCCCGCAACAGCAACAGCAGTAGCAACATTGCAAGTGCTGCTGGAACTTCATTAATCGACGATCCGCAGCCGGCACTTTTGCGCGACTTGCTGACACGCACGCTCACACTTGCAGTTGCCTCGTTGTTACAAGGAGTACCAGCGCTTGCCGAAGAAGCTGACGTATTAGGTCGCTCCATCAAAGGCGCTGAGACAGAGCAAGCGCTGCAAGAAGCATCGACACGTTTGAAGCAACTCTGTTTCAAAATTGAATTGAAAAGCGGCGACATGGCAGAACAGCATGAATTGCTGCTGCGCCTGTTCAATCTACTGCTTGAAAACGTCGGTAGCTTGCTCGACGACGACTCGTGGATGCATGGGCAAATTGAAGCCGTGCAGAATTTGATTGCCGGACCTGTCGACGAGATTGCGCTAAAAGAAGTCATGCGCAGTCTCAAGGAAGTGATCTACAAACAAAGCACCTTGAAACACAGTCTGATAGACGCAAAAGAAACTGTCAAAAACATGATGGTTACTTTCATTGCCCGTCTTGGTGACATTGCGACAACCACCGGCAACTATCACAAAAAAATAGAAGGTTATTCCAAACAGATTAGTGCAACCGCAGATGTTGGAAAACTCGGCAAGATCCTCGACGAGGTCATGAAAGAAACTCGCATCGCTCAAACGGAAGCATTGAGCTCGCGCGATGCCATTCTGGCCGCGCGCAAGGATGTGGAAGATGCAGAAACTCGCATCCATGACCTGGAGACCAAGCTTGAACAAATGAGCGAATTGGTGCGTGAAGATCAGTTGACCGGCAGTCTCAACCGCCGTGGATTGGATGATGTGTTCGAACGCGAGCTGGCCCGTTCTGAACGCCGCAGTTCCCCGCTATGTATTGCCATGCTCGATCTCGATGATTTCAAAAAAATCAACGACAACTACGGGCACAGTGCGGGTGATGAAGCGTTGATCCACTTGGTCCGCGTGATCAAAGAAACCCTGCGCACCATGGATGTCATCGCCCGTTTTGGCGGAGAAGAGTTCCTCATCGTTTTACCGGATACGCCTCTGGCAGAAGCCGTTCAGACCATTACTCGCCTACAGCGGGAGTTAACCAAACAAATCTTCATGCACAATCACACGCGCTTGCTAATAACTTTCAGCGCGGGCGTTGCCTTGCGCAATGAAAAAGAAGATCAACAGTCCATGATCAAGCGCGCGGATGCCGCACTTTATGAAGCAAAAAGAACCGGCAAGAATCGTGTTGTAGCGGCTACTTAAGTTTTTACAAACATTTCAGGGCATTTAAAAAGCGTAGGTATCTGTTTAAAAAATGCAAAAGCCTGTTCTGACACATTAATTCACATCTCTTTTCTCTCGCCGATCCGCTTTTAACAAGAGAAATTGCCCTCAGCTCTTTCCTTCACCAGCAAAAACCACATTTTCTCAACACTTATTTACGGCGCGCTTGCGGGCCGAAATGCGCCGAAAATGATTGTTTTAACAAGCACCTAAACGACAGAAAATTGGAAAAATAAAGGGTAAATACACTTTATTTTTGTTTTAAATTTCAAGAAAAATCCTTAAAGGTTTTCCGCATAGCAACCGTGAAAGAAACTATCTGGCTGCGGTTTGGGCGAGACCAGAAAAAATTTAGTTTTGCTTTACCTCTAAACTTTTTCCGGAATCGTCCGATAAAACTTACAACGACACTGTACATGCGACACACGCAAAGCAAATGTCGACAGTGCTTCAGTCAGACTTCCATCGGACTACAACAGGAGAATTATCATGGCAGCAGTCATTAACACCAACACCTCGTCGCTGAATGCACAACGCAATCTGACGATGTCCCAGTCATCACTCGCAACGTCATTGCAACGTTTGTCTTCAGGTCTGCGCATTAACAGCGCAAAAGATGATGCTGCAGGCTTGGCAATTTCCGACCGTATGACCAGCCAAATCAACGGCTTGACTCGCGCAGCACAAAATGCAAACGACGGTATCTCGATGGCACAAACTGCTGAAGGCGGCTTGGGCACAGCAACCGATCTGTTGCAACGTATGCGGACCTTGGCTGTTCAATCCGCCAACGGCACCAACTCCTCGTCAGACCGCGCCTCCCTGCAAGAAGAAGTCAGCCAACTGCAACAAGAGTTGAACCGCGTCGCAAACACAACTCAGTTCAACGGACAAAACATTCTAGACGGCTCGCTGAGCAACTCGCAGTTCCAAGTTGGCGCAAATGCAAACCAAACAATTAACTTCTCGATCAGCAGCGCACAGGCGTCGGCAATCGGCAACAATACTTTGGCTGCAGCTAGTGGCGGCACCATGGTTAACGCAACGGCAAAAGCGGCAGTTATAGGTGCCAATGCTGTTGCAGGTGGCGCACTGACAATTCAAGGTAACGGTACAACAAGCACAGTGAATGTTGCTGCTGGCGCTTCCGGCAAAGTTATCGCCGCTCAAATCAATGCTTCAGCCGGCGTAACTGGTGTAAGTGCATCTGCATCTACAGTTGCTACGCTTGGCGGTTTCGTCGCAGGTACAGTTTCGCTGACCTTGCAAGGCACACCAACTGCCGCCGGTGGTGCAAATCCAGTAACCATTAGTGCTACTCTGGCAACCGCAACAGACGTTGGTAGTTTGGCTAAAGCGATTAATGATCAATCTGGCACAACAGGGATCACTGCAATTGCTGATTTGACCACGGGTAAAATTGCTCTTACACAAGCCCAAGGTTTCGATATCGGTGTTACCAACAACACCGCTCAAACTACTATTACAGTTACCGGCGCACCAACCACCGACGGCGGTACAGGAACTGCCACCACCTTAGAAGCTGGTGGCGCAGATAGACTTGATTCAACCACAGTCGGCGCGAAAGTGACTCTGAATTCTTCGGAAGCCTTTACTGCGACTTCGGCGGGCGTAGGTATCTTTACCGGTGCAGCTGGAGCAGTTCAAGGCAGCGCTTTAGCATCAGTCGCTTCAATCGACATCACCGCTGTTACCAACGGAATCCCTTCCGGTGCAAACAATGCACTGCAGATCATCGACTCCGCTCTGGCTAACGTGAGCTCGTCACGCGCTTCCCTCGGTGCGTTGCAGAATCGCTTCACATCGGTTGTCACTAACCTAAGCACCACCAGCGAAAACTTGAGCGCAGCTCGCAGCCGTATCTTGGATGCTGACTTTGCTTCAGAAACCGCTAGCCTGACACGTGGTCAGATCCTGCAACAAGCTGGCACCGCAATGTTGGCTCAGGCAAATGCCCTGCCAAACGGCGTACTCGCTCTGTTGCGCGGCTAATCACTAGCAGCTGTAAGGTAAGGAACGATTCCCCGGCTGCAATTTAGCAGCCGGGGAATTGTCACAATAGGAGTGAATCATGAATATCGGACAAATCGGCAGTACTAGCAAAGCGATTACAAGAGTCGATCAATCAATACCTATAGCTGGTGCAGCAACGACAACTGTTAAAGAAAACCCTGCAGTCATGACGTCAAGTGCTGTGAAGCAACCCGATGCTGCAAGCGCGCAAAGCCAGGTTGGACAAGCGTTACAAAGTATCAACCAAGCATTGCAAAAATTGTCTTCGAACCTAGAGTTCACGGTAGATGCTGATAGCAATCGCACCATCGTTAAAGTCATGGATACGCAGACGCAAGAAATCATTCGTCAGATGCCGTCCGTGGAAGCAATTGAAATTTCCAAGGCAATGGACAAGTTGCAGGGTTTACTTGTTAAGCAAAAAGCTTAAGCTTGTATTAAATAGGGAGGTAAATCTCCTTCTAACCTTGGCTTGCCGTCTTCAGTTGCCGTTTATAGTATGGTTTTTCTCTACCAGGAGAAGCAAATGGCCGTTTCCTCGATCGGCGTTGGCTCCGGTCTACCCCTCGACGATTTATTAAAAAACATCATGGCGGCTGAACGCCAGCCGCTGACTTTGATGGCGAGGAAAGAAGCGAGCTATCAAGCCAAGCTTTCCGCTTATGGCAATCTCAAGGGTGCGCTTAGTTCGTTTCAGAATGCAATGTCAGCATTGGGCAAAAGCTCGACCTTCGAAAACCTGCAAACCAGCATTGCTGACAAAACAATTTTTACCGCGACGGCCACCAGCAAGGCTGCATCCGGCACCTATCAAGTCAACGTCACGCAAATGGCCCAGGCACACAGCATCTCTTCTACTGGTCAATCCAGCAAGACCGCGCTCATCGGCAGCGGTGCCGATACGACCTTGACTTTCCAGTTCGGAACCATCAGCGGCGGCTCACTTACCAATGGCGCTTACACAGGGGCTACTTTTACGCAGGATGCCAATCAAAAAACCGGCACAGTCGTCATCAAGAATGGTGACAACTCCTTGCAAGGTATACGTGATGCGGTCAATGCAGCGAATATTGGTATTACCGCGACTCTGGTTTCTGACGGTAGTGCGACGCCGGATCACCTGATCTTCACCTCAAACAAAACCGGTGTGGAGTCCAGCATGAAAATTGATGTTGCTGGCGATAGCACGTTACAAGGCATACTTGCCTATAACCCTGCTGGCACACAGACATTGAAACAAACCAACGTTGCGCAAAATACGCAATTGACGGTCAACGGTTTTTTCATCAACAGCCCTACCAATGAAGTCAAGGAAGCGGTTCAAGGCGTGACCCTGAACGTTATCAAGACCGGTACGACGTCGATGACACTCGCCAAGGACACCGCTGCGGTCGAAGCTAGCGTCAATAGTTTCGTGAAAGCTTATAACGATCTGAACAAAACCTTGAAAAGCCTGACCGGTTATAACGCAGAAACAAAAACCGGCGGCTTGCTGGTAGGCGACTCCACCGCGCGTACGATTCAAGACCAAATTCGCGGCACCTTGTCGTCTGCATTGTCCGGCCTTAGCAACAGCAATATGTCACTTCCTCAAATTGGTGTTGCCTTTCAAAAAGACGGCACGCTTGCATTGGATTCGGTCAAGTTGAAAAAAGCGATGGACACCAACTATGGCGACATTGCAGGTCTGTTCGCTACCGTTGGCAAGACCACAGATAGCTTGGTCAATT
>Ga0326733_1000516_pt1 | contig 11137 bp, 10 predicted proteins | sample 14_GP2_308_FD_207946 | JGI IMG/M metagenome (GOLD analysis project Ga0326733, IMG submission 207946) | Glacier ice microbial communities from Ngari, Tibet, China - 14_GP2_30.8 | ecosystem: Environmental > Aquatic > Freshwater > Ice > Glacier | place: China: Ngari, Tibet | collected 2018-07-17 | reverse complement strand
CCCTGATGCAGCATGACCAACGCAGAGTCGTATTCAAAGTGGCCGGAATCAAAAGTACCAACCACTGTCATCTGTTTCAGGCGCGGCACCACACCGGCCGGTGTCACCTGGCCGCTGGGGGCAATCAGGGTCACCAGATCGCCCTCGCGCACACCCAGCGCGCGTGCCAGCTCGCCGCCCAGCACCACACCAAAGCCGCCCGGCACCAGCTTGGGCAGGGCGGTGTCCTTGAGGTCCACCGCCAGGTCGGTCACCTGACCTTCCAGCGCCGGATCAATGCCGCGCACGATGGTGCCCTTCATGTCTTCGCCACGCGCCAACAGGGCCTGCGCTGCAATAAAACTCGCGGCGCCCAGCACGTTTGGGTTCTGCTTGATTTCAACCAGTGTTTTGGCCACATCGGGCAGCGCTGCGCCGTTGGGTGCAAACACCTCGATGTGCGAGATCACGCCCAGCATGCGGTCGCGCACTTCTTTCTGGAAGCCGTTCATCACACTGAGCACAATGATCAGTGCCGCCACACCCAGCGCAATGCCCAGCATGGAAACGCCGGAAATGAAAGAGATAAAACCGTTGCGCCGCGTGGTGCGACCGGCACGGGTGTAGCGCCAGCCCAAAATCAGTTCGTAGGGAATTTGCATGGCTGCAATTGTGGCATCCCGTGCGCCATCCCGGACAATAGGGGATGCCTTTGACACCTTCCCTTATCAGCCACCACGCGGTGCTGCCATTCGCCGCCTGCACCGCCGATGACTGGCTGCCTGCCGTCAAGACCCTCCCAGCCTCGGCTTTTCGCAACTTCAGCCAGTTGCTACAAGGGATGAAGCTGATCCACACCGACAGCGGAAATGCGCTTTCGCTCTCACCACCGCACGAACGGGTGCTGGCCCGGGCGCTCGGCCTGCCCCTGGGTGACGGGCTGATCCCCTGGGCTGCCTGGCAGCAGTTCCAGGCGCGGAGTGCAAGCGCAGGCCAGGCCTGGGCGTACCTGACGCCCTGCCATTGGGCCATGGGCCGGGAGCACGCCACCCTGAGCGACCCGGCGGCGCTGGATTTGCAGGCGGATGACTCTCGCACCCTGCTGCAGGCGATGCAGCCCTACTTTGCAAGCGGGGGTATCACGCTGCATTACGCAGAGCCCACACGCTGGCTGGCTGAGGGCGAGTTGTTCAGAACCTTGCCAAGCGCTTCGCTGGACCGCGTACTGGGCCGCAATGTAGACCCCTGGCTACCCGGCACAAAAGAGATTCGCCTTCTTCAAAACGAAATGCAGATGCTGCTGTACACCCATCCGCTGAACGACCAGCGCAGCGGCAAAGGCCAACTCAGCGTCAACTCCTTCTGGATCAGCGGCAGTGGCGCCTTGCCCGACAACTTCACGCCGCCACCATCGCCAAACGCTGTAATGCTGCGTGATCTCGCGCTGCCCGCTTTTACCAGCGACTGGCAGGCTTACACGCAGGCCTGGGCGGCGCTGGATGCCAGCGAAGGCGCGCGCCTGCTGGCGCTACAGCAGCGCGGCGACACACTCCGCCTGAGCCTGTGCGGCGAGCGCAACGCTTTGACCTTCGAAACGGCGCAGACCAGCTTTTTCACAAAACTTTCAAACATTTTTAGCCCGCGGCCTTTTTCAGCCTTACTTGAGCAGCTATGAAAATCATAGTACGTGAAGTTCCACCGCGCAGTGCCTGGGCACTGGAGCAGGCCGGCATTCACCCCTTGCTGGCCCGGCTGTATGCAGCGCGCGGTGTGTTGTCAGCCGACGAACTGAACGATGGCCTGGGCAAACTGTTGCCACCTGCAGCCATGAAAGGCACGGCAGAGGCGGCTGTGCTGCTGGCCGACGCGATTGCCGCCCAAAGAAAAATCTGCGTGGTGGCCGATTACGACTGCGACGGTGCCACCGCCTGCGCCGTCGCACTGCGTGGCCTGCGCCTGCTGGGCGCGGCGCACGTCAGCTACATCGTGCCGGATCGCGTGGTCGATGGCTACGGCCTGACAGTGCCGATTGCCGAGCGCGTCAAAGCAACCGGTGCTGACATCCTGGTCACGGTGGACAACGGCATTGCCAGTATGGACGGTGTGGCGCGTGCACGCGCGCTGGGCATGCAGGTGTTGGTGACCGATCACCACCTGCCGGCGCTGAAAGACGGCCGCATTGTGTTGCCCGGGGCCAACGTGATCGTGAATCCGAACCAACCCGGTTGTGGCTTTGAGAGTAAATCGATTGCTGGCGTGGGTGTGATGTTTTATGTGCTGCTCGCCCTGCGCGCCGAGCTGCGCCAGCGCGGCGTGTTCACGGCTAAAACCGAGCCTGTCGAAGGGTCAAGTTCAACAGGCTCAGCCCAAGCGGAACCTCGCCTTGACACCCTGCTGCCACTGGTCGCCCTGGGGACAGTCGCCGACGTGGTGAAACTCGATGCCAACAATCGTCGCCTGGTGGGACAAGGCCTCAAGCGCATTCGCAGCGGCGCCCTGCCCGCTGGCGTGGCTGCCTTGTTCACCGCCGCAGGCCGTGCAGCGCCCATGGCGACCAGCTTTGATTTTGGTTTTGCCCTGGGCCCGCGTATCAATGCCGCCGGACGACTCAGCGACATGACTCTGGGCATTGAATGCCTGCTGACCGACGATGCAGGCCGCGCCGACGAACTGGCAAAGACCCTGGACGGTATCAACCGAGAGCGCCGCGTGATAGAAGCCGATATGCGCGAGCAGGCGCAATACGCGGCAGACGCGATGATTGACGAAGACGAGGAACCGCCTCCAGCGGTTGTGATTTTTGACCCCGATTTTCACGAAGGTGTGGTCGGCATTGTCGCCTCGCGCATCAAGGACAAGCTGCACCGCCCGACCTTTGTGTTTGCCGCCAGCAAGGCGCCGGGGCGGGCGCATGAACTGAAGGGTTCAGGTCGCTCGATTGCAGGTTTTCACCTGCGCGATGCGCTGGATCTCGTGGCCAAGCGCCACCCCGAGGTCCTGATCCGTTTCGGCGGCCATGCGATGGCCGCTGGCTGCACGATTGCCGAGGAACACTTCGGGGTGTTCGAGCAGGCCTTACAGCAGGTGGCGCACGAATGGCTGGATGCGGCCACCTTGACGCGCCGCCTTGACACCGACGGTCCGCTGGCGCCGCAGTACCGGCGCGCTGATCTGGTGGACGCGCTGCACAAAGAGGTCTGGGGCCAAGGTTTTGCGGCACCCACCTTCAGCGAAGAGGTCGAGGTGGTGTCGCAGCGCCTGGTCGGGGACAAACACCTGGCGCTCAAACTCAAGCACCAGGGCGAGCCGGTCGATGGCATTTGGTTTGGCCATACCGAAACGCTGCCGGCGCGCGTCAAGCTGGCTTTCCGGCTGGATGCCGATGAATGGCAGGGCGTGAAACGGGTTCGCTTTCTGGTGGAAGCTGCCGAGCTTTAGGCCAGCTGGCTGTGGTGCTTGTCCGACGAGTGTTTGGGAGGCTGCCTACAGTTGTCAGCCTGCAATTCACCGATCATTTGACTCACAAGGCGCCCGCACCGGCCCGCCACAAAAGCCTAAAAACACCATGAACACCATCATCTACATCGTCGGCCTGGTTGTCGTTATCGGCTTCATACTTTCTTATTTCGGTTTTCGCTGAAACTCAGGTTTGAATAGCGTATTCGCCGCCCCGCTCGATCGCCCGCTGGTAGGCAGGCCTGGCGTGGATACGTTTCAGAAAATCCATCAACCGCGGGCGGCTGGCATCCAGCCCGCCGCGTGCAGCGGCAGCCTCCAGCGGAAAGCTGAGCTGGATGTCGGCGCCACTGAATTCATTCCCGGCAAACCAATCATTTTTGTTTAGCTCGCCTTCAAGGTAGTCAAGGTGCTGTTTGATCTGCGGCTCGATAAAGCTGCTTTTTGCCTTGCCGCTGATGGCCTTCGCAATTGGCCGCACAAAAAACGGCATGGGCGCGGTTTCAATCTTGTCAAACACCAGCTTGAGCAGAAGCGGAGGCATCGCCGAACCCTCGGCGTAATGAAGCCAGTAGTTATAGCGCAGCTTCTCCGGCGTGCCCGCTGCCGGGGTCAGGCGCCCCGCACCATAACGCTCGATCAGGTAATCAACAATGGCGCCTGATTCGGCCAGCGTCAGGTCGCCGTCAGTGATCACAGGCGACTTGCCCAGCGGATGCACTTTGCGCAGCGAAGGCGGCGCCAGCATGGTTTTGACGTCTCGTTGGTAGCGCTTGATCTCGTAATCCAGGCCGAGCTCTTCAAGCAGCCAGAGGATACGTTGCGAGCGGGAGTTGTTGAGGTGGTGAACAGTGATCATGCCAAGGCCCTGCGGTTCAAGTGAGACCGCCATCGTAGGCGATTGACAAGGCCAAGGCGAGTGCAACAGCAAAGACAAGGCTTCAAGCCTAAAATGGCATTGTGACTCTGAAAAACATCCTGAACGCCGACCTGCATTGCCACTCCGTCGTATCAGACGGCACATTGACCCCCGAGGCGCTGGCCGAGCGCGCCAAAACCAACGGTGTCGAACTCTGGGCACTGACCGATCATGACGAAATTGGCGGCCAGCACCGGGCGGCAGCAGCGGCCCGGGCGCAAGGCCTGCGCTACCTCACAGGCACTGAAATATCGGTAACTTTTGCCGACGAAACTGTGCATATTGTCGGCTTGGGTTTTGACCCCGACAACGCAGAGATGCAGCGCGGCCTGCACGCCACGCGCGGCGGCCGCGAGCAACGCGCGATGGAAATGTCGGATGGCCTGGCCAAAGTCGGCATCCGGGGCGCTTTTGAAGGTGCATTGAAGTTTGTCAGCAACCCGGAGCTGATCTCGCGCACTCACTTTGCCCGCTTTCTGGTGGAGTCCGGTGTCTGCAAAGAGACTTCTGAGGTGTTTCGCAAATACCTGACCGAAGGCAAGCCCGGTTATGTGCCGCACCGCTGGGCCAGCTTGCGCGATGCGATCGCCTGGATCACTTGCGCCAAAGGCGTGGCCGTGATCGCGCACCCGGGGCGATACAAGTTCACGGCAAATGAAGAATACGCGCTGTTCACCGAATTCAAATCACATGGCGGCCAGGCGGTCGAGGTGGTTACCGGCAGCCACACCACCCAAGAGTACGTGAAGTACGCCGAAACCGCCAAGGAATTCGGCTTGGCAGCGTCGCGCGGCAGCGACTTCCACAGCCCCGACGAAAGCCACACCGACCTGGGCTCCCTGCCCTTTTTACCTGGTAGCCTGACCCCCGTCTGGGAGCTGCTGGAAGACCGCATCCAGTGAGGCCGGCGCCCTCAGGTTTGGCCGGTATCGCACTCGTTTTGGCGGCCGTCGCGTTCTTTGCCATATTGGACTCCACCGCCAAATTTGTCAGCGCCAGCGTGCCTATCCTGATGGCGCTGTGGTTTCGGTACTTTTTTCAGGCGGCCGCCACCACCGCAGTGGTTCTGCCGCTACGGGGTCTGAGTGTGCTGCGCACGGCTCATCCTAAATTCCACTGCCTGCGCGGCCTGCTGCTGTTGATGAGCAGCCTGTTTGCATTTTTGAGCCTCAAGTACATGCCGGTGGCCGAGTTCACGGCCGTCGTAGCCATCACGCCGCTGGTTCTCACCTTGCTGGCGGCCACTGCACTTGCCGAAAAAGTGTCTGCGCTGCGCTGGTCCTTGGTGGGCGGCGGCTTTGTGGGGACCCTGATCATTCTTCGCCCTGGCGGCGAGAATTTTGAATGGACATTTTTGCTGCCCCTGTGCGTGGTGGTCACCAATACCGGCTTTCAGGTGCTCACCAGCAAGCTGGCCAAAACGGAAGACCCGATGACCATGCATTTGTACACTGGCTGGATAGGCACCTTGCTGGCCTCTATCGCCCTGCCCTTTGTCTGGACCAGCCTGCCGGCGTGGTCGTTGTGGGGCTGGCTGATCGTGATGGGTGCGGCGGCCACCGTTGGCCATTTCATGCTGATACTGGCTTACATGCGTACGCCGGCGGCCACGCTCACGCCTTATCTTTACGCCCAGATCGCCTTTGCGATGCTGGGCGGCTGGATTGCATTTGCGCATGTGCCGGATAGCTGGTCGATGACAGGTGTCATGCTGATTGCCTTTTGCGGCGCAGTGGGCGCCTGGCTGACCGCTCGTGAAAGCCGTGCGCTGGACAAGTTCAATTTGCGGCCGGTAGAGTCCTGACACCCTTGCGGAAAATTTCAGATGGCCCAGTTTTTCGAGATCCACCCCGACAACCCACAAACGCGCTTGCTCAAGCAAGCGGCAGCCTTGCTGACACGCGGCGCTATTGTGGCCGTGCCCACCGATTCAAGCTACGCGCTGGTCTGCCACCTTGACGACAAAACCGCTGCAGACAACCTGCGCCGCATTCGCGGGGTGGACGACAAACACCACCTGACGCTGCTTTGCCGCGATCTCAGCGAGCTGGCCAACTATGCGCGCGTGGACAACCGGCAGTTCCGGCTGATCAAGGCGGCCACACCTGGACCTTACACCTTCATTCTGGAGGCCAGCAAGGAAGTGCCACGGCGCCTGAGTCACCCGTCCCGCAAGACCATAGGCCTGCGGTTGCCGGCCCACAAAACCCTGCAATGCCTGCTGGAACTGCATGGCGCGCCGCTACTGGCCACCACCTTGATTCCGCCCGGGCAAACCACACCGCTCAACGATGCAGTTGATATTCGCGAGCAGATGGGGCACGAGCTGGCCGCGGTTATTGACGCCGGGGCCTGCCCGCTGGAGCCGACCACGGTGGTCGATCTGACCGCCATGGGTGACGGCGGCGAGCCGGTCGTGGTGCGGCAGGGGCGCGGCGGGCTGGAGCGCCTGGGGCTCTAGAAGCCTTGCGTTACTCAGCGTGGCGGCGGCAACACCTCGCCCCACATGCGCCGCCACAGCCACGGCAGCCCGCGCGCCAGATCAGGGCGCGCAGCAAGCTGCTCAGGCGGCTGCAGCGCCTTTAACGCACTGTGCCGCTGGGCGACCGCAAAGTCAAAGATGTAGAGCGGCTCCTGGCCCATGCGCAAGTCGGTAATAAAAACCCGCCCGGCCTCTTCACGCAGTTTGTAAAAACCTTTGGTAAAGGCCCTCAGGCGCTGGACTTGCGCGTTGTCAACCAACTCCCCGGCCAGCGCCGTCCCGCGGGGAAAGCGATCAAAACCCACGTCTGGCACCGCGTCAAGCAAGGAATAAAAACCTTCGTAATAGTATTCACCGTCCACAGCCACCACACGCCACAACACCGTGTTGAAGGCCGTGGGGGTGACCAGTAGCTGCTGCGCCGGGATACCGCGTGCGGCAAGGGCCTGCTCAGCCACACGGGTGGCTTGCGCCTGCGCCAGCACGCCCCACGCCAAGTAAGCGCAGCTCAGCACCAGCCCGACCCCGTTGGCGCGCAGGCCACGGCTGCTGCCCCGTCCCGCAAGCGCCCAGCCCGCGCCTACGAGGAGCGGCAGGGTGTACAGCGGGTCCACAATAAAAACGCTACCCACACCGTAGGGGTGGTTGGTAAAAGGCAAGCCCAGCTGCGTGCCGTAAACCGTCATCGCATCCAGCAGCGGGTGGGTCACAAGCGCCAGCCACAAGGCCAACCACCAGCGGCGCCAGATCGCCATCTGACCGTGCAGGCGCGCCACGCCAGCGGCCAGCGGCAGCGACACCAGCGTCAGCCAGAACGGTGAATGGCTCTCCGCCCGGTGCAGCACCATGTTGGCAATCGCATCCCCGTGGTCAATCAGTACATCCAGATCGGGCAGCGTTCCGGCCACCGCCCCCCACAGGGCAGACTTCCACACCGCCGTACGCCGGCCCATCACGGCAACACCGACAGCAGCCCCCAGGGCAAGTTGAGACAGGGAATCCATGGCGCGTACTTTAGACAAACGAGAAACCGGGCGCCCCTGTGGGGACTTTCATGCGGGTTCTCTGCGCTTGCGCGGGCGGGCGTCTGAGACAATCGGCGCATGGACATTGCCAACCTGATTCAAACCGTCGCCATTTATGCCCTGCCCGTGCTTTTTGCCATCACGGTGCATGAGGCAGCGCATGGTTATGTGGCCCGGTACTTTGGGGACAACACCGCATGGTCACTGGGCCGCGTCACACTCAATCCGATCAAGCACATCGACCCACTGGGCACCATCGTGATGCCCTTGATGCTGTATTTCGCCACGTCGGGTCTCTTCCTCTTTGGATACGCAAAACCGGTGCCGGTGAATTTCGGGAATTTGCGCAAGCCCAAGCAGGACATGATCTGGGTGGCGCTGGCAGGTCCAGCTTCCAATTTGATTCAGGCAGTCCTCTGGGCCGTGCTGTTCGCCGTGCTGATCGCGGTCGACGTTCAAGAATCCTTCTTCCTGGAAATGTGCAAGGCCGGTGTGCTCGTCAATTTCGTGATGTGGGCTTTCAACCTGTTTCCCATCCCGCCGCTCGACGGCGGCCGAATCCTGGTGGGCTTACTGCCGTGGAAACAGGCGCAACTTGTTTCGCGCCTCGAGCCGTGGGGATTTTTTATCGTCCTGGGGCTTGTGCTCCTCGGCGTCCTTGGTGCTTATTGGCTGTGGCCACTGGTCGTACTAGGCTATAGCGCGCTGGATCTGTTTAACCTCTCCATTCCACTGCCCACAAGGTTGAAATGAGCTCGCCTTCCGCCGCGCCACAGCGCTTTTTGACCGGTATCACCACCACCGGCACGCCGCACCTGGGCAACTATGTCGGCTCGATCCGCCCTTCGGTGGCAGCCAGCACTGGCCCAGGCGCTGAGAGTTTTTACTTTCTGGCCGACTACCACGCTCTCATCAAGTGTGATGAACCGGCACGCATCCAGCAATCCACGCTGGAAATTGCTGCCAGCTGGCTGGCCGCCGGTCTGGACCCCGAGCGGGTCACCTTTTACCGCCAGTCGGACATTCCGGAAATTCCTGAACTCACCTGGCTGCTGACCTGCGTGACCGCCAAGGGGGTACTCAACCGCGCGCATGCCTACAAGGCCTCTGTCGATAAAAACACCACGGCCGGCAATGACCCGGATGCCGATGTCAGCGCCGGACTGTTCATGTACCCGGTGCTCATGGGCGCCGATATTTTGATGTTCAAGGCGCATCAGGTGCCGGTCGGACGCGACCAGATTCAGCACATCGAGATGGCGCGCGACATGGCGCAGCGCTTCAACCATCTGTACGGCGAGCATTTTGTGTTGCCGCAGGCGCTGATTGAAGAATCCGTGGCGTTGCTGCCCGGCCTGGATGGCCGCAAGATGAGCAAGAGCTACGACAACACCATCCCGCTGTTTGCGCCGCGCGAGCAGCTGAAAAAACTGATCGCAGGCATCGTCACCGACTCGCGTACCCCCGGCGAACCCAAAGACGTTGAAGGCTCTGCCCTGTTCCAGATCTTCCAGGCTTTTGCCAGTGAGCAGGAGACCACTGAACTGCGCAAAGCCTACGCCAAAGGCATCGGCTGGGGCGAGGCCAAAGAACTGCTGTTTGAACGCATTGACCGGGAAGTCGCGCCCATGCGTTCGCGCTACCAGGCCTTGCTGCAAGACCCGGCCGCGCTGGAAGCCATTTTGCTGGCAGGCGCCGGTAAAGCCCGCGAGTTGGCGCAGCCGTTTCTGCGCGAACTGCGGCAGGCGGTCGGGCTGCGCCCGCTGGCATCCCGCGAGACGCCGGCTGCCAAACAAAACCCGGGGAAAACCGCCATGCCGGTTTTCAAGCAATACCGCGAGGCCGATGGCCGGTTTTATTTCAAGCTGCTGGATGCGCAAGGCCAGCTGCTGCTGCAAAGCCTGGGCTTTGACTCCCCGCGCGAGGCCGCCCAAACCGTCAGGCTGTTGCAAACCCAAGGGACGGCGGCACTGGCCGGGCTTCATGACAAGCTGGCGCCAGTCCCGGATACAAACAATCAGGCACTGTCTGGCGCCATGCTGCTGTTGGTTCAAACCGCGTCCGACACCAGCAAGTAGGGCGCCACCTCCACTTCATGGATGCATTTTTTGACATAGAGAACTGTTGAAAATTCCCGGTATTACTGTTTATAGTTGAGGGGTTAACTTGACAGGATGGCGAACAGGCTTTCGACCGCATCCTGATAATTTTCCCAACTACCTCAGCCCCATGCGCATCTTTGTCATCGACGACCACCCTTTGATGCGCGAAGCCGTGGTGTTGCTGATCCGTCGGTTGCACACCAAGGCCAGCGTGACCGAACTGGACCGGCTCACAGCCATCACCGGCGCAGTCGAGCAAGATGGCATGCCCGATGTAATTTGTCTGGATCTTAAACTGCCGGACACACATGGCGTATCCGGTGTGCGCGAGCTGCGGCAGCAGTTTCCAGATGTGCCGATAGTGGTTCTGTCGGCAGCCCCGGCGTTGGATTTTCGGGCCTTGTCGCTGGAAGCCGGGGCTGATGTGTATATTGAAAAATCGGCTGGTGCCACCGAGATCTCCCGCGTCCTGAAAAGCTTCCTTGATGACAGCTCCGACCCCGAAGCCTTCACAGACCCCGAGAAGCTGTCCAAACGGCAAAAGCAGTTGCTGGTCATGCTGGACAAAGGCATGAGCAACCGCGACATCGCCACGGAGCTGCAAATCAGCGAACACACAGTCAAGGTGCATTTGTGGCGGCTGTTTCGCCGGCTCAATGTCAAAAGCAGGTCACAGGCCAGCCATCTGGCGCGCACCCAAGGGCTGCTCTAACCAGCTCTGTGTCAGGAGACTGGAAATGAGTCCTGCCGCTCGCTGACAGAGCCCGACCAGCCCTCGTGCGGCTCCAGGTCTATCCTGAACACCGTGCCGCACCCCGGACGTGAGTCCGTGCGCACGCGTTGCGTCAGGCTGCAGCACAGGCGCATGACAATCGACAGTCCGGGGCTGAAATCTTTTTCGGTGTCGTGTTGCGCGGCCAAGGAGTAAAACTCTTGAGAATAGCCTTCCGGTACTCGGGTCTCACGACCACTGGCACGACGCACCTAGGTAATTACGTCGGCTCGATCTGCCCTTCGGTGGCAGCCAGCACCGGCCCAGGCGCTGAAAGCTCGCCGGCAGCTACATGCGCCTTCATGTGCAGAAAGCCGTCGCCAACCAGCATCACCACCACTGGAACTGCGCCCATCAAGGTGGAGATAGTCATGCTGCCAAACGGGTCGTAAATTTGCTGCC
>Ga0326733_1000515_pt1 | contig 11138 bp, 11 predicted proteins | sample 14_GP2_308_FD_207946 | JGI IMG/M metagenome (GOLD analysis project Ga0326733, IMG submission 207946) | Glacier ice microbial communities from Ngari, Tibet, China - 14_GP2_30.8 | ecosystem: Environmental > Aquatic > Freshwater > Ice > Glacier | place: China: Ngari, Tibet | collected 2018-07-17 | reverse complement strand
GCGGGGTCCTTGGCCGCTGCCGCCATCGTTGCCTTCAGGCTTGCCGCAGTACCGCCGGAGAACGTGCCCTTCATGGCGCGAACGCGGCCCTTTACACGCGGGGCAGGCGCACCGAATTTTTCAGCGCAATGCTTTTGCAGCATCAGCACGCCGAGATCGAACGGGATTGAATCGAACCCGGCGGAGAAGCAGATACGCGAGCCGGACGCCCTGGCAGCGGCGTCATGCTGGTCGATTTGAGTTCGCATCCAGGCGGGTTCGCCACATAGGTCGGTGTAGTCGGTGCCATTGGCGACACACGCCGCGACCAGTTCGTCGCCATAAAGCTGATACGGCCCGACGGTGGTCAGGATGACCTTGGCCCGCTTACACATCGAGTCAAGCGAAGCCGGATCGGACGCATCCGCGACAACTAAAGGTGTATCAGCGGCGGCACCTATCAAGTCTCGCACTTCTTCCAGCTTTGCAAGGTTCCGCCCCGCCATCGCCCATTTTGGTGCATCGTCGCGGGCCGTCAGATATTCGGCAACCAAGCGCCCGGTATAGCCAGTGGCGCCGTAAACAATGACATCGAATTCACGCGCTTCCGGCATTTGAAATCCTCCTTGATTCTGTTCCCCAATCTGATGGGCTGAGCAAGCGAGAATGTCAAAAGCGTGGGTAGATTACCCTGCACCGGTCGCTGGATGGTCGCTGGTTGCAGCTACACGCGCCTCTGCCTCGCGCCTGCGCCGCGAGCGGTAATGGTCGAGGCTCCACGATTTGCCTTCATAAGCGAACAGGCAAAGAAACCCGCCTGCAATTGCGATATTTTTCATCGCCATGGCCGCCTGCGTCGCGTCGGCGGTTTCGCCGTGGAACAGCAATGCCGTCAGCAAACAGAAGGCCGCAAAAACAAGCGATGTGATCCGTGTAAAAATGCCCAGAGCGATCATTATTCCGCCGACGAGTTCAAACAATATCGATGGCAACGCAAGGCTCGTCGGGAAACCTACGCTCGCGAGAGCGCTACTGGTCGCTGACGGATCACCAAGCTTCAACGCGCCCGATACGATGAAAATCAACGACAGCATAATGCGGCCGACAAATGCAAATAACCCTGAAAACATGACCACTCTCCTCTAGCCGATGCTAGACGTAACCGCCGAGCAAGGCAATCGAGCCATTAACGTTGCATTTTGGCTCAAAGCTTGGGCAAGGTCACGCCGCGTTGGCCCATATATTTGCCCGCTCGGTCGGCGTAGCTGGTTTCGCAGGGTTGTTCGCCCTTGAGAAACAGAAACTGGCATGCACCTTCATTGGCATAAATTTTAGCGGGCAGCGGCGTAGTGTTGGAAAACTCGAGCGTTACATGCCCCTCCCAACCTGGTTCGAGCGGGGTCACGTTTACGATGATACCGCATCGCGCATAGGTGCTCTTGCCGAGGCAGATCACCAGCACATCGCGCGGGACGCGAAAATACTCGACCGTGCGCGCCAGCGCAAAGCTGTTCGGCGGGATGATACAGACGTCGGTCTTCCGGTCGACAAAGCTATTTGGATCAAAGTCTTTTGGGTCGACAACGCTTGAATTGACGTTGGTAAAAATCTTGAACTCATCGGCAACGCGCGCATCGTATCCATACGAGGACAGCCCATAGGAAATGCACCCGTCGCGGCGCTGCGCCTCGACAAAGGGTTCGATCATGCCGGTTGCTTGCGCCTGTTCGCGGATCCAGATGTCGGAAAGGATAGACATGGGTTTCCTCTATTTAAGGCTGGCCGGGCCAAAGCCGTGCGGCAACAATTCGGACAATGTGTATGTATCGTACCCGTCTGCCTTAGCGCAGTAAACTGGCAGGTCGCGTCCAGTCAAATCGGCGACTTCCTTGATAATCTGACGGCAGCGACCGCAAGGGGTAGTCGTAATCTCGCCGGTTGCAATTTTGCCGGCGGGGCCACCTGCAACTGCAATCGCAATAATTTCTCTCAGCTGCCCGTCGCTATTCGCTTTCGCAATGGCCACGGTTTCGGCGCATAACGTCACGCCGTAACTGGCGTTTTCAAAATTGGCTCCGGTAACGATGCTGCCGTCTTCGAGCAGCAAAGCCGCCCCGACATGGAAATTGGAATAAGGCGCGTAAGCATTGTGTGCCGCAGCAATCGCGGCCTCTACCAGAGCGGCGCTCATTTGCGCACCACGGCCCAGCGGACCGGTCCGTCGACACCGTCAATATGACGCGCGGAATTCGCGGTCCACATTACCCATGGCCGCGCCGAATAATCGGGCAGGAACCAGTTGCCCTCAAGCCAGACGGTGCGGTCAATCGCGCTGCTCACCTTGTACTCCTTTTCGAATTCGGGGGTGAGTAGCAGGATTGCCGGTGTGCCGCTATGCGCCTCGATCTGGTTGAGAAACGTCGCCAGTTCTGACAGGATTAGCGCTCGGTTCGGTCGGCTGGTGCAGGTTTCGGAGAAATCGAGTTGTACGGCGGGTGGCAATGCCTGCTCGCTGCGCGGTACTGTCGTGATAAACAACGTCGCCTGATCCGACGCTAGCCGACAGATGGCAAAATGATGCAGCGCGCCGTAACGGATGCCTGCTTGCCGTGCGCCATCAAGATTGGCTTCGAATTGCGCGTCACGGGTGCGCGCGCCTTCGCTGGCGGTTATATAGGCGAAATCGACGCCCGTGGCGCCCAGTTCCGGCCAGCTAGGTTTGCCATTGGCTTCGCTCACGACAATGCCCTGAACGCTATATTCGTCGCGCGACGGGGCCCAACCGGTGATGGTGCTCCAGATCACATAGACCCCAAGCACAACCGCAAGCGCAATCGCGCTTAGCCTGAAATATCGGCTTTGTCCCCCAGCCATGCGACCCAAATGCTCCCTTGCGATTCGGGCACTCTCTTGCCGTTGGTGTGTCGGAGAGTCGAGGGCCGACTTACCCGTTCCTTGTCAAGATGAGAGGAGTTTCGCATCAACCCTTGATATGCAGCACACAGATGAGTGTAAACAATCGTCGTGCCGTCGCGAAATCGGTTTCAACCTTGCCTTCGAGCCGTTCCATCAACAATTCAGCCGCCTCGTTATGCACCCCGCGCCTCGCCATATCGATGGTTTCGATCTCGGCTGCACTCGCTTTGCGGATGGCTTGATAGTAGCTGTCGCAAATTGCGAAATAGTCTTTGACGATGCGGCGGAACCGACCGAGGCCTAGAATCAGTACCTCGAACGCGCTGTCGTCGCTTCGCCGGATATCGAGGATCAGCCGCCCTTCCTCGACGCTAATCTTCAAATGATACGGCCCAGCGTAGCCATCGCCAAAATCGCGCAGCGGCTTAAAAACATTATCCTCGATCAAATCGAAAATCGCCACACGCCGTTCCTGCTCGATATCGGCATTGCGGCGCAGGATCGTTGCCTCGTCGAGTTCGACTTTGATGATGCGGTGGTCGCTCATGTCGCTGTGTTAGCTTGCGATTATAGTTTGTCCACAATGCTGTCCCCCATTCTATTTTTCGCGAGGCTTGCGCGGGACCTAATGCTAAAGGATAGGAACCCATGGCCGAACCGATTAGACTAGCTACAACCAACGAAGTTGAACCCCAGCGCCTGCCGCGCAATATCGAGGCTGAGGCCGCTTTTCTGGGTGCGATCCTCATAGACAACCGGATTATCGAGGATGTCTCGATCAAGTTGCAGCCGGACCATTTTTTCGAGCCGCTGCATGGGCGCGTCTATGAGCAGATACTTCGCCTGATTGACCGCAATATGTTGGTGACGCCGGTGACGCTGAAGCCGTTTTTCGAAGCCGACGAATCGATGCGCGAACTTGGCGGGCCGGGTTATCTGGTGAAGCTGACTGCGGATGGTGCAGGCCTTATCGGCGCGCGCGATTTTGCCCAGCAGATTTACGATCTGGCGTTGCTACGCGAGTTGGTGACAGTTGGACGCACACTCGTCGATAACGCGCTCGACACCAGCGAGAGTGTCGATCCGAAAGGCCAGATCGAAGCCGCGGAAAGCGCGTTGTACAAGGTTGCCGAGGGCGAAGGCGAAACCGGTTCGATGAAAAGCTTTTTGCAAGCATCGACCGAAGCGATCAAGAATGTCGAGAAGGCGCTTAACTCTGGCGGAAGCCTGTCGGGCGTAACCACAGGGCTTAGTGGTATCAATGCCAAATGCGGCGGGCTGCATAACTCGGACCTTGTGATTTTGGCGGGACGCCCCGGCATGGGCAAAACTTCGCTGGCAACGAATATCGCGTTCAATGCGGCAAGGCGTTGGGTGCAGGAGCGCGAAGACGGTATTGAAGAATCCAAGGGTGCGGGCGCGAAGGTTGCGTTTTTCAGTCTCGAAATGTCAGCCGACCAGCTTGCGACGCGTATCTTGGCCGAACAATCGGGTATCAGCTCCGAACTGCTCCGGATGGGTAAGATTTCGCGTGACGACTTCCGCGAGCTGTCACGCGCGAGCCGCGAACTGCAGGAATTGCCGCTCTATATCGATGATACGCCAGCGCTGACTATTGCGGCACTGCGTACACGCGCCCGGCGTTTGCAGCGGCGGCACGGGATTGGATTGATCGTTGTCGATTATTTGCAGCTTTTGCAGGGGAGCGGGCGCGGCTCGAACGACAACCGGGTCAACGAAATTTCCGAGATTAGCCGTGGCCTAAAAACGCTGGCCAAGGAGCTCAGTCTACCAGTAATCGCACTTTCGCAGCTAAGCCGCGCAGTCGAACAGCGCGAAGACAAACGGCCGATGCTGTCCGATTTGCGCGAATCCGGCTCGATCGAGCAAGACGCCGACATGGTCTGGTTCGTCTACCGCGAAGATTATTATGAGTTGATGAAAAAGCCCGATGAGGGTGCGCCCACATTTGCCGCCTGGAACGAAAAAATGGAGCGAATCCACGGTGTCGCAGAACTCATCGTCTCCAAACAAAGGCACGGCTCGACCGGACGGGTGCGAATGAAATTCGAGGCCAAGATTACGCGGTTTACCGACTTGGCCGACGATCAATATGGAGATGCGGGATATGAATGAGGGCTAGTCGCCAAACAATCTCCCGTCCGTCACCCTGAACTTGTTTCAGGGTCCATCTATCAACCTAGACCGCCGGTTTGTGGAGCACGATAGATGCTGAAACGAGTTCAGCATGACGGTGGTCGGTGCTTAAGGGTCAGGTTTTAAACCGTGTCGACAAAATATAATTCAGTGCCATATTCTCGCTCAAATGCAGCCCCTTGAGCGGCGAAAATGCAATTCCCTGCATATTGATCACTTCCAGCCCTGCATCAGACAACAGCGCGGTCAGCTCCTCAGGCGTCAAAAACTGGTCCCAGTTGTGGGTCCCACGCGGAACCTGCCCCAGCCGCTCCGCCGCTTCAACGAGAAAAACCCGCGATGCTGCTGTGCGGTTAGGGGTCGAGAGCAAGAGCAAGCCATCGGGCTTTAAGTGCCGCGCCAGTTCGCCCACGAACGCTGCCGGGTCGCTCACATGCTCGACAACCTCCATCGAGGTCACAACATCAAACTGGCCCAACCCCTGCTCTGCGATCTCCCCCGGGCAATAGTTGATAGTTAAACCTGACTGCAACGCATGTGCTTTCGCTGCCTCGATATTCTCCGGAGCCGCATCAACCCCCGTCACCGCTGCGCCCATCCTTGCTAGCGGCTCGCACAGCAACCCAGCGCCGCAGCCAACATCGAGCGCACTTTTGCCAGCCAGTGGAAAGCGAGCACTCTGATCGCCGCCGAAATGCGCGTCAACGGCGGCACGAATGAAGCCCAATCGGACCGGATTAAGCTTGTGCAGCATCGCTGAACTGCCCTTGGGGTCCCACCAGTCCGCCGCTAGCGCACCGAAATGGGCGGCTTCTGCGGCATTTATAGTCGTTGCTGTGCTTGCGTTTGCCATATCCTGTCCCTATCAGGACGCCCGATTGTAACATAGCAATAATGTGGGGCACATGGCCAGAATTGTCATGAAATTTGGCGGCACGTCGATGGCGGGGACCGAACGCATCCGCCGTGTCGCGCAGCTCGTGAAGCGTCAGGCGGAACGCGGCGACGAGGTTGCTGTTGTGGTGTCTGCCATGGCGGGCGACACAGACCGGCTCGTGGGTTTCTGCCGGGAAGCAAATGCGCTGTATGACCCCGCTGAATATGACGTAGTCGTCGCGGCGGGTGAGCAGATAACGGCGGGTTTGCTGGCAATTACCTTGCAAGCTTTGGGCTGCAACGCGCGAAGCTGGCTTGGGTGGCAAATGCCCATCCACACCGACGGCGCCCATGCCAAGGCGCGGATCAGCGCGATTGATACTGACGAAATGCTAGCTTCGATGCAGGCAGGCACCATCGCGGTTATCCCGGGCTTTCAAGGCCTGACCGACGACAACCGCATCACGACATTGGGCCGGGGCGGTTCGGACACGTCAGCAGTCGCGGTGGCCGCCGCAGTCAAGGCCGACCGCTGCGATATCTATACCGATGTCGACGGCGTCTACACCACCGACCCGCGCATCGTTGCGCGCGCGCGCAAGCTAAAAGCCGTGACGTACGAGGAAATGCTCGAGCTGGCTTCGGTCGGATCGAAAGTTTTGCAAACTCGCTCGGTCGGTCTGGCGATGAAGGAAGGCGTGCGCGTTCAGGTGCTGTCGTCCTTCATCGACGAAAATGCCCCTGACGCCGACAGCATCCCCGGCACGATGATCGTGACCGACGAAGAACTGGAGAAGTATCAAGTGGAACGCCAACTGATCACCGGCATCGCCGCCGACAAGAACGAGGCGAAAATCACCCTGACGCGTGTGCCCGATCGGCCAGGCGCGGTGGCGCATATCTTCGCCCCCTTGGCCGATGCCAACATCAACGTCGACATGATCATCCAGAATGTCGGCCGCGACAAGGGCGAGACCGATGTGACCTTCACCTGCCCGCAAGCCGACCTCGCGCGCTGCACCGACATATTGGAAAACCAGCGCGACGCGATCGGCTATAACCGCCTGATCCCCGACACCAAGGTCACGAAGATTTCCGTCGTCGGCGTCGGCATGAAAAGCCATGCAGGCGTGGCCTCGACGATGTTCAGTTCCTTGGCGGACCGCAAGATCAACATTCAGGCGATTTCGACAAGCGAGATCAAGGTATCTGTGTTGATTGACGAAGATGAAACCGAGCTTGCCGTACGCGTGTTGCACACAGCGTATGGCCTCGACGCCGAGTGACAAAACTCGCCCACCTCATGCGACGCGGCACTGACTTTCTCGGCTGCGATGTCGCGATTATGTGCGGGGCGATGTCTTGGGTGTCTGAGCGTAACCTTGTGTCCGCAATCTCCAACGCTGGCGGGTTTGGGGTGATTGCTTGCGGGGCGATGACGCCCGAGTTGCTCGATGCGGAGATTGCGGAGACCAAAAAGCTAACCTCCAAACCTTTTGGTGTAAACCTGATCACCATGCACCCGCAGATCATGGATTTGATCGCGGTGTGTGCGAAGTATAATGTCAGCCATGTCGTCATTGCCGGTGGCCTGCCGCCAAAGGGGAGCATCGAGGCAATCAAGGGTTTTGGCGCGAAGGTAATCTGCTTTGCGCCTGCGCTGACACTGGCCAAAAAGTTTTATCGTTCGAATGTCGATGCGCTGATTATCGAAGGTAGCGAGGCGGGCGGACATATCGGTCCGGTGGCGACCTCGGTGCTGGCGCAGGAAATTTTGCCAGAGTTGGGCGAACAAATCCCGATTTTTGTAGCTGGCGGCATTGCGCGTGGCGGTGCGGTGGCGAGCTATCTCGAAATGGGCGCGGCAGGGGTTCAGCTCGGCACGCGCTTTGTCTGCGCGCATGAAAGCATTGCGCACCCTAACTTCAAGGCGGCCTTCCTGCGCGCCAATGCGCGTGACGCGGTGGCAAGTGTTCAGATTGACCCGCGTCTGCCCGTCATCCCGGTGCGTGCGCTGAAAAACAAAGGAACCGAAGCGTTTACCGCTAAACAGATTGAGGTTGCAGAGCGGCTCAATGCGGGCGAAATTGACATGGAAGAGGCACAGCTCGAGATCGAGAAATATTGGGCCGGCGCGCTCCGTCGAGCCGTCATCGACGGCGATGTCGAATATGGCTCGGTGATGGCAGGGCAGTCGGTCGGGATGGTGCATGTCGAGCGACCCGTGGTGGATATAATCGCCAAGCTGGTGGATGAGGCCAACGCCGCTTTGGCGCGCTAAACCGTCTTGCATATGCAACACAGCCCGCGCATATCGCACGCATGACAGACGATACCGCGCCGGAATTAACCCCACTAAACCCAGCTTATGTGACCACGACGCGGATTTCGTCGGCGCTTGGGTTATTGCCTTTGCTTATCGGTGCAGGTGTTTTGGAAGCTTCGCAACTGGTGCCGCCCGGTTCGTTCATCGTCCCGGCACTCATTCTTTACGGTTTGGTGGCCTTCGCCGTCCCCAAACGCAAATATCGCCGTTGGGGATATGACATGGGCAGCGACCGCCTCCGTATCGTTCGCGGTTATATGTTCTACCGCGACACCGTCGTGCCGTTCGGGCGAATCCAGCATATCGATGTCGATCAGGGGCCGATTGACCGGCGTTATGGTTTAGCCACGCTGACGGTGCATACTGCGGGTAACCATAACAGTACAGTGGCGCTGCCGGGGCTGCTCCATGCCGATGCGTTGGCAATGCGAGAGACCATTCGTGCCGCGATCCGGCAGGATGTGCTTTGACTAACTCCCAACCTCAAGACCCGTTCGTGTCGAGCATCGTCGAGACACCTATCAGTGGTGCGCTCCTTCACGGTGTCTCGTCTTCGCTCGACACGAACGGGGAGGGGAGCGAACGAATTAACACCGACGAAGGTCACCGCCTGCATATTTCGGGCCTGATTGTAGGGTTCGTTACCGGCTTGCCGCAACTCGTTTTCCCAATTGTCGCGGCTGTTTTCGGGGTTCGGTCGTCGAGCAATCCCGTGCTGATCCCGGTCATCATAGTCATCGTTCTGTTCGCTAGTCTGTTCCTCCGCTGGCTGGCATGGACAAGATTTCGCTATCATATCGGTGAGCATGACATCCGGATCGAGAGCGGGTTATTGAACCGCACCGCACGATCGATCCCCTATGAGCGAATTCAGGATGTCAGCATCGAGCAAAAGCCGCTGGCACGAATGATGGGACTGGGCGAGGTCAAGTTCGAAACTGGCGGCGGCAAGGGCGAAGATGCCAAATTGAGCTATGTCATTCTCGCCGATGCCGAGCATCTGCGCGAACTGGTGCGCGCACGTAAAAGCGGCGTTGTGGACGCGACCCTCGACGATTTGGCGGAAGCGGTCGATAGCCCACCGATATTCACGATGGACAGCAAACGGGTATTCATATTCGGGCTGTACTCGTTCTCGCTAGTGATTTTTGCGGTCCTTGGTGGTGTTGCGCAGCAATTTGATGCGTTTCTGCCGTTCGATTTCTGGGATATCCGCGAATGGATCGGCATCGCCGAAGATCGTGGCATCACCATCGACCGGATCAGCGATATCGAGATGACGGCAAGGATCGTCTTGGGGGTCATTGCGCTCGTTGGTCTATTGATCGTCGGCTTCGCTTCGGGCGTCATCCGCACCACTTTGCGCGAACATGGTTTCCGTCTCGACCGCACCGAAAAGGGTTTCCGGCGGCGGCGCGGGCTTCTAACGTTGACCGATACCGTTATGCCCGCACACCGCGTGCAGGCAGCAGTGATCCAGACCGGCCCGATCCGAAAACGACGCGGGTGGCATAGCCTGAAGTTTGTGAGTCTGGCGCAGGATAGCAAGGATGAATCCAACTTTGTAGCGGCTCCCTTCGCGACGCTTGGCGAAATCTGGCCGATTGTTGCGGCGGCTGCTCTCGAAGCGCCGAATGCGGATGTCACTTTTCGTAAGGGTTCTGGTCGGTGGTGGCTGCCGAGATTCTTTTTCGCCGCGCTCATATTGTGCGGACCGGTTATCTCGCTCGCTGTTTTTACCGAAGCGACGATTGCGCAGACCGCTAACATTTACTGGCTGCTGGTGCCGTTGGCGTTTCTGCTCTGGTTCGAGCGGAGGAATTATCGCGATGCTTTGGACGACACGCAACTCTATATCCGGCACGGTTGGTGGCACCAACGTCTCGAGATCGCGTCGCAAGTGAAGGTGCAGACCGTCGAAATCGCGCAAGGTCCGATATCGCGGCGGCAAGGGCTGGCCTCGCTAAAATTTGGCATCGCAGGAGGCACGCTTGAAATGATGGCGCTGCCGCTGGAAACCGCGCGCGCAATCCGCAATGCGGTGATGGATCGAGTGGCAGCAGTGGATTACTCGGCAATCAATCGATCGCACTGACCTCCTGCGTTTCGATCACGCTGCCATCGTCTTTGCGAAGGCTTATTGTCACTTTTTTCGCTGCCCAGTCGATGTCGATCTGGCCAAAGTTGGGAATGCCCCAAAAACCGCCGGTGCGACGCGGATCAGGCTCGCGGTCGCCTCCGTCACCCTTGCCAAAGGCGAAGTTCAGAGAGCTTGAGGTGAAATCCCACACCGGCTTGGAAACGCCCGAAACGTTGGCTTTGTAAAACCCACCCGAATGCCGGTCGCCGGTCAGGAAGATCGCATTGCTCACTCGCTTTTCGGCCAGCATTGCATAAAGCCGGTCGCGCTCTTTGGGAAAATTGGTCCAACCTTCGAAATTATGCGCATCGGTTATCACCTGCGTTGACGAAATGATAAAGCGAAGCTCGGCTGGCTTTGACAATTCGTCCGCCAGCCACCGCCACTGTGCACCGCCCAACATCGTTGCCCTGTCGTCGGTGTTTGGAATATACCAGCCAAGCGACGGGCCTGGATCGCGGTACGGCATGCTTGTCAGGTCCGAACGAAAAAAACGCCCGTCGAGAATGATGAATTGAACGCGTTTGCCCTCTGGCCCTACGATGCGGCTTTCGTAAACACCGGGACGTGATTTCACTTCGTCCGACGATCCCCAGTAGGTTTCGTACACCTTCTCCGCATATTCCCTAAACGCAAAGCTGCCACCTGCATCGTTTGCCCCGAAATCATGGTCGTCCCATGTCGTCATCATCGGCACGCTGCGGCGGAACCGGTTAAATTCGACGCGCGCATTCAACTTCTTGT
>Ga0326733_1000514_pt1 | contig 11146 bp, 12 predicted proteins | sample 14_GP2_308_FD_207946 | JGI IMG/M metagenome (GOLD analysis project Ga0326733, IMG submission 207946) | Glacier ice microbial communities from Ngari, Tibet, China - 14_GP2_30.8 | ecosystem: Environmental > Aquatic > Freshwater > Ice > Glacier | place: China: Ngari, Tibet | collected 2018-07-17 | reverse complement strand
CGATCCGCCATTCCGTGCTATGGATGGCCCTACTCGCTGCCACCGCTACAGTCGGTTGCGCTGCGTGGCGCGTCAATACATCCAAGGAACTGGCGAAAGCCAGCGAGCCGTTCCAGGTGTCCCCCGCCAGCGCTACGACAAGCCTACTGGTGATCGGCGACAGCACCGCCGTGGGCACTGGCGCCAGTGACGGCAGGCACAGCCTGCCAGGATTGGTGGCAACCTTACATCCACAGCTTCGCGTCGTGAACAAGGCTGCCGACGGCGCCCGGTATGCCGAGTTCGCCAGGCAGCTCGAAGGCGTTAGCGATAACTTCGACATCGTGCTGGTGCTAGGCGGCGGCAACGACGTGATCCGCCTCACCAATGCCGACAAGCTGCGCAGCAATGTTCAGCGAGTGGCCGAACTGGCGCGCGAGCGTGGCAAGCGGGTGATCCTCATGCCCCCCGGAAACGTGGGCAATGCGCCGTTCTTCTTTCCGCCGCTTTCCTGGTTGATGGACCGTCGCTCGCAGCAGCTGCACCGCGAGGTGCAGGAAGCGGCTCGGGCAACAGGCGCCCGCTACGTTGGAATGTACAAGGACGCTAAGTCCGATCCGTTCGCCCAACGCCCGAAGGAACTGCATGCCGCCGACGGGCTGCATCCAAGCAATGCGGGGTACGAGCTCTGGGCCAAGGAGCTGCTTGAGCAGGGCCAGTTGTAGTGGAGTGTCCCAGAGCCCGACTTCACTCTCTCCCTAAACTCGCCGAACTCCGTTATCTCGCTCTACGTTGCCATCGCTACAGCAGACCCTAATGCCCATTTCTTCAGCCAACGCAACAAATTTTTTTGATCGCGATGGCAGTTATTAAAATTGCCATAGCAAGTAGCATCCACATGTATAAGTTTTCTTCCAGTGCCGGGCTTTAAGCAACAAACCCACAAATTTGTTCTATTGAGCCCCAATTTCTAATTGGCTTCCTTCAAGCGCAATGGTTGGCATCCAGAATTAAGCATACGCTCGCTCTGTTTTCGGCCAGCACCCGCCGGCAAGTAACGACAACCGCAAGGCTAAAACAAGCCTTTATTCGGCTCAGAGAAAGAACTCAGTCTGAGCCGGCTCGTTCGGCTCAGGCGCAGCCACCAGCTTTTCACGCGGATACTGCCGCATGAAATCCATGCTGGCCTCGGGCGGAGCATCGAGCCGGGCGTCGTAAGCGTCCTCATTCAAGATGACAACCATGCGCTTGTCTTGCTTATCAGCCGGCCGCTTGATGTCAGGCCGGTGAAGTTCTTTGAAAATGGGGTGATCGTCGGCATGGATAGTCAGCATCGTAAAGCTGTTTGGACTTCACCCACTTTCGTAGACATAAATCAATGTCCGCTTTTGAGCGCCCAGTTCGAACTCCTGTAATGCCGCTTTGCAGTCGAAACCAGACATGAGCGTAGTCGCGGTGGTTTATTTAGAACTGTGTTTTCCAGCATCGAGTTGATTCAAGACCGCCGCCAAAGCCGCACTAGCAGCAGACAACTGCTGTTCTAAAACAGGTGTGAATCGTTCAATGTAGTCCTGACCAACTCGCCGGTCCGGATAGAAACCAGGCGCGCCAACGATCTGACAAGACTGTTCTGCGGCCCGTACCGCGCTCCACTTTTGGACATTGAATGCTGCCTTACGTTTGAGCAATCTAGCAGTCATCGCATCCGCATCTTCCGCCATGCTCTTGATGATCCCCGAGTCCCAAAGTGCATGCAGGTTGCTGCCCCGCATGAATGCCTGCAGCTGGTACTTGTTGCCACCCTTGTCGTCCTGGTAGCCCGCATGCAGTGGCTGGTTCACATCACCAACAAGGTGAACCAGATACTTCAGCGCGTTGAGCCGTTTCTCATCCGGCGCGTTCGACACCAGTACCGTTGTTTGCCGTTCAATTGCTGAAATCAGGCACTGGCCATCAGGGCAATCGCGCGCCGCATCAAAGCTGCAACTGTCACGCGGAAAGTTGACGTAATGCCACTTTGCTGAGGCGGGGTTCTTGTGTTCATCGGCCCAGGTCGAAATCGAGACCAGTGTTTCACCGGGTTCTTTTGCCAACAGTCGGTCTACCTCCGCCCTGGCCTTGGGCGTGAGTTGGGCGAGCGCCAGGCCAGCGATGACCTGATGCCCCTGACTACCCCACGCATGGGCGGTCAAAGGCCCCAGAATCAAGGACATGGCTACAGCAAGGCCAGCTAAGCTGCGACTAACCCGGTTTGCAGTCCGGGTGGTTACAGATTCAACCAGTGCAGCTGCCGGTAGGAACACCCTCATGCCGCCTCAATCTTCTGCTGGACATGGCGCAACAAGCCATCACAGGCGTCCTCCACCAGGTCCAACACCTGATCGAATCCACCGGCCCTACCGTGGTACGGATCAGGCACCACCGCGGCGTCATGCGTCAAACAGAACTCCGTCAGCCTTCTCACCTTGGCTTGGTGCCTGGTAGGGCATTCGTCCTGCACGAGCGCCAGGTTGTCCCAGTCCATGACCAGAATCAGGTAGTAATTCTCGAAGTCATCCTCAGTGATTTGCCGCGCCCGCAGATCCGACAGGTCGTAACCACGGCGTTCAGCATGCACCTGTGACCTGGCATCGGGTGGGCTGCCCGGGTGGTAGTTGTGCGTACCCGCGGAATCAACTTTCACCAAGTGAGCGATTCCGGCATCCATCAGCTTGCGCTTGAACACGCCGTGGGCGGTTGGACTTCGGCAGATGTTGCCCATGCAAACAAACAGGACAGAGAAATTGCTCATGACAGAAGTGCCTTTGGTTTTGCTGGCGCCGGCTCTGACTGCAAGCCACTGGCGGCAAACGGCAACATGAAACCCATGCTGTCAGCCGATGTCGCTACCAGCCAGTCCTGATAACGCTCAGGCGGCAGGATCACCACCATCCGCTTCTCATCAGCCGGCCTGTGAAAGTTCTGCATCAGCGGGTGCGATGCCGCATTGATCGTCAGCATGGTGAAGCTGTGCACCATCTCCCCCTTGTCAGACTTCCAGGACGCCCACAAACCCGCCACACCAAGCGGTGAGCCGTCAGTAGCAGAAATGCGGGTCGCAATCGCCTTGCCGGATCTCCAGTCGGGCTCATAGATGGCTTCAGCGGGAATGATGCAGTGCTGAGCCTTCTTCCAGGCATCCCGAAAGCTAGGTTTCTCAGCAGCAGTTTCCGAGCGCGCATTGAAGGTGCTTTTGGTCAGCTTGGTACTGTCTGCCCAGTGCGGCACCAATCCAAACAGTCCGGGTAAGAGTTCGGTCGCCGGTACTGCTTCGTCGCCCACGTCGGCCAGCGGGTGGGCCCGGATAAAGCTGCCCAAGTAGCCGGGCCACATGTCGCTCTTGATGAGCTGGTCGCCCGTGACAGGCGGGGTGACATTGAAATGCCGATGAAGGCGCTCTGCGTCTTTGACGGCTTGGTAGTGACTGCACATAAAAGTTATGGGTTGAGAAGCACCGACACAGGACGGGACTGGCGTTCAAGCGATCGACCGCCTAAATGGTCAACCGTGCAACGGACCGGACGACAAGCCACAAACCGAGGGTTGGATCGATCAACGGCATCAAGCAACTGGCTAAATAACCAGTCCTTGAAATACACTGTGGTTATGTCCAGCATCATAAATTCAAAAAGACCCGTGCTGATTTCCGATGCACCGCTGCTTGCCACGTTCCTGGGCAACCAGGTATGCGCTGGCTTTCCTTCTCCTGCCGATGACCTCGGTGCCCAGCGCATTGACCTGACACAGGTGTTGATCACGCACCCGCAAGCTACCTACTTCCTCCGGGCCAGAGGTCACTCCATGATTGAAGCCGGCATTTTTGACAACGACATCCTGGTGGTGGACCGGGCGGTCAAGCCGAGGCACAACCACGTGGTCGTTGCCATCGTGGATGGTGACCTCACCGTGAAATACCTCTACCAGCGCGCAGGGCGCATCAAGCTGAGAGCAGCGAACCCAACGTTTCCCGACATCTTGCCCAAAGAAGGGCAGACCATTGAAGTGTGGGGCGTGGTCACCAGCTCCATCAAGCAGTTTCTGACTTGATCGGTCACCCCCACGCCCACCCCCACGCGCCTGTTGTCGATCGACTTTCGTTTGCCCCTTGAACACCGCTCATCATGTACGCCCTTGTTGACGGCAACAACTTCTACGTCTCCTGCGAGCGCGTCTTCAGACCAGACTTGATTGGCCTACCTGTAGTAGTGCTCTCCAACAATGATGGATGCGCCATCGCCCGTAGCAATGAAGCCAAAGCCTTGGGCATTGCCATGGGCGCGCCTTGGTTCAAGATTCGGCATCTGGTGGAATCCGATGAGCTGGTGGCCCTGTCTGCCAACTTTGCGCTCTATGGTGACTTGAGCGACCGCATGATGAGCCTGGCAGCTGGTCTGGGGCCTGCGCAGGAAATTTATTCCATTGACGAGTCTTTCATTGACCTTGCCGGCGTTCGTGGCAATCTAGTCGAGCGCAGTTTCAAAATACGTGCGCGCATCCTGCAGTGGGTAGGCATCCCATGCTGCATTGGTATCGCCAAAACAAAAACATTGGCCAAGCTGGCCAACCATGTCGCCAAGACCGCTGAGCGCAAGCCCGGTATCTACCCAGACAAGCTGATGCAGGTTTGCAACTTCGCCGACATGACGACTGAAGAGTTTGAGGCTGTGCTGGCGGCGACGCCAGTCAATGAGGTCTGGGGAGTGGGCCGGCGCATCACGGCTCAGCTGAACGAAGGCGGCATCCAGACGGCACTGGACCTGGCCAAACTGGACACGGCCACGATCCGAGGTAAGTGGTCGGTGGTGCTGGAGCGCACAGTGCGGGAGCTGCAGGGCACGCCCTGTGTTGAACTGGACGATGCACCGGCTGCAAAGAAAGAAATTGCCTGCACCCGCTCGTTTGGACAGCCGATCACTGAATTGAGTGATTTGAACGAAGCCGTGACCCATTTTGCGAGCCGGGCTGCTGAAAAGTTGAGAAAGCAAGGCAGTACCACCCACCAGGTGATGTGCTTTGTTCGCACTAGTCCGTTCCGAAAAGATCCCCAGTACAGCCGCTCGATCTGCGTGCCGCTGCGGCGTCCAACTGCAGACACCAGCGCTTTGGTGTCTGCCGCAGTTGCTGGACTAAAAGCCATCTTCCGGCCGGGTTTCAATTACGCCAAAGCGGGCGTAATGCTGATGGACTTGCAGGCTGACACGGTGAGTCAGGGTGAGCTGAACCTGGAAGGCGATGACACACCAGACCACACCAGGTTAATGTCTACGCTGGATGGTCTAAATCAGCGGTTTGGCAAGGGGACGGTGCTGATGGCCAGTGCGGGACTTGCAGGGGAGCGGCGGGCTTGGGTGATGAAGCAGGAGAGGCGAACGCCGGCTTACACGACATGTTGGGAGGATCTGGCGGTGGTGCGGGCTTGAGGCGGTTTTACATCGCTTGTGCGTCACAGATTCGAAGCAGTCTTAAGTTGCGGGGCTTTCACAAAGAAATCGGATCGTAAATTTTAGGCATGTGATCCCTAGTACCGCTGATTTGATGCCACTGCAGGGGCAATGCAGAGCAATCAATAGCGATGGCATATGGCAAAACGGAAAAAACGATCTGGTGACTTTGAGGATTTGCAGGCCAAAGGTATTGGGTGCCTCGTCAGTGGCCTTGTCTTCTTGTTTGTGCCTGTCCTCGGTGGCGCGTTGCGACCACTGGCTTGGGTACTGATTCTTCTAGGCGTTGCTTTGATCGCACTGACGGCCATCATTTCGCCTGCTCGCAAAAAGCAAGATGAAACGAATACAAGTATTGAGCCCGGACAGGCTGGTCAGGCCCAGTCGCCCATCAAGAAAACACGTCGATCACGCGAGACGTTTGGGCGGATTGACACCGACTTGGGGCACCGCACATCGAGCGCACGCGTCGAGCCCAGTTTCACGAACCCCGACGCTGTACCGCTGCGAGCGACCTCATGGAATCTGGACGTGTTTGGTGCGATCGAATGGCGCCGATTCGAAGCAGTGTGTGAGGCACTGTTTGCACAGGCTGGCTTTAGGACTGAAAGTCAATCGCATGGTGCCGATGGCGGCGTCGACATCTGGCTTTACTCAAAGCATGCAACGGGACCGGCTGCCATCGTTCAATGCAAGCATTGGAAGAATCAGGCCGTCGGCGTTAAAGAGCTAAGGGAGTTTTTCGGGGTGATGGCCTCCCACAAATTGACTAGAGGCACCTACGCTACCACGACAACCTTTACCCAGGACGCGCAAACATTCGCAAAGGCCAATGGGATCAATACGATGGACGGCCCTCGTTTGCTCAAGCAAATTGAAACTCGGACGCCAGAACAGCAAAAGCAACTTCTGGATGTGGCGTACGAAGGGGAGTATTGGCGGCCAACCTGTGCGACCTGCGGAATCAAGCTTGTTGAACGCTCCTCTCAATCACGTTCCTTTTGGGGTTGCACCAACTTCCCGAGGTGCAAAACGCAGATATGGCGAAGCTTGCGCTGATGATTTATAAATTTAAGTAATGTTGGGTTTTGGCCAAATGCTGAGTCGCGAATGTCCGGTAACTGGAAGTTGAAATAGGTCGAGAAAACGCGTGAAGTCCAGTGTGTTGAGAACGCCCTAAAGCGTGGAACTGTTCGCGATACTGGAACTTTGGAGCGCTGCTAAGAAGTCGGATGAAGCAGCATTTTTTTGAGTTCGCCACTCGCGATTAACGCCTGAAGATCGGTGGCGCCGCCGATCAGGACCCCTTTGACAAAGATCAAAGGAAAGGTAGGCCAACCTGACCATAACTTCAAGGCATTGCGTTCTCGCCACATGCTCACATAGTTTCCGAATTCCAAGTATTCGTATTTTTGGTTGATCGCATCCAAGGCCTTGCGCGCCTTTGCTGAAAAAGGATTGAATCCCATACCAACAACCAAGATGTCATTGGACCTGGTCGCTTCGACAACCTGCTGAACGATTGCCTGCTGGTGGCTGGCTACTTTACTGCGAATAGCTGGGTGGATTTGAGTCTCGTCAAGAATCATTCGTTGCATGGAACACTCCAAAAATGGTTGTCTGTGGAAGTTTTCCGTTGTTCGTTTGGCATTCAGCTGCCATAAACATTGGAACGGAGGTCACGCAAGAAAACAAGAGCATCTAAATGTGCTGTTGCCATCTCACTGTACGTTTATTGGGTATATCCCAAGCAAGCTCCGGCGTTCGCGGCCCCCTTGCACTCGCGCTTCAGTCGGCGATCTCTTGCGACTTGAGTGCCATCGCTGCCGCCGCAGCCGCTAGCTCGCTCGGGATGGCAATGTGCTCCTATTTTTTTAGAGCCGTGGCAACCTGAAACGTTAACGCCCCCAGAATGAGCATTGGCGACCGATGCCACTAGGATTAAAAAGACATAAACAAGAGTTTTCATTCCTGAAACCTTAGCATCTGTGAAATAGCGTTGTCGCTGATTAAAAAGCTGAAGCCGTGACCTGTGAACCATTCTGTTCATTTTTTTTGACCTGAAAACTCGGTCGCAAAGATGCAATACAAATACGCCCACCCCATTGGCCAAAATCAAAAGGGTACGTTGTCATCTATGTCGTCAAATGCTGCTGCGTTGGCCCGAGGTTCCGACCTCTGAACTGATTCGGCACGTGAAGCTGCCATAGGACTCAGCGGTGCGCCCGAATCGCCCTCAGCAGGTGAGTCGCCAACATCGACGAGCGCTTTCTGCAACGCTTTTTCCACTGCATCGATCCGATCTTTGCAGACTTTGTAGGCCACAACAGACTGCTCAACAATGAGCAGCAAGTCATCAATACCCGGCTCCGTTTGTCTGCGAAGCGTCTCTGCGTGTCGTTGCAACACGGAATAGGCCTCTTTGAATGTTTGGGTTTCAGCCATTACTTTTTCCTTCTGAATTCGTTTGCGTTTGAACCTTGGCCTGGACGGCTCCATCGTGAAAATACAAGGCGATGTTTTCCGATGCGCCCGCGCTTGCGGCACTTGTCGCACTTGTGATGGTGTTGCCCTTTGAATCCTTGACCATGGCGAAGCCTCGGGCAAGCGTCTTCTCTGGCCCCTGTCCGGCGATTTCCAGCATCAGTCCTTTGGCGTTGAAGCCGGCAGATTTCGTCGCCTGCTGCACGCCATTCATGACTGTCTGGTGGGCGGTCTGGATATCTTGGCGACCCCTGTGCGCTTGCGATTGAACTTGATCCAAAACTGCTGGAAGAAGCGCGGCAACCGACGCTCTCGAGTTGCAAAGCGCCGCGATGGAGAGTTCTCTGACGGTGGTCATTGCTGCTGGGACTTCAAGTTTGGCTTCAAGCAGTTGATCCCGAGCGATGTCTTTCAACTCGTGAATCAGCGCTTGGCTGGATGACGCGGCTTCGTGAAGCTGATTGAGTGCGTCAAGCTGAATCTGGGCAATTTGCGACTCTGAGCGACGTCGGCCTTGCGACACCGTGCCCAGCGCAGCTGTTCTGATTTCGGAATTCAGGCGTTCGCACTGCAGACGCGTGTGCTGAGCCGAGCGCGCTGCAATAGAGGTGACTTGTTCATAAGCATCGGCAGCAGCTTTTGCCCGCTGGACAATGTGACTTTCGATGCCTGCGATGACTTTGCTGGGTGTGTCAAATTTTCGATGGGCCACTTCATCCAGCACCGTGCTGTCACGCTCGTGCCCGATGCCCGTCAAAACCGGTATCTTGCAGTCACAGACGAATCTGGCCAGGGCATAGTCGTTGAGCCAGGCTAGATCGTTGACCGCACCACCTCCACGGATGATGATGACCGCGTCTAGGTCAGCTCCGTGCACCGAGACACCCTCGCGCAGTATTTTTAGAATCGCGGCGGCTGCTCCGTCGCCCTGAAAAAGACTGTGCTGGTAAGTGAATTCGCAGACCTGATGTTGGTGCAACCGACTCGCCTCACTGGCGAAGTCACCCAGTCCGGCCGCATTTTCTGGGGCAATGACCAACACCTGCTTGTAGTCCCAAGGGGGTGGAAGCTGCTTGTTGGCATCAAGGACACCTTCAGACTTCAGCCGCTCCCTGATCGCTCGTTTCTGCGCTTCAAGGTTGCCCAGGGTGTAGGACGGATCAATCTCTGTGATGTCCAGCGAAAGACCAAATTGGGCCTTGAAGGTGGGTTTGGCCAGCACCATCAGTTTGATGCCGGGTGCAAGCTGCGCACCAGTTGCCTGTTCAAACGCCGGGAGGATCTGATCTGCAGTGCGCGCCCATATCGTTCCCAAGGCTTTTGCCAGAACGCGTCCTTCCGAGTCGCGCTCCGATAGCTCCAGGTAGATGTGTCCGCTTTTGACCGAAACGTTCAGAACTTCTGCCCGAGTCCACACACCTTGACGAAAAGCGTTTGCGACTGCTTGAGCAACGCCTGTCAGCAGCTGAGAAAGGCTCATTGCCTTTCGATCAAACGAATTAGTAGTGTTGAGCTCGTTCGATGAGGTCACCGCGACCGCTTGCTGTGGCAGGCTTGAGGCTGGCAGCCATTCTCCAAATGCGGTGAGCGCCATACCAGCGGGTACGTACCACTGTCCTGCGTCAGGATCCCAACGTGCACCCAGTACTTTGACACGGTCCTTCTGCTTAAAGCTGACGTTCAGGAAAGTTTTAGACATGGCTAATGAGGACTTGTCTCACGTTTTTTTGTTGGTTAATTTGAGGGCTTTATTCACCGCAATAGACCCAAGGGCGCAGAATAAAAAGTCTACTTCGCGCTGTCGAAGAGGCTGGAACATCAGCGGTTGTTCGGATCTGGACAGGTGATCGTTATCACAGGCGGTAGGAAGCTGAGCAGATCACTTTGCCCATTGTGTCCCTGGTTGAAGGGAGGGCTCATTCAATCTAGCGCGGGGCGGATTCAACAGGATTCAATGCAGCACACGGTGATGTGGCCCTGCCGACGTCGCCCCTATGTCTGAAAGCTGCTGCGCCAAACGAGGGGAGCCCAATGATGTGACAAGACTAGTCCGCAGCACAGGCACAGGTGAAAAGCTCATGTTTGCCTAAAACCGCTTCGGGCCAGAAGCAGACCTTGGTGAGTGACCGGTGTCAGGCTGTGACTTCAGTAGTCATGAGTGGTGGGCGAACCTTAAAAGATGACACGGCGTTTAGTCGGCTTGAAGACGGCTCCTTTTTTTTCGTGATGCGGGTACCCCTCACCCACGAGCACAAAGCAGAAAGTACTGTTGCAAGTGCCCTGCCAAAGTCTGTGAGAGCGTACTCAACTCGGGGAGGAACTTCCGCGTAAACCTTGCGCGAAATCACTCCGACGTCTTCAACTTGCGTAGTTGCTTAGGGACACTCTACAAAACCCGGGCCACTGAGACTACGGCGTGTCCTGAAGGCAGGGCAAGATAGCAGTCATGAATCAAATCCCGCTCAGCCTTGAGCGATTGCATAAGAAAATCCGCAAAGAAGTCTTCTTGGGCGAGATGAACCAAGTGGTCCCTTGGGCTACTTTGGTTGCGCTCATTGAGCCGTTTGCGCGCAGCCCGCATCAAGCCCTGGGAGCTCGACCACCGTTTGCCGTTGAGACCATGCGGCGCATCCACTGCCTGCAGCGGTGGTGGAACCTGAGCGATCCAGCCGCAGAAGAAGAATCGCACGAGCGTCCGATGTGTCGGCGCTTCGTCGGCCTCGATTGTGCCGAGCGCTTGCCAGACGAGACGACGGTTTTGCGCTTTGGCAAAACCCCAAGTCCACGCCACTTACTGGAAAAACACGAACTCGCGCCGCAAGTGCTGGCCATCATCAACGCGGGCCTGACCCAATAGGGCCTGATGCTCAAGACCGGCACCGTCGTCGATGCAAGCATCATTACAGCGCCCAGTTCAACCAAGAACAAGGACGGCCAACGCGACCCAGAGATGCATCAGACCAAAAAGGGCAATCAATGGCACTTCGGCATGAAGGTACACATCGGTGTGGATGCCCAGTCAGGACTGGTTCACAGCGTCATCGGCACAGCGACCACCGTCAATGACGTCACACAGGCATCAGCGCAACTGCATGGAGACGAAGAAGTGGTGTTTGCGGACTCGGGCTACCATGATGCGCACAACAGGCCTGAGGCCAAGCCTGGGGTGACGTTGAACATCGCCCGCAGGCCCAGTTCGCGCA
>Ga0326733_1000513_pt1 | contig 11168 bp, 11 predicted proteins | sample 14_GP2_308_FD_207946 | JGI IMG/M metagenome (GOLD analysis project Ga0326733, IMG submission 207946) | Glacier ice microbial communities from Ngari, Tibet, China - 14_GP2_30.8 | ecosystem: Environmental > Aquatic > Freshwater > Ice > Glacier | place: China: Ngari, Tibet | collected 2018-07-17 | reverse complement strand
GTTTGCCATGCGGCGGTACCTTGGAGCTCGTGAAAGAACCGCTGTCGGCGCTAAGTCTGATCGATGAGCTGTTGAGTCAACTGGATGCAGGTCAACTGGTTGCCAGAAGATTGGAGTTGGATACGGGAATCGTGAGCCTGCACGTTGCGCAAGCTGAGCAATCCATGCAGATAACGCAGGACAGTGTGATTACAGTCCACGGTCCGCGCTGGCGATTATTGATTATCGGCGCAGGACAGTTGTCGCGTTTTGTGGCTCGGATTGCACCGGGCCTGGGCTATGCAGTAACGGTTTGCGATCCACGCGATGAGTATCGACACGCATGGGATGTTCCGGATGTGGAGTTAAATACCGGCATGCCAGATGATGTGGTGCTGGCCATGCGTATGGATGCGCGCACTGCCGTCGTTGCACTTACCCATGATCCCAAGCTAGATGATCTGGCATTGATGGAGGCGCTGAGATCGAAGGCTTTTTATGTAGGCGCTTTAGGGTCCAAGCTGAACAATCAGCGTAGGCGCGAGCGACTGATGACGCATTTCGATATGAGTTCAGCAGAAATGGAAAAATTGCACGGGCCGATAGGACTCTACATAGGCAGTAAAACGCCGGGCGAGATCGCCATTTCCATCCTAGCCGAATTAACAGCGGTCAAGAATGCAGCAGCTTTGTCGACCGCGTTAAAAGTTACGCATGCCGAGAACGATGCAGGCATGCCGCTGGCTCAACCGTGCGTGAATACCTGATTGATACCACTAGTTCTAGGCAATCAATTTCTCAGTCGATTTAATCGCGGAAATTGTTGGCCACGACGCGCAAAAGATGGGCGAGAAGTCATGGTTGTCTTCGGAGAATTATCCGGTCCGGAAAAGCCAATTCCTCGTACCAATCATTGCGCCAATAATTTAAATCTTGAGGGAGTGCGAAAATTGATGGTAAATCACTATTGATAAATGAATTATTGTTTATCAATCTTCCTCTGCATTATCAATTTGTCGCATTAACTACTGATCTTAAACGCTGCTGCCGCCGCTGGTCACGCCATGCGCCTGTTGATCTGCATGGTAGCTGGAGCGGACCATCGCGCCGACTGCTGCATGCGCAAAGCCCATTTTGTAGGCTTCTTCTTCATACATTTTGAAGGTGTCTGGATGCACGTAGCGACGTACAGGTAAATGATCGCCGCTAGGCATCAGGTATTGGCCGATCGTTAGCATGTCGACATCGTGGGCGCGCATGTCACGCATGACTTGCAAAACTTCTTCGTCGGTTTCGCCGAGGCCGACCATGATGCCGGATTTGGTTGGGGTGTTTGGATGCAGAGCTTTGAAGCGTTTCAACAAGTTTAATGAGTATTCGTAATCGGACCCTGGACGTGCTTCCTTGTACAGGCGCGGTGCAGTTTCCAGATTGTGGTTCATCACATCGGGTGGGGCGAGATTTAAAATCTCCAGAGCGCGGTCCATGCGGCCGCGGAAGTCAGGTACCAGAATTTCAATGCGTGTATTCGGTGATAGTTCGCGTACGCGACGTATGCATTCGGCAAAATGACCCGCGCCGCCATCGCGTAAGTCGTCGCGGTCAACTGAGGTGATCACTACATAACTCAGGCGTAGCGCTGCGATGGTTTTTGCGAGATTCTCGGGTTCGTTCACATCGAGCGGATCTGGACGGCCATGGCCGACATCGCAGAACGGGCAGCGACGTGTGCACTTGTCACCCATGATCATGAAGGTGGCGGTGCCTTTGCCGAAGCATTCGCCTATGTTCGGGCAACTGGCTTCTTCGCATACCGTCACCAGATTATTGGCGCGCAGGATGTCTTTGATTTCGTAAAAACGGGTTGATGGCGATGCGGCTTTGACGCGTATCCAGTCAGGTTTTGGCAACCGTTCCATAGGGATCACCTTGATAGGGATGCGTATGGTTTTGGCTGAACCTTTTTGCTTTTCGCTAGGGTTGTAAGCGCGGACAGGCGCTGCAGTTCTGGCGGCGGATGTTTCAGCAGCTTCAGCAACTGTTGCGGAGGATTCTGGATTGGTCTCGATCGTCATTGGGCTGGTCGCTCTTGGTCAGGTATTGTCATGACAGCGCCGGGTGCAGCGCTGGATAACAACGCGTGGCGCCGACGTTCGTCTTTGCCACGATAAAAATGGATACAACGGGTAATAGAAAAACGGTAATTCAAATCAGTAAAGCAGAACGTACATGCGGCATGGTAATACAAGCGCTATCTGGACAGGCTTTGCATCAATTTTTCAGCCAGCGCGTTTTGCACAGTGCTTAAAGTTACGTGCACACCCAAGGTTTGCATGTCTATCGTGGCGAGGCCTTCATAACCGCAGGGATTGATCCAAGAAAACGGCGTTAAATCCATGGCGACGTTCAGAGATACGCCGTGATACGTGCAACCGTTACCGCGTATCTTCAAACCGAGTGCGGCAATTTTCGCGCCTTGCAGCGGGCCATCCGACAGATAAATACCGGGCGCGCCCAACTTGCGTTTACAGGCAAGATTATACGCCGCCAGCGTATCGATCACTGCCTGCTCGATTTTGTTGACTAGTTCACGCGCAAAGATGCGTGCATCGGCCTGACTGCGCCGTAAATCAAGCAGTAAATAAACGACAACCTGGCCGGGGCCGTGATACGTGACTTCGCCGCCTCTATCGGTTTGCACAACCGGGATGTCGTGCGCATTGAGTACGTGCGCGGGATCAGCTGCCAAACCGAGGGTGAAGACGGGCGGGTGTTCGACTATCCATAATTCGTCGGCGGTAAGCGGCGTACGTGCATCGGTAAATGCGCGCATCGCTGCGAAGGTGATGTCGTAGGATTCCTGCCCGCGTTGCAGAACAAGCGGACGGTTATACGCATTCATCGTGTTGGAGCTAATTACAGCACTACCTTCACCATCGGGTGCGAGGACAGTGCACGATACAAATTATCGAGTTGTTCGCGACTGGTAGCACGCACTGTGACAGTTAGCGCCAGATAGTTGCCACCTGAGGACGGACGCATTTCCAGTTTGCCGGCATGGAACTCAGGGTCGTGCAGCGTGACCAGTTCCACGATGGTTTGAGCGAATTGATCCTGCATCGCACCCATGATTTTGATCGGGAAGTCACTGGGATATTCGATCAGGCTTTCAGCGGGGGCTATCGGTTTGGTTAAATCCAATGGTTTAGTCGGTTCAGTCATGATGGGTCTCTTTAATTGCCGGTGTTGCCGATCTGCGCAACGATCAATAGTGATAGTTAGATGATGTTACTCACGTAGATTTTTACGCAATCTTTGCCGTCTGGTAAGCAGCATATAACTTCTTGTATATGGGGCCGGGTTTGCCATTTGCTATGGTGTGGCCATCGATGGTTGCCACTGGCAATACTTCCTTGGAGGCCGAAGACAATAATACTTCGTCAGCCGCAAAAACTTCTTCGCGCGAGATGCGCTGCGCCTTGAATGGGATGTTGTCGGCGGCGCACAATTCTTCCATCAAGCCGTAGCGTATACCTTCCAGTATCAGGTTGTCGCGAGGTGGCCCGATCAGGCTGCCATCCTTGACTATCCACACATTCGACGCCGAACCTTCGGTTAAAAAACCATCGCGAAACTGTATCGCTTCATTCGCGTCATTAGCCGCTGCGTTTTGCGCCGCAAGTACATTGCCGAGCAAAGAGATGGATTTAATTTCACAACGCAGCCAGCGTTTGTCTTCCATCGATACACAGGCCACACCGTTTTCGCGCGCTGTATCAGGCAATGGAAGCAACGGATTGCTCATGATAAAAACGGTAGGTGTCGGCTCGCTGTTCGGAAACGCATGCACACGTTTGGCAACGCCGCGTGTAACCTGGATGTACGCCAGTTGATCCGCTTCCGGATGCAGACGCACAACGGCTTCAATCAGAACCAGCCACTGCCGTTCAGTATGCGGGTTCATGATGCTGATCGCGGCCAGCCCGCGAAACAGACGCACCAGATGTTGCTCAGGCCTGAATAATTTATGGCGATAAACCGGAATGACTTCGTAAATGCCGTCGCCGAAAATAAAGCCTCTATCCAGCACCGGGATTTTCGCTTCAGAAAGCGGGGTCATCGTGCCGTTCAGATATACGAATGGATCGTCCATGGCTGGTTTCGAATCGGATAGAAGCCTAGATTTTGGCACAAACGCTATCAACGCGCGTTGAAAAGCTTGCAACATGCCAGTAGTGCGAGTTTAAGAGCGTCCAGTGCAGATGCGCCAAAAACAAGCACAAGAGAAATTAAAAAGAAAAAGCGGCACATTCAGTTTGTTGAATGTACCGCTTAACTTACGCTTGCGATATCAGCGTATCAGGCCGATAGGCCTGACGGTTTTACTGAATCCACAAACGGATCGAATCGATTGCGCGGCCGAATATACCGGCTTGTGCCACTTGTTCCAGCGCCAGCACTGGCACTTCGGCAATGACTTTATTCTCAGCCGACATCACCTTGACGGTCCCGACCTGGCTATTCTTGTCGATAGGTGCGACCAGCGGATCTTTGCGCGCCAGCAAAGGTTTGATTTTGCTGCCTTGGCCTTTCGGTACGGTTACATAAACATCACGCGTGAAGCCAATTTTGACGGTGTTTTGCGAACCCTTCCAGACACTAGGCGTGGCGATTGCGACATCTTTTGAATACAGTTTGACCGTGTCGAAATTCTGGAAACCCCAGTTGAGCAGCTTTTGACTTTCTTGTGCGCGTGACTGATCGGACGTTGTTCCCAGTACCACAGAAATTAGGCGACGCTCATGATTGCCGTTCGGACGTTTGGCAGTCGAGATCAGGCAGTATCCGGCGTTTTGCGTATAACCAGTCTTCATGCCGTCCACGCTTGGGTCCAGCCACAGCAAACGATTGCGGTTCGATTGCTTGATCTTGTTGTATGTGAAGTCTTTGGTCGAATAGATTTTATAAAACTCTGGATGATCCTTCACCAGATGCGTCGCCAGGATCGAAAGATCGCGTGCAGTCGAATAATTATTCGGGCTAGGCAAACCATGTGAATTCGCAAAGCGCGTGGACTTCATGCCCATGCGTTCTGCTTCGCGATTCATCAGTACGGCAAACGATTCTTCCGTGCCGGCAACAGCTTCTGCCAACGCCACTGCGGCATCGTTACCCGATTGAATGATCAAGCCATGCAACAAATCGTCCACCGATACCGGCACGCGTGGCTCGATAAACATTTTTGAGCTTTCGGCATCGACCTTCCATGCATTGGTCGAGACGGTGATCATCTGATTAAGACTCAGGCGCTTTTCTTGAACGGCGGAAAAGGCAACATAGGCCGTCATCAATTTGACCAGCGACGCTGGCTCGATGCGCATGTCCGGCTCGTTCGCCGCCAGCACGCGGTTGCTTGTCGCATCCAACAACAGCCATGATTTGGCGGCAATGGTCGGGGCCGGGATGGCTTGCGCAAAAGATGTTTGTGCAACTGCATTGCTGGTTGCGAAGGCGGAAAGCGAAAAGACGGTGGCTGCGATGACCGCAAATAATTTTTTCATAAGACTTTGTATTGAGAGCATGCGATGTCCATGCGGATCATGCATATGCTGATTGAAGAAGGAGTAATTATAGACTTACGGACATTGGATGAGCATAGATCAAAACAAGTTCCATCAATCTCGCCATAAGGCGATGACGTGACTTTTTATATGATGCAACTTGCGACCGAAGAAATGATCGGCGCCAGGCACCACGATCACCGGCAGATCTTGCGGGCGCGCCCATTCAAATACATTCGTCAATGGAATGGTTTCGTCAAATTCGCCATGAATCAGAATGGTATCGGACGGCACAGCGGGTAAAGGCCATTTGCCCGGCGCGGAACCTACCAGTACCAGACGTTCGGCGGGTGTGCCTTGTTCTTCAAGGCGCTTTTGCAATTGCGTTTGTACGAAGGTGCCGAAAGAAAATCCTGCCAGCGCAAACGGCACATCCGGATATTGTTCGCGCATATGAGCCAACAATTGCGCCATGTCGTCTGTTTCGCCCACGCCTTCATCGTATGTGCCTTCCGAAGCACCGACACCGCGGAAATTCATACGCACTGCCACATAGTTCAGTGCAACGAATGCGCGCGTCAGTGTGTGTACGACCTTGTTATCCATGGTGCCGCCGAACAGCGGATGCGGATGACCTATCAATGCGATACCGCGCGGGGCGGTTTCAGGTAGATCCAGTGCGCATTCAAGCACGCCGGCTGCACCTTGTAAGGAAAAACGTCGGGTTTTGGCGTTCATTTCTTATCGTAAATGACGATGGCTGTGTTGTGTTTTGAATGTCGCGTGAGAAACTTCAGATTTTCAAGCGGGCTACGATTTTTCCACCGACCAGATGCTCATCGATAATTTCATCGATGTCTTGATTGTCGACATAGGTGTACCACGTGCCTTGCGGATAAATGACAAGTATCGGGCCTTCTTCGCAGCGGCCGAGGCAACCGGATTGATTGATGCGCACATCACCACTACGGTTCAATCCTAGTTCTTTTACGCGTGTTTTCAGATGTTGTTGCGCGGCGTGAGCACCTTTTTGGGCACAACATTCGCTGCCATCGTCGCGTTGATTCATGCAAATGAAAAGGTGCTGGCCAAAATGTTGTTTATCGTCGGTCATCAGACTGTTCCTCAAAGACCGGAATGATACACCCGCATCATGTTCGTTTCACGCGATGCGTCGCATGCAGCAGGAACCACAGTGCAGCCACCGTCCATAGCAGCGACAGGAATTGCGCAGCGCCATTAAAATTGAGGAATTTTCCTTGCACCCAGGTTTCCAGCGTGGCTATGAAATAGGGATTCGTTGGTGCCAGATTGACGGCGATCAGCGCGGCAATCAACAGCGCGACTGCACTGCGCCTTTGCGTGGACGATGGCAGGAAGGCAAAGCCGGTGAGTAATCCTAGGCCAAGCAAAACGCCGCCTTGCGCGCCCGGGGTGAGCCAGGTAAATGCGTGCTCCGGTGCGAAGAACAATGCGGTTGCGAGCGTTTTAATAGCCAGCGCCGCGCTTAAAAATGCAATTAACAGGATCACGCGTGGCGCCTTGTCGCGCAACATGCAGAGTAACGCCAGCAAGGCGCCACTCATGCTCAAGGCCGTAATGATTGCTTCCGCCAGCCAGTATTGTTCTACCGAAAGCTGCGCGCCATTGCGTGCCCAGCTGCCGAGGTCGACCGGCATTTCCAATAGCAAGCTTAGCCAGTCGGACAAGATTGGCAGGACTTGTCCGTTACCGAATAAATAGCTTTGCGGATAAATCTGCGCCAAGGGCCACAGTGCAAAAATAATCAGGCCGCGATTGGCCTGCGTTGAGAACCAGCGCTGTTTGTAATAACGCAAGCGACTGCGTTCCAGCAACATATGGCTGCTGGCGTTACCAATCAAGGCACCGATGAATGCACCCACAGAATTGGTGACGAAATCCAGATTGGATGCAACGCGATTCGGTAACAAGGTTTGCGCTGCTTCCATCGCGCCGGACAACACGATTCCTAAAAACAGCGCCAGCAAAATGGCTGAGATGCGACGAATTTTTGGATGCAGTGAAAATACAGTGAGTATGCCTAGCGGAACGTAACCGAGGACATTGATTGCGACATCAAAACCTGTCCAGTAACGCGGCAGTCCCGCCATTAGATAGGTACCCAATGGCAGCCCCATGCTCTGCCAGCCTGTAAATGGATACAGGCTGGCATACGCAATCAGCAGTAGATATGCCAGCAACGCACCGCGCGAAAATGCCGACGTTTGTGGCGTCGGAGCGAGCGGTGGCAGTGGCGTTATTTTTTCGGCGGTAGTGTCGCTAACCATACGGCCATTTCATTGATGATTGCATCACTCGCAGAGGCCAATGCAGCTGCACCGCCTTGCGCATCCGCGCTGGCCGCTGGCACTTGTTTTACAAACATTTTTTGCGCGCGAAGAATGCGGCCGTCGAATACCGATGCGCGCATCGCAATATTGGCGCTGCTTAGACCTGCGCTGTCGAAGCCTTGGGAAAAATCATCGGCTTCAATGCGCAAGATAGGCAGATTGACCGCACCATCGGATGCGGGTACCACCACGCCGCCAGCTTGCGACAAGTGTGACTTCAAACGGAGCAGGAACAACTGCGATGGTGGCATCGTCCATTTACTCGCGGAGTATGGGCGCGGTTGTAAATTGTTGGCGTAATTGAGGCGATAAAACATCGCCTGGCTATCAAGCCAGACCGGTGCCTTGATATCGGCAATGCTAATGGCCGGTAACGGCGCGCCTGCGTTGATCGAAGCTTGCGCGCGCAGCGGCCCCAGATCAAAGAGGGCCGCGGATTGCTTGTCGGTCGCACAAGCACCAAGCAGCAAGATGCTGCTTACTGCGAGCACGGCGGGGAGCGCGGTTAAAAATCGGCGAGTCGTGTTTTTCATCGTAAGCCTTGGGCAATATTTTATTTACTGGCAGGTGCGGTGAAACCAGCTTCGCCCGGCCCAGGCTGCGCCGGGTCGGTACCAAAGAGGATACTTTGCGGCTGCTGATTGACTGTCTCCAATGTGCGATTGAGTGCGCGCATGGTCGTGCGGGTTTCATCAATCAGTGGTACGAGTTCATATTCCACGGAGGAGGCGGCTGAACCGATATTATCAACCGCTCCGTTGAAGCCATTCAATGGGCCGTCAGGCGCATTCACTTTGGTTGCGAACTCATTTAGATTGCCGGTCAAGCGTGTCGCGTCATCGGAAAGTTTGTTGACCGATGTCAGTACTTTGTCTGCTCTCTGTGTCAATGCTGGCAATTTCTTGAGTGTGGGTGCCAGCTGATCGGGAACGGTCGCAATCTTATTGGCGGCATTGCTGACATCCTTAAAGGCGGCCAGAATATCCTTCTGGTTTTCTTCAGACAGGAGAGTGTTGATTTTCCCCATCACGACGTCGGTCTGTTTGATAATTTCCAAACTGCGTATCTGTAAAGTATCCAGAAAGCCCGGACGCAATTCTATACGTGCGACTTTATTTGCTGTGGATGGCAGCAAGGTCGGCTTGCTACCATCGTCGTCCAGTTGTACATAAGCGATGCCGGTCACGCCTTGATAACTCAGTGTGCCAAATGTCGAATGCGTAATCGGCGTATCTTTTGAAACACTGAAACGGATCAGGATCTGACCGGGTTTTTGCGGATCGAACAGGACAGCATCCACGCGACCGACATCCAGACCACGATAGCGCACGCTGGCTTGTGGATTAAGGCCGGGTACGGACAGGATGGTGGCGATTTCGTATGGAACGCGTTCTTCACTATCGCGGTTGAACCACAAGGCAATCAGCACGGCAGCGATCAATAGCACAATCGTAAAAATGCCCGCCATTAAGGCATGTGCTTTATTTTCCATAATTATTTTTCAAAATGTTCACGATGCGTTGTCCTGACGTTGGTGTAACTATTGTTCTTGATGACTCTCTTCGTTTTCCTGAGGATCAGGCATTGCTTCGATAGCACGCAGGCCACGCTCACCACGAAAAAAAGTTTCGATAAACGGATGCTTGAACTCGACGACATTGCCGGGCTCGCAGTAGGCAATGATATGTTTGTCGGCTAGTACTGCAACACGCGATGAAAGCGAAAAAAGCGTATCCAGATCATGCGTGACCATCACCACCGTCAAGCGCATTTCATCGCGCAAGGTGCGGATCAGATCGACAAAACTTTCCGATGCGTTTGGGTCCAGTCCGGCGGTAGGTTCATCGAGAAACAGTAATTCGGGATCAAGCGCCAGTGCACGGGCCAAGGCAACGCGCTTGATCATTCCACCTGATAAATCAGATGGCATTTTTAGCGCATGCTCCGGGCCGATGCCGGCCATTTGCAATTTCAAAAGCGCGGCTTCGCGTATCAACTGCTTGGGCAATACACGCATTTCGCGCATAGGTTGCGCCACGTTGTCGAATACCGTCAACGCTGAAAATAGCGCGCCGTGTTGAAACAGCATACCCCAACGATTACGCAATTTCTGCAATGCTTGCTGGTCAATATTGTTGATGTCTTCGCCGAATATGCGGACCGATCCGCTGGCAGGTTGATTCAAACCCAGCATTTGCCGCAATAAAACCGTTTTTCCTGAGCCAGACCCGCCAACTAGAGAAACGATTTCCCCTTGATTGATGGTCAAATTCACATTTTCATGGACCACCACATCGCCGAACCGGGTGCTCAGATTTTCAATCTGAATAATCGGCAAGGGGTTTGCATCTTCAGCGGGGCGCTCTATTACCTTTTTGTGTTCACTTATGTGTTCCATTAAAACCCTACGCCGGTAAAGACGATCGCAAACACCGCATCCGCCAGAATCACAATCGTGATAGCACTGACAACTGATGTGGTGGTACCTTCGCCCAGGCTTTCCGTATTCGGTTCTATCCGCAAACCGAAGTGGCAGGCGACCAAGGCAATCAAACTACCGAACACGAAGCCTTTACCCAAACCTATCCAGTAATTCGCGAGCGGCACAGCATCCGGCAATTCACGAATAAAGTATGTGTACGACAAGCCAAGCTCCAGGTTGGCCGCAACCATGCCGCCTATCAGCGCCATCGCATCAGTCCAAACTACCAGTAAAGGCATCGCAATCGCCAGCGCAATCACCTTGGGCATGATTAATCGATAACCATGCTGCAAGCCCATGACCAGCATCGCATCCAGTTCTTCGTTGACGCGCATCACGCCGAGCTGCGCTGTGATTGATGAGCCGGAACGGCCTGCGACCAAAATCGCTGCCAACAAAGGGCCCAGTTCTCGGATCACGCTCATGCCCAGAATATTGACGAGAAATACGTCACCACCAAACTGATGCAATTGCTGTGCCGATAAATAAGACAGCACCACGCCGATTAAAAATCCCACTATCGCTGTAATGCCCAACGCCTGATAACCGGTATGAAAAATATTGGCTGAAATTTCTTTCCACGGGCCCCGCGCAGGTTCTTTAGCAAAGCGGCCCAGATCCATCATCAATTGGCCGATCAAACTAATAAAGCCAATCAGATGGTCCAATATCTTGTGCTTGCGCTGCAATAAAGAAGCGGGCGTATACCAGTTCTGTTTAGGCGGCTTCTTTAAAGTCAGCGTGCCGGTTTCTTCCAGCCGCCGGAAAACATCT
>Ga0326733_1000512_pt1 | contig 11174 bp, 12 predicted proteins | sample 14_GP2_308_FD_207946 | JGI IMG/M metagenome (GOLD analysis project Ga0326733, IMG submission 207946) | Glacier ice microbial communities from Ngari, Tibet, China - 14_GP2_30.8 | ecosystem: Environmental > Aquatic > Freshwater > Ice > Glacier | place: China: Ngari, Tibet | collected 2018-07-17 | reverse complement strand
ATATTATTTATATTCAATATGTTATATTTTTTAAATAATCAATTTTTGTTGAACTTAAGCTAAATCACTCACTCCTACTGGCCAGTTAATATCACTATATTAGCTTGCAATTTAAAGCCTTTATTTTGGCTTTAGTTGCATTCTTTTAGCTTTTTTCAGATTGGATTCACATGCACGATATTATTGACACCGCGGTTGCCGCTGGTACATTTAAAACGTTAGCCGCCGCTGTTACAGCCGCTGGTTTAATTGACACTTTAAAAAGCGCAGGCCCGTTTACGGTATTTGCACCGTCTGATGAGGCATTTGCTAAATTGCCAGCCGGTACGGTTGAAGCGTTGTTAAACGACATTCCAAAATTAACAGCCATTCTTACTTACCATGTTGTGGCGGGCAAAGTAATGGCGGCAGATGTCATGGCTCTAAACGGCAAATCTGCCGCAACAGTAAACGGTGCTGAAGTGGCTATTAGCACAACCGACGGTGTTAAGTTAAATGGTACATCTAACGTAATTGCAACCGATATTGAATGCACAAACGGTGTTATTCATGTAATTGATGCGGTTATTTTGCCGCCAATGTAAGCTTGGTTTTAAATCAAAGTAAGCCGTATTAAAGTACGGAGTTTTAAGTGATAATTAAAGCTCTACATTTAAACCTCAACGGTAATGCCGCTGGGGTTTTTTGTATTTGCACGCATGATTAATGGTTTATTTGTCGCTTTGCAAATTGGCTGCATTAATCAAATCGCTTGGCATGCGATAATTTAGCTGTGAAAACGCAACCCTATTTTAAAAACATACGTTTTAGTTGGCTTAAAAAGCCCTGTGCAAGCCATTCTGTGCGGGAATGGTTAAGCGATACTGGCTCGCTCACGGCGCGCTTGCAAAGCAGATATAATCACTTTGCAGTAAAGCCGATTGCCGTAAAGTATGCCAAGCCCATATCAGATGAATCGGCTTTATTACGCTTACCAGTGCATAAAGCCGCTTTAATTCGTGAAGTGTTGTTGATAGGCAATCATCAGGCGGTTATTTTTGCGCACAGCGTATTGCCAAGAGCAAGCCTGCGAGGCGCATGGAATGGGCTTGGGAGGCTAGGTAATAAACCATTGGGCGCAGCATTGTTTGCTAATCCGCAAGTTAAACGTGCGCCATTGCGCTTTAAAAAGCTTGCGCCGCATCATGTGTTGTATCAAAAAGCGGCGCAGCATTTAAATGAAAAGCCTGCCTATTTGTGGGCGCGCCGTTCGGTTTTTAGTTTAAATTGCGCTACTATTTTGGTTACCGAAGTTTTTTTACCGCCCTTATTATCTAAATGAACACACAACAATTGATTAAAAAACTATACGCCTATGAGCGTTTAATGCGCTTAGATAAGCCGATTGGCATTTTATTGCTGCTGTGGCCAACACTTTGGGCGTTGTGGATAGCCAGCCACGGCAAGCCAGATTGGATTGTGCTGCTGGTTTTTGTAACAGGCACCGTTCTAATGCGCAGCGCTGGTTGCGTGATGAACGATATGGCTGATCGCCAATACGATGGTTTGGTAGAGCGCACTAAAAATCGCCCATTAGCAACAGGCCAGGTGACCGTAAAAGAAGCCTATCTGCTAGCAGCAGGCTTAAGTTTATTAGCGTTTTGTCTGGTTTTATTTTTTAATAAAACCACTATTTTATTGTCGGTTGCTGCTTTGTTTTTAGCCGCCAGCTACCCATTTACCAAACGCTTTTTAGCCATTCCACAAGCGTATTTAGGCATTGCTTTTGGCTTTGGTATTCCCATGACGTTTGCCGCAGTAAATGATTATATTCCGCCAATTGCTTGGGCGTTATTGGCCGCCAATGTGTTTTGGGCTATCGCTTACGATACCGAATACGCCATGGTAGACCGCGATGACGATTTAAAAATCGGCATCAAGTCATCTGCCATATTCTTTGGCCAATATGACGTGCTGGCCGTGATGCTTTGTTATGCCGCCATGCTAGGTTTATTGGCCTATATTGGCTTTGCTTTGGGCTTTGGTATTTTTTATAACCTTGGCCTTTTATTGGCACTGGCGCTAATTCTGCGCCAATATCAAGCCATTAAAAACCGTGTTAAAGCCAATTGCTTTAAGGCCTTTTTACAAAACAGCTGGATTGGTTTAGCCATATTTGCAGGCATTGCCGCGCAGTTTTATTTTAAAGTTGCCAGCTAATTAAACGCATAGCCAGCACTTTAAGTAAAACGCTTATTTGTATTCAATCAAATTAAATTCAAATAGCTCAACATGTTCTTCAACATCATTTACGTTGGCTTTTTCAGCTTCAAGCAAGGTTAGTTCTTCTAACTTTTGCATTTTATCCGCTTTGCTAGCCGCTAATTTTGCTTCTTTCATTTCTTTAATCGCCATTTTTTTCTCATCCAATTGAATTACATCTGCTTTGTTCACATTGCTTTGGGCAATGCTTCTTAATAAAATTAATTCTTCTAAAACGCTCTTATCAAAGCCCACGCGGTTTTCAAGGCGGCTGTTATAAATCAAGTCATCCAAATAAACGGTAGCGGCAGGGCTGCCCCATGCTTGCTCTAAGCCCGCCATTAAGCGAGGGAAATCTTCTAAGTTTTGTTTTGGGCTGGCTTCGTCATTGCTAAAAGCGGCAATGCGAATATTAAAATGCTCTTTGCATTCAAGCGTTGTTTGCTCATACATCGGTTGTAAGTTTTCTTTTGCCAATAAATCCAATAAAAACAGCCAGATAGTGACCGATTGTTTTGGGTAATCCATCAAATGGTTTTGCAATAATTGAATCGCTAAGCTGGTGCGGCCGTGTGATAAAAACACGTCAGCATGATCCAAAATATTGTGCTCAAAAATATCCTCTTCTAGCTGAATCGGCATCGATGCCACTTGCGATGAATCTAAGTTTGCAAATGCTTGATCGTCATTATTTTGCGCAATCGATGCAGTCGTTGCATCTGGTTTGCCTTCAAACAAGCCATCTTCAAGGCCTTCATCTTTGTAATAAACAAGACCATTTGAATTCGCGTCCAGCACGTTCCACACGTCTTCGGCGTTGGTTAATTGTTGTGATTGACGACGACGGCGCCAGTAATCCGCCGCAAAATAGCCGCCAATTAATAAACCTAAACCCGCTAAATAAGGCCACCATTTGGCCGCGCCATCAAAAAAGTTAGACGTAGCTAGTGGTTGTGCTGTTTGCTGCTGTAATTGTTTTTCCGCTTCAAGTGTGCGGTTACGTTGCTGTAAGCTGGTAATTTGTTGTTCTAAATGCGCAAGACGATTACTTAAAACAGTTGCTTCATCTTCAATGGCAATCGTACTAGCCAATGCCTGCGGTGCGGTATCTGCCGAATAATGCAATTGCTTGTCTAAGCGCAACGCAATCGTATTGGCCTTATTATCATTAATAGCGCCAGAAATGCTCAAACGCGGTTTAGCTTCACTATTAATCGTCAGATTTGCCGGCTTCTTTGTTGCGTTGTCACTTAATACATTAGTCATGTTGCCTGCGGTTTTATTGGCGGCGGCATTATTGTTTGTAACTTTATTAGTATCTAGTTGGCTTTTAGCATTAATGGGCTTAACGCGAATGGTTTGGCTATAAGTTGGTTCAGCTCTTGGCAATTTTCTGGCAACAGGTTTTGCCGCAACGGTGTCGGCAATTTCAACACTATTGACGACTTCTTCATCGCTTGATGGCTCAATCTCAGCCGTTAAAAGCGGATCAATCAGCAATACATAATCACGTTGAAAAGTACTATCGCACTCGGCAATTACCGATAAGCTCACAATTGGCTCATTCATCACATCTGTAGTGGTAATGCTTAAAACGCCCTCATCACCTTTAATATTGCCCAGCTTTAATTGCGCGCGGCTCACTTGATTAATCTGACCGGTATCATCGCCTAACCTAAAGCAGGCTTGGTCTTTCAGGCCTTCAATGCCTTGCACTTTTATCTTGGCTTGCGAAGGCTGACCAATATGCGATTTCACGTCGATATCACCCAAACCGACAGCAAAAACCTGACTTTGCATGCTAATAGATAGCAGCGTGAGTGCGGTTAATACAGCTTGCTTTAATATATAATTGTTATGCATGATGATTACCTGTTTATCCAGACTATCGTTGTTATAAATTGTAGTTATCAATTAATATGCCAACTCAAAATTGTTACGCGAAACACATTTAAACAGTAATAAGCGTTAAAAAACCAATATTTAATCAATTTTAATAATTGACAAATGATTATGCGAAAGCATATAATCCGCCCTCTTGTTTTTATAAGCTATAGATAAACCATAGCTTGATATTGAACTGGCTTAACTGAATTAGCTTATATTGAATTAGGTAGTGATACGATGAATATTTTTTCTGGAAAAACATTTTCTGCAAAATCGCATGAAGTACAACGCGATTGGTTTGTAATTGACGCAACCGACTTAGTATTAGGTCGTTTAGCCAGTGCAGTAGCACACCGCTTACGCGGTAAACATAAAACTATCTACACGCCGCACGTTGATACGGGCGACTACATTGTAGTAATTAATGCTGACAAAATTAAAGTAACAGGTGCAAAAGCTGATGGTAAGTTATACCACAGCCACTCTGGTTACCCAGGTGGTATCAGCACAACAACATTCTCTAAAATGCAAGACAAGTTTCCTGGTCGCGCTTTAGAAAAAGCAGTAAAAGGCATGTTGCCAAAAGGCCCTTTAGGCTATGCAATGGCTAAAAAAATGAAAGTGTACGCTGGCGACAAGCATGAGCACGCTGCACAACAACCAAAAGCACTGACTATTTAAGGTAGATGAAATGATTGGTAAATACAATTACGGTACAGGCCGCCGCAAAAGCTCAGTAGCGCGCGTGTTTTTAAAATCGGGTAAAGGCAATATCATAGTGAATGATAAGCCTGTTGATGAATATTTCTCACGCGTTACTTCACGCATGATTTTACGTCAACCACTAGAGTTAACAAACAACACAGCCAGCTTTGATATTATGGTTAACGTTATCGGTGGCGGTGAATCTGGCCAAGCTGGTGCGGTTCGTCATGGTATTACACGTGCGTTAATCGACTACGATGCAGCGTTAAAAAGCGCTTTGTCACATGCTGGTTTCGTTACACGTGATGCACGTGAAGTTGAGCGTAAAAAAGTGGGCTTCCGCAAAGCGCGTCGTCGTAAACAATTCTCTAAACGCTAATTCATTTGGGCGTCAGGTAATTAAAAAAGGTCGCGTTAGCGGCCTTTTTCATTTAAGGTTTCATTTTTACATTAAATTTTGGCAGCTAAAGTATGGCAAATCAAAAAATAAAAATTGGTATTGTGGGCGGCACAGGTTATACCGGTGTTGAATTATTGCGTTTATTGGCGATTCATCCGCATGCCGAGTTAACCGCTATCACCTCGCGTGGCGAGGCAGGCTTGCCTGTGGCCGATATGTTCCCTAGTTTGCGTGGCTTTGTGGATTTAGCCTTTGCTGACCCAGCTACCGCCGATTTAAGCAGCTGCGATGTGGTGTTTTTTGCCACGCCACATGGTGTGGCCATGAGCCAAGCACAAGCTTTACTAAAAGCCGGTGTCAAAATTATTGATTTAGCGGCCGATTTCAGGCTGCAAGATACCGCCGTTTTTGAAAAATGGTACAAAATGCCGCATAGCTGCCCAGATGTTTTAGGTGAAGCGGTGTATGGCATTCCAGAACTAAATCGTGAACAGATTAAAACGGCTAAAGTGATTGGCAACCCAGGTTGTTATCCAACAACGGTTATATTGGGTTTAGCGCCGTTATTAGAGGCAGGTTTAATTGATTTTTCAGCGCCGATTATTGCCGATGCAAAATCAGGTGTATCTGGCGCAGGCCGAAAAGCCGAAGTCGCCTCATTGTTTGCTGAATCAAGTGATAATATGAAAGCCTATGGCGTAAGTGGTCACAGGCATCATCCAGAGATTCATGCGCAACTTACACAGCTTGCTAATGCTAATATTGATTTTATCTTTGTGCCGCATTTGATTCCGATGATACGCGGCATGTTATCCACTATTTATGTCAAATTAACCGCTATTGGCCAAACAACCGATTTGCAAGAGCTGTATGAAAAGCGTTACGTTAATGAGCGTTTTGTAGATGTATTACCTGCTGGCAATATGCCCGAAACGCGCTCTGTACGTGGCTCTAACCAATTGCGTATTGCCTTGCAAAAACAAGCTAATACAGGCTATTTAACCGTGGTTGCCGTGCAAGATAACTTGGTTAAAGGTGCAGCAGGGCAGGCCATTCAAAATATGAATATTATGTTTGGTTTGGATGAACATTGTGGCCTGCAAGTTGTGCCGCTGTTACCATAAGGCATTATGAAACCAGTACGCCGCAAAATTCGTCGCCATTTTGGATTAACTGCCAAGCAAGTGGCGGTGCGTTCTAAACGGCCTTGGTATTTTCAAACATTACTAGCCGTTTTATTTGTTGTGCTGGGTTTTGTGTTGGCTTATTGGTTGTTGCATGACGGTGAAAACAGAAATATTCGTCAACGTTCAGAGCTCATCGCGCAAGAGAATAAAGCTTTGCAAACCAAGCTAGTTGGCGCGCAACGCGAGCTGCAAATAGAGCTGGCAACCAATAATAACCTTGCCAAAGAGCTTGCAAGCGTTCAAGATGAGAACATTAAAATCAAGGAAGATTTATTCTTTTACAAAAATATGTTGAACGGCAAAAGATCAAAATAACGCTAAGTTAAATGGATTTTTAGTAAGCCTAAAGCAACGGGGAGAACTATGTTTTTTAAAAAAGCCAACAAAATTGATAATCGTATCGATACGCTAATTGGTGTTGATACACGCATTGAAGGTGATTTACATTTTAGTGGTGGATTGCGCGTAGATGGCTCGATTCGTGGCAATGTAAGCGAGCAAAACAGTACACCAAGCACCTTAATTTTAGGTGAGCACGGCAAAATTGAAGGCGCGATAACCGCCGCAAAAATTGTATTAGTGGGCAAAGTAACTGGCCCTGTTAAATCTAGCCAGTTTATTGAGTTGCAAGCAACCGCGCGCATTGTAGGTGATTTATATTATAAATCGCTAGAAATGCACACCGGCGCGGTGATTGAAGGCAAGTTGGTTTATTTGGGCGAAGGCGCGCCAGACGACACACTCTAATTTGTTAATGGCTTGTAAAAATGAACATTAACCCCCAATTATGTTCTATAGTAATTAAGTATATGAAGTTTAAGGAGTAATCATGAACGCAGTGACTGACATACCAGACGTAGAAATGCCGACCCCATTGGTGTTTACCGATAATGCCGCCAAAAAAGTGAAAGAGCTTATTGAGGAAGAAGGCAGCCCAGATTTGAAATTACGCGTATTTGTTAGCGGCGGCGGTTGCTCAGGCTTTCAGTACGGCTTTACCTTTGAAGAAGAAGTAAACGAAGACGACACGCAAGTAATGAAAGATACCGTGACTTTGCTGATTGACCCAATGAGTTTGCAATATTTAATGGGCGCAGAAATTGATTATCAAGATAACTTGCAAGGCTCACAATTTGTGATTCGTAACCCACAAGCCACTTCTACTTGTGGTTGCGGTAGCTCGTTTTCAGTTTAGATTTCAAGCGGTTAATAAAAAGCCAAGCGTTTGCTTGGCTTTTTTGTTTTTGTTCGTCATTCTGAGCACAGCGAAGAATCCAGCTTTCATTTCTCTAAACTTTATTCGATATTGATTATTGATGTGAAACGTAAATTTTTTAATTCCCTCGCCCTTTAAGGGAGAGGGCTAGGGTGAGGGTAAAAGCGTTAAATTTAAACCATCGCTTTTCGCTACTAAGCGACCCTATTTCTTTTGCTCAGCCAAAAGAAATAGGGGAAAGAAAAAGCAGCCCCCTGCCATGGCCTCCCGCAACACTCGCGCTACTCAAGCAATCAGGCGGCTGCGGAACACTCGCCTTCTAAAATCATTCAGGCTCAGACAGTCCTCGCCGAAAACTCCTAATATGCCTGCGTTGTTAGGCATGGCAGCAGCGATGAAAAAATCGCAATTTATCACCGTTATTCTGAGCCAAGCGAAGAATCTAGATTTTGCAGGGTGGGTAAGCTGCGTTAGCCCGCCCTGTTTTTGGTGGATAGGTGTGCAAATTACTTCATTTTGCACACCCTACGTTCATGATTGATCCGCATTGCTCGTTATGGCAGTAGGGGATTAAAACCAACGACTTGAGAAATGTTGGGGTTCACAGAACTTTTCACCCCAACCCACGAGCTTACCTTGCCCTGATGGGTAGTAGGGATGTGCAGGTATAAGTCGATTCAAGCGTTGCGTTTACTAAATCGGTTAAAGAATCAACTTCGGCTTGCTCATCATCAGATGCTAAAGGCTTAGGAAAAAAACGCAATGCCACAATCTCAAAACGATCTGGACCACGAGCAACTAGTCTATGAACTGAAAGCGAATGCAACAATTTGTCTGGGTATTGAGTAAGATTGAGTGATAACGGAAACGGTCCATCTTGAGTTCGTTCAGCTGGATTGCGTATTACTACGCCTACTGTTGAGCCGAAAGGCGAAGTAGAATCTAAAACCTTAAAGTAATTAGGCGCTCTCAAAGCATTGCTGTTATTAGATTCTTTAGTTTTAGCAACATCTTCTTCAGAAGAGCGCCCTTCAGGAATAACGGAGGTTGCGATATAAAGAGCAGTGTTGTTTTGATATGCAACGCGAGCGAGAGATACCGAATTTTTATTGAAAATTGCATCAGTAAGACTTACAGCATTCTGTGGTGTTGGGAAATTTAGACAGTAAACAGGTGGAAATGAATGCTTTCCATCCCAATCATGAGCTGGCCAAGAGTGTTCGATTGGCTTGCTAGACAGTTCAAACGCATTAGCAACAAATGCTTGTACGAGCATTAAGAGAAAAGTAGCAAATAAAGCAGTGGGTAACCTAGCTTTCCTAACAGAGTATCGTAATAAATTCATAAATTAGGCCTCATTTAAATTATTGTTAATTAAGTAATTATTGAGCTCTCTTATCTATCGGCACAAACTCACGTCTAGCTTCACCGGTATATAATTGTCTTGGGCGTCCAATTTTGTGCTCAGGGTCAGCATTCATCTCGCTCCATTGCGCTATCCAGCCTGCGGTGCGGGCTAGGGCGAAGATGGCGGTGAACATGGAGTTTGGAATGCCCATGGCGCGCATGACGATGCCGCTGTAAAAATCGACGTTTGGATAGAGTTTGCGTGAAACGAAGTATTCGTCTTCTAGCGCGATTTTTTCTAATTCCATGGCCAATTTAAATAATGGGTCATCTTGTAAGCCCAATTCGTTTAATACTTCATGACAGGTTGTGCGCATAATAGCGGCGCGCGGGTCCATGTTTCGGTACACTCGGTGACCAAAACCCATCAGGCGGAAGCTATCCGTTTTATCTTTGGCGCGTTTGATAAATTCACCAATGCGCGATACATCACCCATTTCTTCTAGCATTTGTAGGGTGGCTTCGTTAGCGCCGCCATGTGCTGGGCCCCAAAGTGAGGCAATGCCGGCGGCCACGCTGGCAAATGGGTTAGCGCCGCTTGAGCCTACCAAACGTACCGTGCTGGTTGATGCGTTTTGTTCATGGTCGGCATGTAGAATCAATATTTTTTCAAACGCTTTGGCCAATATTGGGTTGGGTACATATTCCTCACATGGCGTAGCAAACATCATATGCATAAAGTTTTCGGCATAATTAAGTTTGTTATTTGGATACATAAAGGGCTGACCCATGATGTATTTATAGCTCCAAGCCGCAATGGTTGGCACTTTTGCTAATAGACGATAGGCCGAAACTTGGCGATCGGCTGCATCGTAAACGCTCATTTCGTTGAAATAAAATGCAGACATTGAGCCTACCACGCCCACCATTACCGCCATTGGATGTGCATCGCGCCTAAATCCGCGGAACACGTTATTAAGCTGATCGTGCAGCATAGTGTGGCCGCTGATTAGGTTAATAAATTCGGCTTTTTGCGTGACATTCGGTAATTCGCCATGCATTAATAGATACGAAACTTCTAAAAAATTACAATTTTCAGCCAATTGCTCAATTGGGTAACCACGGTGATACAACAAGCCCTGTTCGCCATCAATATAGGTGATGTTAGATTGGCAAGCGGCTGTTGACATAAAGCCTGGGTCGTAAGTAAATACGCCATGCTTGCCAAGGCTGCGAATGTCAATCACATCGTTACCCAAGGTGCCAGAAAGCATGGGTAATTCGATAGGCGCTGCGCCGTTATCAAAGGTGATGGTGGCTTTTGTTGGTTTTGTGGTCATAATCAATCTTTATTCGCGTTTAAATCGTTTAGGTTAAGCAACAATAATACCAAATGTTTTAGTATTAAAAACGCTTAGGCTGAATATATTGCGCCAAGCACGCGCAAACCTTTGGCGCCTGTAACCGCAGGCAAATTGCTGGGTTTATGGTCGATGGTTTGTTTGGCAAGCCAAGCAAAGGCGGCCGCCTCAACCCAATCAACGCCTACGCCTAACTCTGCAGTGGTTGTGAGTTTTGTATGGCCTAATAATTGTTGTAAATGTTGAATCAGCAGCGCGTTGTGCGCGCCGCCGCCACATAAATAAACGCACTCTACATCGCCACAAACATTGCTACAAAATTGTGCAAGCGCATCATGAATGGTGCGTGCCGTTAGCGCAATTAAAGTATGCGCTACATCTTGTGGGCGATATTCGTGCTTACCCAAATACTGCGCTAGCCAAGCATCGTTAAACAAATCGCGACCAGTACTTTTGGGTGGTGCTAATGCAAAAAAGGGTTCAGCCAGCATTTGCGCCAAAAGTGGCTCAATTAAATTGCCTGTGGCCGACCATGCGCCATCCGCATCGTAATCTTTGCCTAAATGCTGTTTAATCCAAGCATCTAATAACATATTCCCAGGGCCAGAATCAAAACCTAAGACGCTGCCGTTTTTGGCTAAATAGGTAATATTGGCAATGCCGCCAATATTAATCAGTGCCCGATTCGATTGATTTGAGCCAAAAACCGCTTGATGAAACGCAGGCACTAACGGCGCGCCTTGGCCGCCTGCGGCAATATCGCGGCTTCTAAAATCAGATACCACGGTAATATTGGTAAGCTCTGCCAACAGCGCCGCATTGCCAATCTG
>Ga0326733_1000511_pt1 | contig 11195 bp, 9 predicted proteins | sample 14_GP2_308_FD_207946 | JGI IMG/M metagenome (GOLD analysis project Ga0326733, IMG submission 207946) | Glacier ice microbial communities from Ngari, Tibet, China - 14_GP2_30.8 | ecosystem: Environmental > Aquatic > Freshwater > Ice > Glacier | place: China: Ngari, Tibet | collected 2018-07-17 | reverse complement strand
CTTGGGAGAGAGCGTGTTGTTAACTGGCCCAGCGGGTGCCGGTAAAACATTTGTTTTAAACCAATTTATTAAGTTGGCAAAGTACGAAGGGAAGCATGTTTCGGTTACAGCCACTACCGGTCTGGCAGCAACACACTTAGGCGGAACGACTATTCACAGTTGGGCTGGTATTGGTGTTAGCGACTACGTGCCGCAAGGCTTTGCCGAGCATATGGCTAAGGGTCGTCGTGAAATTATTGAAAAAACCGATGTTCTGATTATCGACGAAATTAGTATGCTCCACGATTTTCGCTTAGATATGATTGATGAGATTTGCCGTTTAGTCCGCAAAGAGCCCGACGTTCCTTTCGGCGGTATCCAAATAATAATGTCAGGCGACTTTTTTCAGCTGCCGCCAATTAATAGGGGAGACTCTCGGGCTGGTAGCTTTGTGGTAAATGCCGATATTTGGCGCGAACTCGACCCAGTTATTTGTTACCTCGAAGAACAACACCGTCAAGACGACGAAGTGTTGATAGATATTCTTAATGCCATTCGTGCCGGTGATGTTCGGCGTAACCACGCTGAAACGCTGTTAGCTCGCACCAAAGTATTTCCCGATGAAGACGAGCAGATGACCGAGCTGCATACCGTAAATGTCGATGTTGATAAAATGAACGAAGCGAAATTAAAACTACTTGATGGCGACGAAGTAACGTACCAGCAAACTACTACCGGTTCTGATAATTACGTCGAGAACTTACAGCGGTCGGTGCTAGCACCGGCCATGCTACGCCTAAAAGAGGGTGCATTAGTAATGGCCGTAAAAAACAGCCCAGAACGAAAGTACGCGAATGGTAGTATTGGCACGGTTGTTGGCTTCGAACCGCACACCGATTACCCAATTATTGAATTTAAAAATGGTAAAGAAATTTCAATGGTACCCGATACCTGGGAGCTGCGCGATGGTGATAAAAAGCGGGCCAGTATTACCCAAATTCCGATTCGTTTAGCTTGGGCAATTACCGTTCACAAATCACAAGGCATGACCCTCGATGCAGCCCGAATCGACCTTCGAAAAGCCTTCGTAGAAGGCATGGGCTATGTTGCCTTAAGCCGAGTAAAAAATGTGAACAACCTTTATTTAACGGGTATAAACCAAATGGCATTACGGGTAAGCCCCGAGGCAATGGAAATAGATGAGAACTTGCGCATTAAAGCTGCACAAGCAAAAAAACGCTTTGCTCACCTTGAAAAAGTAGCCGAGGACCGCGCTAAAGCCCCTGAGCCAAAACCAAAAAACCCTAGCAATTGGGCTGATAAAATTGAGAAAATGCGTGAGACGCACCCAAACGCGTATCGTCCATGGACTGACGCTCAAGATGATGAGCTGAAACAGTATTTCCAACAAGGCGAATCGGTTACGCAACTTAGCCAAAGGCTCGGCCGCCACGAAGGCTCGGTTACCATTCGCTTACAAAAGCATTTTGGCGAAGATTCAATTGAAACATAGTTTTCATTTCGTTGTATACTTATAAATATGAAACAACCCTTCGCTATGAATGAAGTTAAAATCGCTGTTATTGGTGGGGGAACTGGTAGTTTTACGATGCTCTCGTCGCTAAAACGCTACACCAAACAAATTGCAGCTATTGTTAGCATGGCGGATGATGGCGGAAGCACTGGGGTGCTACGCGATGAATTAGGGACGTTGCCCCCTGGCGATGTGCGCCAATGCTTGGTTGCTCTCAGTGATTCGTCGAAAGTTCGCGAACTGTTTGAATACCGTTTCGATGCCGGCACCTTTAACGGCCATTCATTCGGAAATGTACTGCTAACTGCCTTAGAAAAAATGACAGGCGATTTTAGCCAAGCAGTCGAAACGGCATCTGAAATTCTTCGTATTAACGGGGTGGTTATTCCTGCTACCCTAGACAATATTCGCCTGAAAATGGAATGGGCCGATAAAAGTATTGTCTTGAACGGCGAGCGGGTAATTGATTCCGAGTCGTTTGTACACGACCCACGCCGAGCAACTCTCAGCTTAACTCCAAATGCTTCGCCGAACCCTGTGGCCCTAGCGGCAATTGAACAAGCCGATATTGTGGTTATTGCGCCAGGCGATTTATACACTTCGCTTGGCCCGCTGCTTGTTATTGACGGCATTGGTGAGGCCTTGCGTAAAACCAAAGCTAAGAAGTTTTACGTTGCCAACCTGGTAAGCAAACAAGGCCAAACCGATGGCTTTACCGTAAGCGACCACGCAAAAGAAATTGAACGGTTTGCCGGCACGCCTTTCTTGGACTACGTTCTTTACAACCAAGAAGCCCCAACTGATGCGCTTGCTAAGCGCTACGAAGAAGAGGGTGGATATATAACGCATGCCGATACAAACGTTTTATCTACCATGCACTACGAAGCGGTAGGCGGAAACTTCTTAGGCCCAATGGCTACCGTAAATGGTGCCGATTCACTTATTGGCAAACGTTCTCTTATTCGCCACGATGCCAAAGAGGTTGCAAAGCTTATCTTAGATTTGTATCGGACCCATGAAATCTAACCCGACGGTTTTTCACGTATTAGATTTAGACAGAACACTTCTTGATACGGCAAAACTGGTACATCACTTAAAAGAAATTATCGGTCGGCATAATGTACAGCTATCGCAAGATATTAATACTCAACTTATTAAACACACCAAACAACAGACATCATTTTTCATTTTTGAGTACATTGCCGAGCGCATAGGCCACGAAAAGCTAAACAGTTACATAAATGAGCTAAACTATATTGTGCCTGCCAGCGAGCTACTGTTAGCGGGGGCAAGTGAGCGGATTGCTTTTGCTAAAAGCCAGCCGGGTTGGAGTGTTGGTATTTTGACCTACGGTTCACCGCGCGATCAGAAAATAAAACTCAAACTAGCCGGCCTACAAATGGAACGTTGCCTTATTACCGATAAACCAAAGAAGGGAAGCCTGCTAGCTTCTTGGAAGCTGCCTAGCGGTAAATATAAGCTACCGATTGAATTCGGAGGCCACACCGTTGATATCCTGACGCTTGATGATGATAAATTAATTGCTTTTACCGACCTACCGGAAGATGTATTTGGACAATGGGTTACCCACGCCTCAATTGGTGGGGTGGTAGAAATGCAAAAACTGCCGAGCAATGTTCGGATGGTTGCTGATCTTGAGGTATCGGTGGCTTATTTGAAAACTAAATTAATTTAGCATTATAGAGAAAACGCCCCACGTGCTGCGAGGCGTTTCTTTTAAGGAATTGCCGAGCTGGTGGGGCGGATATTTGCTGATGGATTACGCCTTGAAGGCTACTTTTTCTGAACGTCCCGTATAGAGCAGTCGATCATCTTCCGATTGGCATCTTGAGAGCACTGCAGCTGCACAGAATCACCGGATCTTACCTCTTTGACACAGGTGGTACTGACGCATGTGTATGTCTGGGTGTTGCCGGTGAGCACGATGACGGCGCTATTGAGAAATGATTTTTCGCCCTTGCCCATTTTTATACTACTGACCGATTCGACCGTGCCAGAAACGCTGTAGGTATCTTCGGGGATTGAGGTCTGTACATTGGTTAATGTTGAGTTGCGCAGCGGCTGAAACGCCCAGAGTCCAAAACTCAGCGCAATCAAGATAAGCACTACGACGGTAAACCAACGGGTTAGGTTAGTCTTTTTCTCGGCCAATACACTGTGTTTGTGCATAACCAGCCCTTTCTTGGAGCTGTAGAGGAAGGTGTATTCATCAGATGTTAAGGGGTGGGGAGCGTATCCGCCAACAGTAACTTTGGCATTATAACATAAATGTTTAATTATATCAATAAGCAGCATTTATTAGGTGGATAACTCTTACCGTTACAACAAATACATCACATTATTCAAAACCAAGAAAATACCCTCGCACCCTGTTAACCATAATAGTTATCCGCAGTTCTGTGGATAAACCAACAGGTAATATGAACATTGTCAAAATTGGGGGTTGTAGTGGGTAGTTGTGGGTAGTATTCTAAGTTCAGTGGAAAAAAGAGCCCACTAAGACAAACAACACATTAAAAAAAATAACTCAACCCACCAAAAGGAAACAACGTGGCTCGTATAGATTATTTTGAACGAAAGCTTGACGATAAACGTCGATTGACGGTACCGTCCGAGCTGAGGGAAGAATTTCTGTCTGGCGTTGTCCTAACTAGGGGATTCGGAAAATACCTGCACCTATACCCAAAAACAGTATGGGAGCAAGAGGTAGAACCAGCACTTAATAACGGTAGTATTCTCGATGAGACGACTGCTGATGTTAACGTACAGTTTCGCCGGGGTAAAACCGAAGCTGAACTCGACCAAAAACAGGGTCGCGTAACAATCGAGCAACATCTTCTAGATTTTGCTGGCATTACTCGCGATATTGTAGCTGTTCGGGCGGGTGCGTACTGGCGATTACTGCCAGGCGACTTAGAATAAATTTTACTGTCGGTTCTTTAACAACTTAAACAAGAGAAAAACAAACTCTCGAGATTAACTATCTGGTAGTGAGGCGTGGATTCCGGCAACACATTAACCAAGCCGGTGTACCTTGTTCCAAAAAAAACACACCTCCCAAAACTCCACCTCACACATAAGTCTCTCAACATTGATAGTAGTAGGGTATGAGTGTCTATACGACGCCCCCATTGATCTACTATCACGACTTTTACAAAAACAAACACACTGCGAAAACAAACAGCTTCACTATCAGTTAGGTGATCTCGAATATTCATTGTTACAACTTAGGTTATAATAGTGAATATGAGTAAAGAACATCCACCACATCATGTTCCAGTTCTTCTTGAAAGCGTTGTAACGTTACTTCAACCCCAAGCAGGTGAGTCTTATTTAGACTTAACCGCCGGGTATGCTGGGCACGCCAATGCAATTTTGAATAAAACTGGGTACAACACAGGAAGCGTCTTAGTTGACCGCGACGATTATGCAATTAAGCATTTATCTGAGCTTGAAACAAAAGGCGTACGGCTTATGAACACCGACTTTTCAGGTGCGGCAACGCAACTGGTTGAAGAAGGCAAGACATTCGACGTTATTCTGATCGATTTGGGGGTGTCGTCACCACAGCTCGATCAGGGCGAACGAGGGTTTTCATTCTCAAACAACGGTCCGCTCGACATGCGTATGGATCAGCAAAACGGCATTACTGCTGCACAACTGATAGATACAACAAGAGAAGACAAACTAGCAAAAATCATTCATGACTATGGCGACGAACCATACGGCATGGCTAAACATTTAGCAGCCGTGATAGTAGCTGGACGACCGTTTAAGGATACACATTCACTCGCCGAACTGATAAAGCAGCACCACCGTGGAAGATGGTCTAAAACCCACCCTGCCACGCGTACTTTTCAAGCGCTCCGCATTGCCGTCAATGATGAACTTGGGCAAATAGAAGCAGTTCTTCCATTACTACTCCGTCTTTTGAATAAAGGTGGTAGGGTAGGGATAATCAGCTTCCATAGCCTCGAGGATCGATTAGTGAAACGTTTCTTTAAAGAGCAGACAGCCAATGGGCTCGAAGCGATATTAGACGTTATTACAAAAAAACCTGTCAGTGGAGCCACCGACGATGTTCACAATCCGCGTGCCCGAAGTGCAAAGCTTCGTGTCGCAGTGAAAAAATAAACAAAAAAAGAGAAAGGGCAAAACATCATGCCAATTCACATCCCAGTACAGTACAACGACCAAACACAAATCGTTGCAGTACACGTAAAGTAGTTCAGCGGCCCTGGGGTATGCCGTCTCATAGCGGTATACCCCGCAAAGGGCGCACATAAGTGCACCTACTCCGCAAAGAGAAAGTAAATTACAAAAAAACAAACATACCAACATAAAAAAGCGAAGCATTCACCACAATGTCTAACCAATCAACATCATATTACGTCAATCGACGTCAACAGAACTGGTCGCGCAACCAGAACACTACACGCTTCGTGTCCGCTATCAAGCTGGGACCTGTAGCCCATACTGTTCTTGTCGCGCTTATGATCATTGTTCTTGGACTCATTTATGTTACTCAAGCAACTCGCACCACCGGTTACGACTACGAGATGCAAAAGATCGACTCTCAAATTGCTGATTACGACCAACAAAAGAGCGAACTTGAAATTGAGAACACTCGCTTAACTGCACTTGAAACGGTGAAAAACAGTAGTGTAGCTAAGGAAATGTCCGCGTCGAAAAATACTCAATACGTCCAACAATAATTTATATTTTATGAAACCATCAGTACTACGCCAAGGCAGTCGATCACGAATACTTGCGGCGGTAATCCTCGGGATTGCGGCCATTTTTGTGGTTCGTCTGTTTTATTTGCAGGTTATGCAACATAGCCACTATGTTGCACTAGCCCAAGCCGAGCAAATGACTCGTGAGCGGATTTCGGCTGAACGCGGCGAGATTTATGCTTTAAGCGGCGAAACCCCCGTTAAAATGGTTCTAAACCAAACGGTGTATACAGTATTCGTTGACCCGTATGTTATTACCAAGCCAAACGAAGTGATCGATATTATGAAAAAAGTTGCTGGCGGTACTGTTCGCGATGATCTTGAGGCTTCGGTGAATGCCAAAGAACTGAGATACCGAGTGATCGCTAATAAGGTTACTCGGTTGCAAGCTGAAAAAATTAAAGAGGCAGGGCTAAAAGGGATTGGCTTTCAAGCCGTTTCGCAGCGCGTGTATCCCGAAGAAAGCCTCGCCTCCCAAGTACTAGGGTTTGTTGATACCGAAGGTGTAGGCAGATATGGCCTTGAGAGTTACGAGAACGATGCTCTTAAGGGTGCTGATGGGTACTTACAAACTGTAACTGATGTCAGTGATATTCCTTTAACTATCGGCGATCGTAACGTTCGTGAACCGGCTAAAGACGGTAAAGACATTGTTATGTCGCTTGACCGAAATATTCAATCGTATACTGAACAGGCGTTGGCTGATGGGTTGAAGCGTACTGGCGCAACGAAGGGGAGTGTTTTAGTGATGAACCCAAGCAATGGCCAAGTGCTGGCTATGGCTAATTTGCCAACCTATAACCCTGGAAAGTATTTCGAAGTTCAAGACGCCGCTGCTTTTAACAATGAAACAATTTCTGCGCCATACGAACCAGGTTCAGATGTTAAAACCTTTACTATGGCGACCGGCATCGACAAAGGTGTTGTGCGCGCTACCGATACTTTCAACAATACCGATACCATTAAAGTAGAAGACCGAACCATCGGTAATGCTACCAAGGGCCACACTGGTTTAATTTCATTCCAAACTGCTTTAACATACTCACTCAATACCGGTTTTGTTACCGTGGCGCAGCGGCTTGGCGACGGCAAAAACATTACCCGGACGGCGCGCGATACTATGTACGAGTATTTCCACGATCGTTTTCGACTAGGGCAATTAACGGGTGTTGAGCTAGCTAACGAGGCTAAGGGAATTATTATTTCTCCTGATGAGGCCGATGGTAACGCGGTACGCTACTCTAATATGTCATTCGGCCAAGGTTTGGACGCAACCATGGTACAGGTAAGTGGCGGCTTTAGCGCTTTAATTAATGGCGGCAATTACTACAAACCTACTATTATTGCCGGCGAAATGGTGGATGGTGTCTTTAAGAGAGCAGATGTATCTCAACCGTTACAATCGGGTGTTATTGCACAGTCCACCTCCGACCAAATGCGCAACATGATGCAAACAGCTCGGGCGTTATCGTTTGGCCGATTCGATAAACAGGGCTATAGTGTGGGTGGAAAAACCGGTACTTCTCAGGTTGTTAAAAATGGCCAATACAGCCAGACAGAATCCATCGGTACGTATCTTGGCTACGGTGGTGCTGAAACACCCGAGTATGTCATAATGGTGTCGGTATCAGGCGATAATAAAGAACTCCAAGGTGCACGTGATGCCTTACCGATTTTTACCGATATTTCAAACTGGATGCTCGATTATTTAAAGATTCAACCAAAAGGATAGATATGGACGTAATATACACATCACTCAGTAACGAATTTGTTAGAAGCTTTATACTTAGCGTGGCCGCTTTTATATTAGCAATGACTTTAACTCCGGTGTATACCTTTATTGCGTATCGCTATAAATTTTGGAAACGCCAACGCACGGAAAGTACTACTGGTGAAGCTCTCGAGGTATTTACCCGCTTGCACGCCGATAAATTTAAGCGCAATATTCCTACTATGGCCGGAATTGTCTTTGTTGCGGCTATTATTATTATTACGCTTTTATTCAACCTCGACCGCGCCGGTACTTGGTTACCACTGGCCGCCTTGGTTGGAGGAGCTATCGTTGGGCTAATTGATGACGTTATTAATATTCGTGGTGGTGGTAAAGGTGTGGCTGGCCTGCGTTCAAGCTTGAAGTTTATGATGATTACGGCAATTGGGCTGGCGCTGGGTTGGTTCTTCTTTGAGAAGTTAGGCATTAGTGGCGTCCATATTCCTTTTATTGGCCCATGGGAGCTAGGTGTGTTGATTATTCCTATTTTTGCCTTCGTTGTTGTAGCAACGGGTAATGCAGTTAACATTAGCGACGGCCTGGATGGCTTAGCCGGTGGGCTGGCTGCCATTGCATTTGGTAGCTTTGGTATCATTGCATTATTGCAAGGTAATGGAATTTTAGCAGGCTTTTGTTTTACCGTTGTCGGTGCACTATTAAGCTACCTGTGGTTTAACATATACCCAGCCCGTTTCTTTATGGGGGACGTTGGTAGTTTTGCCCTGGGTACGTCATTGGGTGTCGTAGCGATGTTAACCGATTCGCTGTTTATCCTTCCAATCATCGGTTTAGTATTTGTTGTCGAAGCCGGTTCAAGCTTAATCCAAATTTTCAGCAAAAAAGTCTTTAAACGTAAAATCTTTATTTCCGCACCAATTCATCACCACCTAGAGGCGATTGGTTGGCCTGAAACCAAGGTTACTATGCGCTTTTGGATTATTGCTGCTGTTTGTTCGTTTGTCGGAGTGATGCTTGCTTTGGCCGGGGGCAATATTTAGGCATGCAACAAGGGTGGAAAGCACGTCGTAGCATAAGTAATCGTGGCGACCGCAGTGAAGTGGTTCGAAAACACCACCCCGACCGTTTGATTATCGTTTTTACCCTTATTTTAATGCTGATTGGCCTTTTAATGATGTACGCTATTGGCCCACAGCGCGCCAACCTCTTGAACTCGGTTTTTGGCTATGAATATTCCGATACATATTTCTTTATTAAGCAATTCATTAGTTTTTTACTGGCAGGTGCGGCTTTTGCAATAATGGCTCGTTTACCCTATGAGTGGGTGTTAAAAAATGGCAGTAAAATACTTATCGTTGGCTTCATTGCCTGTGTCGTTTTAGCTATAGCGGGTGCGGCTGGCCTTGGTATTGCCCAAGCAACCAACGGTGCGACCCGATGGTTTAACCTCGGCCCTTTGGGCAGTATTCAACCGGCTGAAATTTTAAAACTAGGGCTGCTGTTATACCTGTCTGTTTTTCTGGGTATTCGCTACAAACAAGGCTTAATAAACGATATTAAACAAACGCTTATGCCGGTGGGTATTTTAGCGGGGCTAGCGCTGCTAATAGTTATTGTCATTCAAAAAGACCTTGGTACAGGTATAGCTATAACTTCAATTGTGGCTGCAATGTTATTTGTAGCCGGTATCAGCAAAAAAATTGTCTTCGCCCTCATTGGGATCTTGCTCGCCGCCGGTTTAATACTTATTGTAACCTCACCGCACCGTATAGAGAGAGTAGCGACCTATTTCCAAGGCGATAATACAAGTACCAGCGACGATGCCAGTTACCACATTCAGCACGCCAAAATTGCCATTGGCTCGGGCGGAGTTTTTGGTGTTGGTATCGGTAAAAGCGTTCAAGCATCGGGCTATCTGCCTGAAGCACTCAACGATTCAATTTTTGCGGTCATGGGTGAAATGTTTGGCTTTGTGGGGCTGGTTGCGATTATAGGCCTATTTATAGCCTTGCTGATGCGTTTGCTTGGCGTATTAGACCATTTGGTTGATATAAGAATGAAACTGGCTGTGGCGGGGGTCTTCGGTTGGATAGCTTCGCATGTTATTCTAAACATAGCCGCAATGATAGGTATTTTCCCACTCACCGGCATTACATTACCATTACTGAGCTACGGTGGCACCAGTATGATTTTTCTTACGGCAGCACTGGGTTTAGTGTATCAAGTATCGCGCTACACCGTACATCCATCACGAATAAAGGAGGAAGACCATGAAAATTCTCGCAGTCGGCGGGGGCTCGGGCGGGCACGTAACGCCAGTCGTCGCAGTACTTAAAGAACTTCGGGCAAAACAGCCGAAGGTTGAATTACGGTTTTGGGTTGATAAGAAATTTGCTCCCCAGGCCCGTACAATACTGTCCTCATTTGACGATTCTGTTACTGTGCACACTATTACCGCCGGCAAACTCCGTCGCTACCACCACTTAAGCTTGCTACAACATTTTTTATGGCCTTCGTTAATGGCTAAAAATTTTGGCGATGGTTTTTTAGTCGGGGTTGGCTTTATTCAAAGCCTCGTTAAACTTATTGTGTGGCGCCCAGATGTTATTTTCACCAAAGGTGGATATGTTTGTCTACCAGTTGGCATGGCGGCGCATGTACTAAAAATTCCGTTGGTTATTCACGATTCCGATGCCCACCCAGGTTTGACGAACCGTATTCTGGCGCGCTGGGCGACCTCTATTGGAACCGGTGCGCCACTCGAGTATTACCACTACCCAAAAAGCAAATCAAAATACGTAGGTATTCCTATAAATACCGAATTTAAACCGTATACGAAAGCCCAACAATGGGATGCCAAGCGAGAGTGGGGGATTAACCCAGATAAGCCACTAGTAGTCATTACTGGGGGTGGTTTAGGTGCGCGCCGTTTGAACGATACTTCGATGAGTATATTAAAGAAATTGCAAAAATCGGCCTCAGTCGTGCTACTTAGCGGGGTAGGGCAGTATGACGAACTTAAGGCTCGCGTTCCTAAAAATAATGAGCATTTTCAATTGCATGCTTTCACCAGTAAAATGCCACTGCTTCTTGGCGCTGCCGACGTGGTTATTACCCGCGCAGGGGCAACAACGATTCTTGAACTAGTGGCCCTGGCTAAGCCAACTATTTTGGTGCCAAATGCGGCCTTAACTGG
>Ga0326733_1000510_pt1 | contig 11218 bp, 12 predicted proteins | sample 14_GP2_308_FD_207946 | JGI IMG/M metagenome (GOLD analysis project Ga0326733, IMG submission 207946) | Glacier ice microbial communities from Ngari, Tibet, China - 14_GP2_30.8 | ecosystem: Environmental > Aquatic > Freshwater > Ice > Glacier | place: China: Ngari, Tibet | collected 2018-07-17 | reverse complement strand
ACCAGGGTGGGTATAACAGCCAAAACCGTACCGCACGTCCATCGTCATCTGATAGGCCAAGCTTTGGTGGCCAAAGTGGTGGTCCTGAAAATGGTCCAATGCAACCGGACACCCGCCCGCCAGAACCTCGCTACGAGCGCCCAGCGCCTAAAAGTTTCCCAGCGCCAGTGGTACCCGATACTGAGACTGTCGAGCCTAAAGCTCCTACAGACGTTCGCGGCTACTAGTTAAAACCGTTGCACTAAAAAAGGGCTCCGCACTTGCGGAGTCCTTTTTCATTTCTGAATGGACTCGACGCTAAGCGCAGAGCGGTTACAGTTTGGTGAACCGATACGTCCACCCGGAGGCCATATTAGCCTTGAGGCCATGTTGCACTGAACGAAATTCGAGCGCATCGACAATTTCACCGTAGTGAGCCCCTTCGGGAATATCAGAAGGGGAGAGTGTAACTTGAAATTCCTCTCCGTGTGCAAGCGTACTCGCTTTTTTGGTTGCCAGCGTAAATACGCGGGCTACCAACGCTTCGAAGGTTAAAGCGTCAATCATTAATACCACATCCTTATTTCTAGGGGAAACTGACATATATAATTATAAAACGCAGCAGATATTATGACAAACATAAGCCTCTTGCAAAATGTGGTAAATTTTGCTATAATATGTGCTATAAGATATAGGTATAACCCCCTATAATAAATAAACAGTATGGCAAAAAAGAAAAAACGAAGCTCTAGTAAAAAGAAGGTCGTTAACACCTCTCCCCAACACGTCCTCCCCGAGGGTTTTTGGTCGCAGGTTGGGGCCGTGCTTCTTATCGGCTTCTCATTGCTTATTGTTTTGGGCTGGTTTGGCCTCGGCGGGCCGGTGCTTGATTGGCTGAACATGGCAACTATGGCAACTATTGGCTATGGTGTGTATGTTGTGCCTGTGGTGTTTACCTACGTAGCTGTCGAAGTGTTCCGTGCCGAGCACAACCGTATACCCTTTGTTATGAAACTGGCAACTGCCGTAGAATTAGTGTGGTTTGCTGGGTTATTTGGTCTGCTGAAAAATGCTGATGGCAAAACTACCGGTGGTTTTGTAGGTGAAACGGTGAACGACGGAATGCTCATGCTTGTTGATGGTGGCGTGGCTGCTTTTACGTACGTTCTTTTAATTCTTCTAACAGCTTTATTTATTGTTCGGGTTTCACCAATTACTATTATCAAAAAGGTTTGGCAACTATCTCGCCGCGACACCAAAGAGCAAGAAGCAAACGTTAAAGTTATGCGCAGTGCCGCAACGCTGGATGCTCCATCAAAACCAATGGCTGACTTTAAGATGAATGCCGGCGTGCCTATGCTTGGTGCCGACGAAACCATGGACAAAAAGAGCCCACACCTCACTACTATGAAAAATAGTTTTGTTAAAGATAAGATGGCCGAAGAACGAGCCGCCCTCGTAACTGTTAGCGACCCTAACTGGAAAGCTCCAAGCGTTGATTTGCTTGAAAAGAAACAATCTCCAGCCGACCCTGGCGATGTACAGCAAAATGCCCAAACTATTAAAGATACGCTTGCCGAGTTTAATATTAATGTTGAGATGGAAGGCGCCAACATTGGCCCGAAAGTTACTCAATATACACTTCGTCCACCAAGCGGCGTAAAGCTTACTAAAATTACCCAGCTTGAAACGAACATTGCCTTGAACCTTGCAGCCCAAAGTTTGCGTATTGAAGCGCCAATTCCTGGCCAAAAAGCCGTTGGTATTGAAGTGCCAAACCGTAAAGCGGCCGATGTGCGTTTGCACTCAATTATTACCAGCAAACAGTGGACATCAACAACCGAACCACTTCCATTTGCTATCGGTAAAGACATTGCCGGCCAAGCCGTAATAGGCGAGCTAAATAAAATGCCACACCTTTTGATTGCTGGACAAACGGGTTCGGGTAAATCAGTCATGATTAATACCTTGCTTTGTAGCCTGCTGTACCACAACAGCCCAAGCGAGATGAAGCTAATTTTGGTTGACCCTAAGCAAGTTGAAATGGCACCATACGAAGATATTCCGCACCTTATTACCCCAGTTATTACCGAGCCTGAAAAAACAATTAGCGCTTTGAAATGGGCCGTTAACGAGATGGAGCGCCGCTACAAACTGTTAGCCGAACACAAGGTTCGCGACATTAAAACGTACAACACCATGATCCAGAATGGTAAAAAGACTATTACCGTAACCGACGATAAAGGCCACGAACAGCAGCACGAAAACGGCGCCATGCCATACATTGTGATTGTTATCGACGAGTTAGCTGACCTTATGATGGTGGCGGCCCGAGACGTTGAATCGCTAATTGTACGCCTGGCCCAAAAAGCCCGCGCCGTTGGTGTGCACTTGGTATTAGCAACACAACGTCCATCTGTTGATGTTATTACCGGCCTTATTAAAGCCAACGTGCCGGCCCGTATTGCCTTTACCGTTGCCTCGCAAATTGACTCTCGTACTATTCTCGACCAAATGGGTGCCGAGAAGCTGCTAGGACAAGGTGATATGTTGCTTTTGACCCCTTCTATGAGCAAGCCAAAGCGTATCCAGGGTGCCTGGGTAACCGATGAAGAAGTGATGAAAATTACCGACCACCTACGCCAACAATCACCACCACAGTACAACGATGAAGTTGTTAGCCAGCCGGTTCAACTAAATGGCAAGGGTGGGGTAGTGATGGACTTTGATAATAAACACGACGGCAACGACGACCTGTATAAAGATGCTGTTCGTGTGGTTGTTGATAGTGGCAAAGCCAGCGCCAGCTTACTACAACGCCGCCTGCGCGTAGGGTATGCCCGCGCTGCTCGCTTAGTTGAGGAGATGGAAGAACAAGGCATTATTGGCCCCGCGGACGGCGCACGCCCACGTACCGTGCTTATATCGAGTGTCGATGAGGTGTTTGGAAGCTCGGCTGCTGCTGAGGATGAAGACCTTGGATAAAGCTGACATTAACAGCTATCTTGATACTCATTACTTACGAAGTTTATCTAATCTTACTGTTGCTCACCCAAAATTACTTATTGTTTTCTCTGGTGGAAATGGAGTAGGTAAAAGCTCGTTGTCTGCTAAGATTCAAGCTGAATTGCAAGCGCTTGTATTAGAGAATGACGCTATTCGTACGGCTCTTCTCGAGTACAAACCAGAGCTTGATAAAGATCGTCAATTGCTAGGAAAGTTGGTATGGGAATATACCCAGGAACTTTACCCAAGGCTTGAATCTGTAACTACGAACGGGCTTGTTGTTAGAGATGCGGTAATCGATTGGTATTTTGATAAAATCTTGCCTGTTTTTAAACAGAACAAGTATGAAATTTTTATTGTACGGTTTGAGCTATCAAGAGAAAAACAACTCGAGCTTCTGAGGAAGCGGGGAGGAAAAGCCTGGATTCCATTAGATGTACTTGAAGCTATGCTTGATAGCCATGACGCATACTCAAAACGCTTTTTAAGCATGCATACGCCCGACGTCGTTATTACCGACAAAACAGTTTTTGACTACGAGCCTGTTATTGAAGCGTTACGTAAAAAGCTAAGTCAGCTTCAAATTTTATAACTAGTTCATATTTACTTGTCATACTAAGACATGCCCTGCTTGCTGTAACGGGGGAGATAGTGTATAATTACCACTGTTAATAACTCAAGCTCATACATTACATTCCGTAACGAATGAGTATCCAGTTCACCCTGGATTCCAAAAGGAGAAAAATAGTGAAAGAATACGAACTAACCGTTCTTATCCACCCCGATCTCGAAGCAGATCTGGAAACGCCACTTACTAAAGTACGTGACATCATCAAGAACGCCGGCGGTACTATCATCCGTGAAGACAACTGGGGCAAAAAAAAGTTAGCGTACGCTATTAACCGCCAAGAATTTGCGGTTTACGTATACATGGATGTCGAACTTCCAGCCGATGCACCGCTTAAAATTAGCAACACTTACAACATTACCGATGAAGTACTTCGTTACCTGTTGGTAAAAGTTGATGTTAAAGCTCGTGCAGCTCTTGCCGAGCAAGCTAAGCGCGCTGAAGCTTCCAAAGACGAAACAAACGAAGCTAGCTAAACTAGAAAACTAAAGAAGAGGGAATAGGGAATTATGGCTAAAAGCATCAACCAAGTAGTCCTAATGGGACGTCTCGTACGCGACCCAGAGCAACGTACCACTACAACTGGCAAAACAATTGCCAGCTTCAGCATCGCTGTCGACCGTGGTGGCCAAGACGATACCGCAGATTTCTTTAACGTAACTGCCTGGGAAAAACTGGGCGATTTAGTTATCCAATACCTAGCCAAGGGTCGTCGCGTGCTGGTTCAAGGGCGTTTACGCCAAGATAGCTGGGACGACAAAGAAACTGGTAAAAAGCAATCTCGTATTGAGGTGACTGCTACCGATGTTACTTTCCTTGATGGACCTAACGGCGAAAGTGGCTCGGGCAATGGCTCAAGCGCCTCTTCGTCTAACTCTGCCTCGTCTTCAAGCAGCAACAGTGCACCTAAAGATGTCGTTATTCAAGACATCGACGACAAACCAATTGATTTAAGCGAAATTCCATTTTAATCGGCGAGCTAAACTCGCCACACCAAGGAGAAATATAATGATCCAAAAACGACTAAAGAAAGATGCGCCTGCTTTTTTTGACTACAAAGATGTCAAAACGCTGCAACGTTTCATTAACATGTACGGCCAAATTGAACCAATCGGTAAAACTGGTCTTAGTGCAAAGCAACAACGCCAACTTGCAACAGCTATTAAGCGTGCCCGTCACCTCGCGTTGCTTCCATTCGTAGCCCAAGGGTAATTCCATGGCTTCGTACCAGCCAACTGAGCTAAAAAAAGGTGTCGTCGTGCAAATCGATGGCAAGCCTTTTCGTGTTACCGATTACAACCAAAAGGTTTTAGGCCGCGGTGGTAGTATTGTAAACGTTAAACTGAAAAATCTCATCGACGGCAGCGTGATTCCAAAAACCTTTAAAGGGGCGGAACGTGTTGATTCAGCTGAAGTGAGTAACCAAACTGTTCAGTACCTTTATAAAGACACTGACAATTTCTACTTTATGGACCCAACCAGCTTTGAACAGTTTCAGCTTAACGCTGGCGTTGTCGAAGAAGCTTCGAAGTACCTAAAAGAAGGTGAGTCGCTGACGCTACAATCATTCGACGGCCGTATTATTAACGTTGAACTGCCTAAAAACGTCTACCTCGAAATTACGTATTCTGAAGATGTCGTTAAAGGCGACACTACCAGTAGCGTGCTTAAAGACGCTACCCTCGAAACAGGTGCAGTTGTTAAAGTTCCAGCATTCATTAAAGTAGGCGATGTTATTTCTGTCGACACGTCTACTGGTGAATACCGCGAACGAAAGAAAGATTAGCATGAAGCAGCGTCTCGATGCTGCGCTCACTGCACTTGGCCTTGCGCCAACCCGTTCTCAAGCCGAGAGCGTTATTAAGCTTGGCGAGGTATCCGTTAGTGGCCAGGTTATTACTAAACCTGGCTATTTTGTTTCCGACCCAACTACCATTCAATTAGTAGATAAAGAACGCTATGTCAGTAGGGCGGGGCTGAAGTTAGCCAGTGTTGCAGAACTACTAAAACTCGATTTTAAAACTGCAACCGTACTGGACGTTGGTAGCAGCACTGGCGGCTTTACCGATTACTCGCTAAAACATGGCGCTTCAAAAGTTTTTGCCATCGATGTTGGTACCGAGCAGCTTCACCCGAGCCTTCGCCGCGACAAACGCATTGAACTACACGAAAAAACCGATATTCGTGATTTTAGGATTTCCGCAAAACCAGGTAAACAACCGGTTATGCCAGATATTATTGTTATCGACGTATCCTTTATTAGCCTTCGCGATATTCTGCCACACATTGCCCGTGAACTCTCCGATAAAAACACTAAAATTGTTGCTATGGTAAAACCGCAATTCGAGGCTGGCAAGGGTCAAACCAACAAAGGAATTATTAAAAACGACGCCATGCGCCGCCAAATTTTAAAAGATTTCGAATTATGGTCAAAAGACTTATTTTTCATTACCGATAAGCGCGACAGCGATGTTTCGGGGGCCAAGGGCAATCAAGAGCGGTTTTATTTACTTAAAACTCTATAGGGTAAAAGCATTTCTTCTTCCCATGTACTTGTAAAAAGCTTATGATTAAAATAAGATATATTTAACAATATTGTATAAACGGTTAATCCAATAGGTGCATAATATATGAAAAAAATTATTTTAATTGTGGTCATGGTTTTAATCTTTGCAGTAGTAGGCGCGGTTACCTGGTTGTTCATGTCAGGAAAAGTAGCCTTAGTGTATAAGCAAGCTACGCCAGCCACTACAACAATAGTATGCAACACCCAGATAGTCGACACATTCAACGAGGCTATGTTCTTTACTCGGCGTGCAGGCGCTTCAACCGTTTCAATTGATGAACAGGGTATTAAGAACCTAAATGCAGAAATCAAGGCTAAGGCCGGATACAAAAGCGACCCAACCTGCCAAACAATAATCTATCTTACGGCAATTTACGAAGAAGATTACGATGGTGCTAAGGCAGCTTACCAAGCGGTAAAAGAATTACACGACAAAAACATATTTGCCAATAATAATATCCGTGGCAACCAACCATTGTTCACGTATGAAGGCTCTATGTATCCATTCTCACTAGAGGGAAAGACGCAAGGCGGCGTTAGTGGTGAGTAACAAGCTATCTGCTGTTGCGCTGTTCGCTACATTCTTAGTTGTAAGTGTAGCCTTAATTGTTATTTCACCGCAAAATACATACGCAGGCGGTGGAGTCGGGGATGGCGGAGGGGTAGGTGCCAGCACCGGCTATTGCAAAACACATGATTGCAGCCAAGTGCCCCATACAGCAAACGGATACGGTTGGCACAGGTTTGGTGTCAATGAACCTGGCCCTGCCGACCTCAAAAACGGTGGCGATTGGAGAGATGTCGCTGATATATGTCGCGATAGTGGCAACGACTCTGTCATTGCTTTTGTTATTATGCGACCGGGCGATGACATAACAAGCTCTCGAGTATACGACTACGAAGCAGATAGGTACGGGTTTTACGATCGGTATCTGGGCGATAACGGAGACCCTTGGCTCAGTTATGCAACCGCGCAGGGCTACTTTAATACGCTACCCGCAGGTGCCAAAACTGGGTACACCTTCGGCTCGAATGTTGGTTGGTTTTGCTATGACTTTGCTCCGAAACAATGGAACATAGTCGGAAGGTCTCTTATTCAAAAGGGTACCGCGAATTTTAATGCCGCCACGGTTGGTACAATTAACGCAAAGCCGGGCGAACGACTTAATTGGTATCACGATCTTCGTAACGTAGGCCCGGATAACATGGACAGGCAAGTGTATTATATGATTGCCAAGACAGGCTTCACTAATGGATGGGATGCTATATCCGACCCGTCTGGGTATATTGGGCCTGCCAATGCAAACGCTAACCTTATGACTAACTATGCTACAAATGGCGGCGCCAATACCGTTCATACAGTAACCCAGGCCGATGTAGGTAATAGCCTTTGCCAAAGGGTTAACTGGCAGGCGGCTTCGTGGCAAAACCCTGGTGTGGGCACAAGTAGCTTTGCGTGTGCAACTATTCCTTACAGCTACGCCTTGGTTCCTGAAATCTCTAATATTACAGACGGAGCCATGGTTGAAAGTGCTGCCGGTTCGATACCCGTGTCGGCTCGAGTAATAAATACAGGCGAAACTCGGTCGCACCCTAATATCCAGTGGCAAGTTACACAGGTAAAATATGCACCAGGCGCGACAATCAATAATAAAGCTGGTGGTGTAAACGGTAATAATCCGTGTGCTTACTTTACGGGTAATTTACAATGCGGGCCAACGACAGATGGGTCGGGTACCCAGGCGCCAGGTTACGCTTATCGTGAAACGGTAGCATACAGCGCCCCTGGCAACCTGGGCGATGAACCGGGCGGCACACGCATCTGTTTTGCGATGTCCATTAAGCGAAACTCTTCAACTAGTACCGAATGGCGACACTCACAACTATATTGTTTGTCGGTAGGTAAGAAACCAAAAGTTCAGGTATTAGGAAGCGACCTTATTGTGGGTCGTGGTTCTGGGGTATCTTCGAATGTCGTAACTTCAAATTCTCGCATGGCTTCGGGCAACGTTTTTGGCTCATGGGCTGAGTATGGAATTGTAGCTTCTGGCACGGTAGCAAGAATGGCATCAGGTTCTGGCTATGCAAATGGTTCGGTAGCGGCTACTTTATGTAGCCTGAGTGTTCTCACGTTTTCAAATACAGCTACAAGTGGTTCTTGTAACGAAAACACTATCGGCCGCTATACAACCCCAAACATACCATCAACAATTGCAGCACGCTACCTTACAAGCGACAGTACGCCAGACTTAAAGGGAAGTGTAGCGATTGGTGGTTTGTCGGGCCTGTATCAAAGCACTAGCGGTAGCTTAACGGTGTTAGGTGGTGATATTCCTGCTAAGCGTTGGGTAGTTATTAATGCACCAAATACCACGGTTACAATTAGCAACAATATTACTTATACAACTGGGGTTATATCGAATATTCACGACATCCCTCAAGTAGTTATCATTGCTAAAAATATTATTATTTCAGATGAAGTTACAAACCTTGATGCTTGGCTTGTTGCATCGGGTACTGGTGTGGATGGACGTATCAATACTTGTGGCGCTGGGTCTGTTACCGAAACCAGCCCGCTTACCATTTCGGTCTGTGATAAAAAACTAACAGTCAATGGTCCGATATCTACCGACCACCTCATTATGCGACGAACCGCTGGCGCCGGTGTTGGCGCAGAAGCTGGTGAGCCAGCTGAGGTATTTAACCTACGAGCTGATGCTTATTTATGGGCAGCTGCACACTCTGGCGATACCACAAGCAGGATGGTTACGGTATCTACAAAAGAACTTCCACCAAGGTTCTAGCAAAAGGTACGTTATTTGCTAACGTTAAATCGAAATTCAACTACATCACCGGCGCGCATAACGTAATCGCGGCCTTCTGTACGTAGTTTACCGGCGGCTTTAGCCGCTACTTCGCTGCCGGCAGCAACTAAGTCATCAAAATCAACGATGGCTGCAGCAATGAAGCCTTTTTCAAAGTCGGTATGAATAACGCCAGCTGCTTGTGGAGCAGTGTTGCCTTGGTGAATTGTCCAGGCGTGTATTTCTTTTGGCCCAGCTGTCAGGTAGCTTTGCAATCCAAGCGTTTTGTAGGCAACCCGAGCTAGTTGCGATAAACCAGATTCTGGCACATCGTATGCAGCCAGTAATTCTTCAGCGTCTTCATCTGTTAAACCGCGAAGTTCTTCTTCTAGTTTGGCGCAAATAAATACGCTTAAAGCTGGTGAAACCAACTCGGCTAAGGCTTGCTTACGGGCTTCATCACCCAAGGTGAATTCATCGACGTTGAACATGTAAATAACTGGCTTCGAACTGAGTAGTTGTAGGCTTTGAATAAGTTCTTTATCCAGCCCTTTAACTTCAGAAGCTAATTGCCCAGCTTCTAATTCAACTTGTAGTTTTTTTAATGCTTCAATTTGAGCACGAGCGGTAGGGTCAGACTTGGCCTCGCGCTCTAGTTTAGGGATCTGACGTTCGATAGACTGAAGGTCGGCTAAAATTAACTCGGTATTAATAACTTCAATATCTCGCTTCGGGTCAACTGAATTGCTAACATGGGTAATGTCATCGTTAACAAAAGCACGCACCACATGGACAATAGCATCGCATTCACGAATGTTCGCTAAAAATTTATTTCCAAGGCCTTCGCCCTTGCTGGCACCGGCAACCAAACCGGCAATATCCACAAAAGTAACTGTTGCCGGAATAACTTTACCAGCTGAGTATATTTTTTTGAGTACATTTAAACGTTCATCGGGTACAGCAATAATTCCGGTGTTCGGTTCGATGGTAGCGAATGGGTAGTTGGCCGCCAAAATATTATTGTTAGTGAGGGCGTTGAATAGGGTAGACTTTCCGACGTTAGGGAGTCCGACGATTGCGATTGATAAACTCATATTTAATCATTATACCATAACGGGGGTGGAAGCACCGAAATCGGAATAGCAGCAGAAGTAGACAAACACAGCCATATCGGCTATGCTTTTAGTAGTATATGAGCGATTTAAATCATCCATTCAACCGTCCTGAATTTGCAATAAAAAAAAGTCGACCAAAAAAGTCGCTTATTATTATTGCTGCTGCTGTCATTTTACTATTGGCAATAGCCGGTGGGGTTGTGTACGCTTTTCGCGAACAACTATTTGGTGCTGAAGATACAACAACATTTCAAACACCACTCGAACAACGCGGTCAGGTAGATGAAGCAGCGCTCAGTAACATTAGCGCCGTTGCAAGCACCTACGTAGCTAGTGGTAATACCGTCAGAGCTATGGCAGTATTCGATGAAGCAATTGAAAAAACCGATTCACCAGATCAGAAATCGGCACTCTATCACACTAAAGCGACGCTTATTGCGAGCACCGATACACCGGCTGCAATTAAGGCTGCCGAACAATCGGTTATATTGAACCCTAATTTTGAAAATACAGCCTATTTAGCCGAGCTATACGAGCGCAATGGCGACAACGAAAAAGCCATCGAGTATTACGACAAGGCTATTGTGCTTTTTAATCGGTTACAGCAGGTAGAGAGTGGCGGCCCAATTGACGCCAGCCTTTACCAAGAACGTATTGATCGCTTGAGGGGGCAATAATGAAGTTTCGACCAGTTAAATCTGTTCGGGTTATCGCAGTATTAGTGTTTTTGTCGCTTACTAGTGCAATTATCACACCGCTTTCGGCACACGCCGACATATTTGCTGACTGGGCTATATACAATGGGGTGTCTGAAGGTTATTTCTCGAATGGCGGGCAGAATGATGCCAACAATGCTAACCGCCAAGGGTGTGGTTTTGCTCGTTGTCCGGTAATTCCAAACGACAATTACGCCCGTGAATCTTTAAACGGGGGTTACTTTAGGGGTGGAAATGCCAATATAGCTTCTAGTGTTCAGCGAGCTCAATCGCTTGTCGCCGATTTAAAGAACATTTACAACATGGGAGGCTGGAATTCATCTGGTTCGGCCTTTATTGTAAATACAATGCTTGGCTACGGAAGCGACAGCCCAAACAAAACTCGCAACCCATCACCGGCTATG
>Ga0326733_1000509_pt1 | contig 11237 bp, 11 predicted proteins | sample 14_GP2_308_FD_207946 | JGI IMG/M metagenome (GOLD analysis project Ga0326733, IMG submission 207946) | Glacier ice microbial communities from Ngari, Tibet, China - 14_GP2_30.8 | ecosystem: Environmental > Aquatic > Freshwater > Ice > Glacier | place: China: Ngari, Tibet | collected 2018-07-17 | reverse complement strand
AGTTGTCTTTCAAAGGGAACGCTTTCGCCTCAGCTTTTAGCGAATGACGCGAAGGTAAGCCTGCGCAGCGCGGCGCAGTTCCTGCGCACGCTGGGGGTCACGTCCTGCTGATGCGTCTGCACATTCCATCAACTGGTGTGCCACATCGCCAGCAGGAACCCGCTGTGTGCTGAAAAACATGAATCCTGGAATTTTTACAAAAAGGCGAAACATACAAATTTGCCGAAGCAGTGTGAAAAGTAGTGATTAAAGGAGTGTAAGGGTTTTCCCTAGTTTTTGAAGCCCATGCGGGGTAATACCCCTGTAAGTTGCGCTGGTTGGTATCCGGCTTACGGATCAGGGAAAGCCTGCGCATCGCCGCCTTTACTGGCCTTCTTGCACAATTGGGTGGGTGAAAATCCAGCTTTTATCCGACCTGCATCTTGAGTCGAACCCGCATTTCAAGCCTGTCCCTTTGCCCGGCGCAGATGTGCTGGTTTTGGCGGGCGACATTGGCTCCTACCAACCAGGCTCTCAGCTGATCCAGCTGGGCATCGACGATTTTGGTTTGAGGCGGTTTTCGCCACTGTCCACAGCATGCGGCGGTGCCGGCTGGCCGACACCGGTGCTGTTTGTGCCAGGAAACCATGAGTTCGATGGCCTTGAATTCGAGCAAGCCGATGCGCGGCTGCGCGCAAGCTGCCAGCGTCTGGGCATTACCTGGCTGGACCGCGAAACGGTGGTGCTGGCCGACGTGCGTTTTATCGGATGCACCTTGTGGGCTGATTTTGATGCGCTGACAAAGCGCCAGACGGGCGCTAGCCCACTGCAGGCGAGCCCAACTGCGTTGGCCGACTCACTCAAAATGCGTGAAAAAGCCTTCCGCGCGGCCAATTTTTATCTCAAGAAAAACCATGCCTTGCGCCAGGGCCTGCCCATGCTGGCAGAAAGCATGCGCGAAGAAAGCTTGATGCATCAGGCTTGGTTGCGCAGCGCGCTGACACAGCCTTTTGACGGGTCCACGGTGGTTGTGACGCATTTCGCGCCCAGCTTGGCAAGCGCCGACCCACGTTACGGAATCAACCCAGGAACCGCCGGATTTTGCAATTCGCTGGACGACCTGCTGCCGCTGGCCAAGGTGTGGCTGCACGGCCACTTGCATTGCCCAAATGATTATGTGCAGCACGGCTGCCGCATTGTGGCCAATCCACTGGGCTATGCGCGCAAGGGCGAGCAGCTGGCATTTCGGCCTTCGCTGTGCATTGAGCTGCGCCAATAGTCAGCCTTTTTGTGATGAATTGGCACCCTGGCAGCAGGCCGGTGGCTAAACTGGGACTTTGCACAAGGAGCAGACCATGAAAATTCTTTTGGCCATTGACGGCAGCAGCTACACCCAAAAAATGCTGGCCTACCTAACCACACATGACGGCTTGTTTGGCAAGCACAATGAATACACTCTGCTCACGGTGCAACCGCCCTTGCCGCCCCGGGCACGCGCTGCCGTGGGCAAGGAAATTGTGGACAGCTACTACGCCGATGAAGCCGAGAAGGTCATGACACCGGCCACTGAATCCCTGGCGCCTCTTGGCTTGATGATCAAAAGCGAATGGAAGGTGGGACCGGCTGGTGAAACCATTGCCGGCTATGCCGATGGTGGCGAATTTGACCTGCTGGTCATGGGATCACACGGCCATGGCTCGCTGGGCAACCTGATCATGGGTTCAGTGGCTACTCAGGTTCTGGCGCACTCTAAAGTGCCGGTGCTGCTGGTTCGCTAGGCAGCACGCCGAATTTTATTGTTTACGCTGGACAAACAAGTTGCGCTTGGCGTCTTCAGCGTAGGCAAAAGTCACCCCGCCGTTTTTGACCATGCCCATGACCAACATGTTCTGCGTGGTGGCTTCTTTGTCCTGCTTGCTAAACGGCTGCTCGTAAGTGGCCGTCACGCCGTAGTAGGTGCGGATACGGCTTTCAAGCGCTGCCTTGATGGCTGGGCCGGTGAGCTTGCCATCGCGAATGCCAAACAGCGAATAAACCAGCACATACACAGCGTCATAGCCCTGCGCTGCAGCCATGGGCACCGGGATTTTCTTGACCTTGTACTTGCGCGCATAGCCGGTCAAAAACGATGCCCGGCGCTCGTTGCTGGGCTCGGCGATAAAGGTCTGGGCCATTAACGCACCCTCAGCCGCTTCCTTGGCACCGTCAATAAAGAAGGGAAACGACAGTGTCCAGGCACCGACTTGCGGCACCTTCCAGGCCAACGACTGGCGTCCGCGGGCAATGACCGCGTTTTCCAGACCGACGGTGTAGCTGAACACCACATTTGCACCAGCCGCTCGGGCCGCCTTGAGTTCTTCGCTCAGGTCTTTCACGCCCAGCCCAAACCGGGCTACATGCACCGGCTTGAGTTGCTTAGCGGCCAGTGCGGCCTCGACATCTTTCAAGCCGGCTTCACCATAGCCAGTGGTATCGGCAAAAATGGCGACCTTGTCCCAGCCCCGCTTGACGATGTCTTCGACCACAAATGGCGCTTGAATCGCATCGCTGGGCGACGTGCGAAAGATGTAGCTGTCGGGTGCCGGATATTTGGCCGTGAGCGGCTTGCCCGTGGCGCAAGGGATGATCAGTGGGAGCTGGCTCGTTTGGTACACCTCCAGCGACTTGGCGGCAACGCCGGTGTTGCAAAAGCCGATGGTGGCCACGACTTTTTCGGCCACCAGTTCTTGCGACAGCTTCAGGCCAATGTCGGGACTGGCTTGGTCGTCCTTGCGAATAATCTCGATCTTGCGACCCAAATAACCGCCACCCGCATTGATTTCATCGACGGCTTGCATGATGCCGTTGAGCATCGGCATGCCGAAATCTGCCGATCCGCCAGTAAACGGACCAATGACGCCGATCTTTAGAGAAGCGGAAGTGGTGGCGGCTGCGGCCGGCAAGCTCGCTGCCAAATTGCTTTGCGCGCTGACGGGCAGCGAAAAAGCGAGTGCGGTACCAAGGGCCACAGCAATTCTGGTCGTGGAGCGCAGGCTGGTAAAGGGCAGCAAAGACATCGAGTTTCTCCTAGGGTACCTAAGTGTAGGTGTCAAGTTGTGTACGGCACAGCAGGTTTTCCCGAATAAAGGTTACGCCCAAGACCAAAGTTTTTGCTTGGCCTGACCATCAGGGCTCAAGCAGTCAGCACCTGCTCGGCCGACCGGGTCAGCGCTGCAGTCAGGGCATCAAGCACTTCGGACTCCAGGTTCCAGCAATGCCAATAAAGCTGAATTGGCAGCGTGCAGGCCGGTGCCAAGTTAACCAGCAACCCCTGGTCAAACAAAGGCTGGGCCAGCAGGCGCGGCAGCACGCTGGCGCCCCAGCCGGCCAGCACGGCGCGCACCTGGCCTTCGGACGACGGAACGAACAGCTGGTTCAGCATGACCCGCTTCAGGCCAAAAGCCTTGCCGACAAATTCGCTTTGCATGTCGTCCTTGCGGTTGAAGGCGACAAAAGGAAGATCGCGAAAATTATGCGCAGTGAGCATGTCAACGCCCAGCCGCTCCAGCGCCAGCCCGGGCGTGGCGACGGCGACATAATCCATCGCGCCAAGCACCACCACCTTGCAGCCGCGCAAGGCTTGCTTGACCGTGGTGACGCAGCCCAGCACCTGGCCCTGGCGCAGCCATTCATGGGTGAAATCCTGGTCGTCGGTGATGATTTCCATGGGCAGGCCCTGCTGCGCCAGGCCGGTCAGCGCGGGCAGTGCCCAGGTGGCGATGCTGTCGGCGTTGATGGCGATTGAAATGCGCTCTTCCTCGCGCGCGCCGCGCAACGAACTGGGTGCCAGTTCCTTCAAGTCGCGCTCCAGGTCGGCGCGCAGCAGGCGCAGCATGCGGGTGTGCTTGAGCAGCAATTGCCCGGCCAGGGTCGCCTTGAGCGGGCGGCTGCGCACGATCAGCACCGTGCCGGCTTGTGCCTCCAGCGCGCGCAGGCGCTGCGACACCGCCGACTGGGTAATGGACAAACGCCGGGCGGCGCGCTCAAAACCGCCCTCTTCCACAATGGCCGCCAGGCATTCCAGCGCATTCGGGTCAAACGTGCTCATTTGCGGCACCTTCAATATTAGTTGCTCTGATGATTCGGCTGACAGTTTAATTTCACTGTTACTGGCAGGCAAGCTCCTGCACACTTGCGATGAAACAAAGGGGACTGGCATGAATGTGGTGGTTTTAGGCGCGGGCATTATTGGCGTCAGCACGGCCTGGCATTTGATGGAGCGCGGGCACGACGTGACCGTGGTGGACCGCCAGCCGGACGCGGCGCTGGAAACCAGTTTTGCCAATGCGGCGCAAATCTCGGTCAGCTATTGCGAACCCTGGGCCAACCGGGATGCGCCGCTCAAAGCGCTTAAATGGATGTTTCGCGATGACGCGCCATTGCTGTTCAGGCCGCAATTGCCGTTTGGCGAAGGCTGGCAGCAATGGCGCTGGGGTCTGCAATTTTTGGCGCAGTGCAATGACGCTGCTTTTGAGCGTAATGTGCAGCAGCTTGTCGCCCTGGGTGCCTACAGCCACACCGCGCTCAAAGATGTCGTGCAGGCGACTGGCATCGACTACCACCGGCTGGAGCGCGGCATTGCCCACTACTACACCGACCCAAAATCGTTTGATACCGCTGGCGATGCAGCCGCGCTGATGCGCAAGTACGGCGTGGCTCGCCAGGTGATTTCTACCGCTGAACTGCTGAAAATTGAGCCGGCCTTCAGCGCGTTTGCCCACCGCATTGTGGGCGGCACCTACACCGCCAGCGACGAAAGCGGTGACGCCAGGTTGTTCACCCAAGCTCTGGCCCGGCGCTGCGCCGAGCGCGGTGCGCAGTTTTTGTACAGCCATGATGTGCTGCGGCTTGAAAAAATGGGCAATGCTATTGAATCAATAGCCGTACGCGCACGTAGTACCTGGGCAAATGGCCGAAATGATGCTGAAATAAAGTATTTAAAGGCCGGTGCGGTGGTGGTGGCCTGCGGCTCTTACAGCGCCCCGCTGCTGCGCACGGTGGGGGTTGACCTGCCCATCTATCCGGGCAAAGGCTACAGCGCGACCTTTAAGCTGCACAAGCCTGAGCTTGCCCCGTATGTCAGCACGATTGACGACGAAGTCAAATGCGCCATCAGCCGCCTGGGTAATGAGCTGCGGGTTGCTGGAACGATTGAGGTCGGAGGCTATGACCTGTCACTGGGCACACCGCTGGCCAAGGCGAGGTGCCAAATGCTGGCCCGGCGAATCGAGGAAGTGCTGCCCGGCGTGTGCGATACCCGGCTGGAAGAAGAAGGCGGCACGCCGCAATTCTGGACCGGCCTGCGCCCGGCCACACCGACGAACATTCCCTACATCGGCAAAACCAGTGTGGACCGGCTGTGGGTCAATGCCGGCCACGGCACCCTGGGCTGGACGCATGGCGCGGGCTCGGGCAAGGCGCTGGCTGAACTGATCAGCGGTGACATGCCGGCGATGGCGTTTAAGTTTTACGGAATTGAAAAAACCCAAAGCCGCTCTGGTGTGGCGACCGCTTGAGTTTGGGCTGCGCTTGAACAAGCGCTTGCTGACGGCGCGCCTGTGCGATGGATGTCGGCTCCAAGCCGCGTCGCTCAGTTCTGTCAGCCATTTCCTGTCATTTCCTACAGCCTTTGCTTTTTGAGCCTGACAAAAGCCGCGTTGCAATGCGCCAAAACTAATTGGATGACCACATCTCCTTTAAATACTTCTCTGCCCAACACACCTGACCAGCCGGCCGCCGGCAAGGGCATGCCAGCCAAAAACCCAAAGCCGCAAAAACCCATGACGAACCGCCAGCCAGATGCCTCTGACGGCTCGGCTGAAGATTCGCTGGAGTCGCCAAATGACCGGGATCAGTCAACTGACATGACCAGCGACCAGGTTGATCCGCACATCAAGCAAGCCGCCGAGGATCTTGAAAATGGTTTGCAAGACACCAGCGAGGGGCTTGAAACCGACAGGGCTTACAAAAATTTGTGAACCACGGGCTGTCTGGACGGCAAAATGACAGCCGATTGACTGAATTATTGACCAAATAGTGCTTTTGCGCATACAGGAATTGCGCGTACAGCTATTGATTTAATAGCATTAACAATATCGAGGTGTTTTGCCGATGCACAGCGTTGGCTGCTTCCCAACAGCTGCCCGCCAGATCCCCAGCGTCAAAAAGGCGGTGCAGGCTCGCCAGCGGCATCCGCCAGAGCCTTCAGTTAAATTAGCCGCCTATGGTGCCCTTATCCCCTCTTTCCAAAGCCAGCAGCCCAAGCTTTTCCCGTCATGAATTTCGGGCGTCGCTGGCCATGTTTGCCACCGGCGTGACCATCGTCACAGCGCGCACGCCGGCGGGTGTGCTGGTGGGTTTGACCGCCAATTCCTTCAATTCAGTGTCGCTAGACCCGCCGCTGGTGCTGTGGAGCTTGGCGCAAGGCGCCAGTTCAATGGCTGCGCTCAGCACGGGTTCGCACTACGCAGTCAACATTTTGGCGGCTGACCAAAAAGAGCTGGCAGAGCGCTTTGCCAGCCGAATCGACAACCGCTGGAAGGATGTTTTGTTCACCGAGGGAGCCAGTGGCGCGCCTTTGCTGACCGGCGCGGCGGCAACCTTTGAATGCTTTAACCGCAGCCGCTATGAAGAAGGCGACCATGTGATTTTTGTCGGCGAAGTCGAGCGCTGCAGCCACCGCGCCGACACGCCGCCGCTGCTGTTTCATGGCGGGCGTTTTTACACTGAACATCCTTTGTGAACCGGCAAAGGTAAGGATTAAGGGCAAGGGCGAGCTTGTTAAGCGTTAACCAAAGCAGGTTGCGCCGCAATGCCAGCCAGCCAGGTCTCCAGTTGCTGGGAGTCGATGGGTTTGGCAAAGTGAAAGTCAAAGCCCGCAGCGAAAGCGGCCTGCTTGTCGCGGGGCTGGCTGTAGCCGGTCACCGCCGCCAAAATGGCGATTTGCATGCCAGGGATCAAGCGCAGCTGCCGCGCCAGGGTGTAGCCGTCCATGTCGGGCAGACCAATATCCAGCAAGCACAGGTCGGGCAGCACCTGGCGCGCGCATCGAATAGCGTCGGCGGGATGAAACTGCACAAACACCTTGTGCCCCAGCAGTTCCAAAAACACGCCCAGCAGCTGCGCGGCGTCTGCATTGTCATCGACCACCATGATCCGCAGCGGCTTGCAGGCAAGCGCAGCGCCGGCATCATCGGCATCGACACCGGACAGTTTGTCGCCGTGCCGCAGGCTTGGCAAAAGTACCGTCACCTTGCTTCCCAAGCCCGCGCCCGCGCTGTACAGCGCCGCTGACCCGCCATGCAGCTGAATCAAGCTGCGCACCAGCGCCAGGCCAATGCCCAGCCCGCCTTGGGAGCGATCGGCGCTTCTTTCGCCCTGGCTGAACAGCTCAAAAGCCACATCGACCAGTTCGCTCGACATGCCAATTCCGTTGTCTTGCACAGACAGCGTGAGTTGTCCGCCCTGCACCGCCATTTGCAGGGCGATGCGCCCGCCGCTGGCGGTGTATTTGATGGCATTGCCCAGCACATTGACCAGCACCTGCACCAGCCGCAGCTTGTCGCCCAGTACCCAGGCAGGTTCTGAGGGCAGCTCGATGTCCAGGTGATGCGCTTTGGCTTCAAGCAAGGGGCGAATTTGCTCCAGTGCTTCGGTGGCCACCATGTTCATGTCCACCGGTTGTTGATCCAGGCTTAGTTGGCCCCGGGTCACGCGAGACGCGTCCATCAGGTCGTCAATCAGGCGCGTCATGTGCCTGGCCTGGCGCGCAATCACCTCGCCCAACTGCCACACGCCTTCTTCGTCCAATGTGCTTCTGAACAGCAGGTCGGCCGCTGTTGTGATGGGAGCCAGCGGGTTGCGCAGTTCATGCGCCAGCATGGCCAAAAACTCGTTTTTCAGCCGGTCTGCCTGCAGCAAGCTTTCTTGCGCCAGCTTTTGCTCGTGAATGTCGGTGCAAGTGCCCATCCAGCGGGTGATGACGCCATGCGCGTTGCGCACCGGCCGGGCGCGTCCGAGCACCCAGCGGTATTGGCCCGAATGGTGGCGCAGCCGGTATTCGATTTCGTAAGGCTCGCCGGTGGTTAAGCTGTGCTGCCACTTTTTTGCAGTGATCACCTGGTCGTCGGGATGAAACAGCGCCAGCCAGCCTTCCCCGTCTGAAAATCCTTTGGCCGTGCCGGTGTAGTCATACCACTGCTGGTTGAAATAGTGATGGTAGCCGTCGGGCTGGGCGCTCCAAATCATCTGCGGCAACGCATTGGCAATCGTGTGGTACTTGGCCACCGTTTCACGCAGTTCCACCTCAATTTGCACCTGGTCGGAAATGTCCATTTGGGCAATCGTCGAGCCAACGATTTTTCCATCTGCATCCCGCACCGGCGCGCCGCAATTGAGCACCGTGCGGCGCACGCCGGGCTGGTCGAACGGCTCAATTTCAAGCAGGTCGCGCGGCGCTTCTTCTTCGCCCCGCAGGGAGCGGGCCAGCGCCCATTCGCGCGGCTCGAGCTGCTGGCCATGGCGCTTCGAAGCCGCTTGCAGCAGTGCATCGACCCGCTGGACGGTTTGCTGGGCGCTGCGCCGGCTGGCCTCCAGCTCGTCTTCAGCGCGGGCGTGCTCGGTGACATCGTTGCCTTCAATAAAAACCCCGCTGATGCGGCCGTCCACATCGGTGATCGGCTGAAAAACAAAATCAATTAACCGCAGTTCGGGCGGGCCGCCCGACTGGCGCGAAAACAGCATCGGCATTCGGCTTCGGGTAACGGCCTCGCCAGTCGCATACACCTGGTCCAGCAGCGCGCCATAGTCCTGGCCTTCAATTTTGTGGCCCAGCGCGCGGAAGGTTTTGCCCACGACTTCCTGGCAGCCCACCAGCCGCTGGTAGGCGCTGTTGGCCAGCTCATACACATGACTGGGCTCGCGCACCACGGCCATGAAGCTGGGGGTTTGCTCAAACAGCTGGTAAAGCCAATGGGTTTGTGCCGGCCGGTGGTGGTTTGCCAGAACGTCTGCCGTGGTTCCATTCAACGCGCAGTACAAGCCAGCCACCTGGCCGTCGGGGCCGTCCACCGGCGCAAAGGAAAAGCCGAGCCAAGCTGGCTCGTTGGTTGAATTGCGCCGCAGGGTCAAACAGGCATTTTCAAGGCTGACAGGCTCACCGCCCGGCGTTGGGTGAACCAGCGGTTCAATGTCGGCAAACGCTTCGGGCCACACCGCGCGCAAAGACTGGCCCAGCGCCGCAGGATGTTTTTGCCCCAAGACATGTCGGTAGGCATCGTTGTAAAGCAAGATCAAATCCGGTCCCCAGGCCACAAACATCGGGGTGCTAGAGCGCAGCATCAGTCCCGTGACGGTTTGCAATGCCTGAGGCCATCCAGCAGGCGGGCCAAGCGGCGATGCGGTCCAGTCATGCGTCCTTGTCAAGTCGCCCAGCGCGCCTCCGTCCCTTAAAAAGTTGAGCGCTGAATTTGGTTTGTCTAGCAAAATTTGATTTCTTTGGGTAATTTCGCAAGGCTGCGAAAGCCGATGCTAATCGAACACAACAGTAGCCTGCAGGGACGTCGCAAATCTTTGTTTGAAGCCGATTTTGTGCAGGCAGCCAGTACGCGCAGGGTAACAACTTGAGCGACAAAAGTGATCCCTGGATATCATCGCCATCGTCCGTTTCACCCGAGCCCACCGAATAATCTTGCCCGGTTTGCCCTCCATCCCCATGTCGCTTCGCTTTGCCCATCTTGCCCTTCCTGCACTTCCAGCCCTGGCCGCTGCGCTGCTTTTTGGCGCCAGCACGCCCCTGGCCAAGCTGCTGACGGCCAGCATGCCGCCCTTGCTGCTGGCCGGGCTGCTTTACCTGGGCAGCGGCTTTGGTTTGGGCTTGCTGCTGATACTTCGGCGCATTCGCGAGCGCCAAGGTGGCCATGCGGTGACTCGGCTGCACATCACACGCATTGAGATGCCTTGGTTGCTGGGAGCGATAGTCGCTGGCGGCGTGTTGGGGCCAGCGCTTTTTATGCTGGGTCTGGACCAAACCGGCGCAGCGTCAGCGTCCTTGCTGCTCAATTTGGAAGGCATGCTGACCGCCTTGCTGGCCTGGCTGGTTTTTCGGGAAAACGCTGACAGTCGCATTGTCGTGGGCATGGTGGCGATTGCGCTGGGCGGTGTGCTGCTGTCCTGGCAACCAGGCGCTGCGGCGCTGTCGCCCGGTGCGGTGCTGATTGCAGCTGCCTGCCTGTGCTGGGCGCTGGACAACAACCTGACGCGCAAAGTCTCCAACAACGACGCCCTGCTGTTAGCTTGTCTTAAAGGCCTTTTGGCCGGCGTGACCAACACCGGCATTGCCCTGGCCAGCGGCGCGGTCCTGCCATCCCTGCTTGACCTGGGCTATGCCGGTGTGGTCGGCTTTTTGGGCTATGGCCTGAGCCTGGTGCTGTTTGTGGTGGCGCTCAGAACACTGGGCGCGGCGCGCACCGGTGCTTATTTTTCAGTCGCGCCGCTGTTTGGGGTGGTGATTTCGCTGGCAATCTGGCCCAGTGCGCCTGGCTGGCTGTTTTGGGTGTCGGCAGCGCTGATGGGCTTGGGTGTCTGGCTCCATTTGACTGAACGGCATGCGCACCTGCACACCCACGAGCCCCTTTGGCACAGCCACCCGTACCAGATTGACGCGCACCATCCGCATGCCCACGATGCTGCCGGGGAAGGTCAAACCTCAGATGCGCAGCTTCACCAGCACGAGGCCTTGACTCACACCCATGCGCATTACCCGGACATTCACCACCGGCATCCGCACTGAGTTGCACAGTCGGCCTTTTTTTGCCATGCGCTTTGTGCTTTGCTACCCACGCACCAGCGCTAGCGTAGAGGCACGCAAGGGAGCAGTCCGTGCCAATTTCTTACGTATTGACCTTGGGTTTTTTGCTACCGTCCAAGGCATTCGCGTCTGTCGTTATTTTTGCGAGCAGTTCCTAGTTTTGCCCGTAAATTTTCTGACTCTACTCAAGCCTACCTAGGCCTGCCTTCCGATTCACCTGATTGCCATGAATTCACTTGTCCAAACCCCGCGTCCTGAAGAAATCGAACTCAAACTGGCTTTGCCAACAGCCGATGCGCAGGACCTGGCCAAACGCCTGGCCCGTGTGCCGGTGCTGGCACGCTGCGTGGCCACGCACCAGCAACTGCACAATATTTATTACGACACGCCCCGGCAAGATCTGTACGAGGAA
>Ga0326733_1000508_pt1 | contig 11252 bp, 7 predicted proteins | sample 14_GP2_308_FD_207946 | JGI IMG/M metagenome (GOLD analysis project Ga0326733, IMG submission 207946) | Glacier ice microbial communities from Ngari, Tibet, China - 14_GP2_30.8 | ecosystem: Environmental > Aquatic > Freshwater > Ice > Glacier | place: China: Ngari, Tibet | collected 2018-07-17 | reverse complement strand
GGATTTAGTGATGACTCAATCCCAACGCTAGGTATTTTTTTAATACAAAAAATTATATCATGGAAAAGTAAAACTGGTAAAATTTACTATACAGCTCATGGATTTTGGAGACCAATACATGAGGTTAACAGTAAAAATTCAATACCAAAACAATTAGCATTATTTCATCTGTTTAATTATTCGGCTTGTGGCCCAATAGATATTACTGAAGAAAATTTTTTAGAGCTCGAAGGTAAAACTATACAAATTGAGGCTGTTATTCCTTTAGAATCTAAGGAAGGAAAACTTTATCCTAAAATAGTTTGGAATCTATATAATAACTCATTTCTTATTCATCCCTCAGAAATTGGAATCCCAGCCCAAACTCCAAATTCAATAAATGATGAATTGGATAATGAAGAAGGCGATAATTCCGTAATAATTTTACCCATTGCAACTGAAGAAACTTTAATTGATAAATATCATCCTGATTTTATAGAACACTATTATAACGAAATCAAAGCTGGCAGGGAGGATAAAGTTGTTTTACAACAACTAGAAATTCTACGTCAAAACGATGAGCAAGAACTAGCTCAAAGTTATCAAGCGGATGAAATTACTGAAGCAGAAAAATTCGAATTGAATCAACAAACTGCTCCTGACGAAATAATACATGAATCTGATGATGATGATTTTGATAGCGATGTTGATATAACAAAAAAAAGTAAAGCAAAAAACAAAAAAGCTTGAGCTCTACTAAAATGAATACGATAAAAATCACAGTTTCACCAGATACCTACCTAAATCAAATTCCTGAATTTGAAAATGGAATACCTACAGATTCATTTATAAATAAAGGAAGATGTGGAATTGGAGGAACAACACTAGAAGTAAAACAGGAAAGGCACAGTATTATTATTGTGCCTACTGTGGCGCCAATAGAAGGGAAATTAAACATAACTGAAGGTATGGATTGCATAGTTCAAAATGGTTTGTTCCCTTTATTTGGAGGTAAAAAAACAAAATTACAATTGCTAAAAGATTATCTTGAGTCTGATATTGTATCAGACTCAGGATTTAAAAAAATATTTGTCACTCCCGATAGCTTTGAATCCATAATTAAGGCTGCAAATGAACTTGGAAAACTACAATGGATATATGATAACTTCTTTCTACTTTTCGACGAAGCGCATGCAATTATAACTGAGTGCTATCGCAAAAAAATAAGAAATCCTTTAAGATACTTTTGGAAGTTTAAATGTAAGGCAATGATTTCTGCAACACCCTTTTATTTTAGTGGCCCAGAATTTCAAAAGCTTCAAAAATATACAATCGACTTTACTGAGAAATTAGGAGATATATTTCTTGTTAATACTACTAAAACAAAAAGTGCAGTAGAATTTATTTTAACACATCCGGATGGATATACTGGTAACGTTCATATATTTTTTAACACAGTTAAACAGCTTGCTGAACTACTTAGAATTGTTCTGATTGAAAATCCAGAATTTGATTGTAATATCTTTTGTTCAAAAAGTGATGAAAACTATAAAAAACTAGATAAACTAAACCATTTTTTTAATGATAACCCATCCTCAGCTGAATACAAAAAATTTAACTTTTACACTACAAAATACTTTGAAGCATGGGATTTGCATGATTCAAACAGCCCAATAATAATATTGGTAACAGATTTTAACGCTCCAAATACCAAGGTAGGAATACAAAATAAAGGAGTTCAAGCAATTGGTAGATTTAGAATCGTAAATAAAGTTAAACCTCATAAAATAATTCATATTACTAATACTAGAAGTACTTATGAATGGAAAGATTTTCCAGAAATTTATGCACAGATTAACTCAGATGCTGACTCAACTATTTTGGCGTACAATGAAAATTTTAAAAAATCAATGGAGAATAATTTAACTCCTTCTAAAGACATTAAATTAATCGCCGTAAAGTATGCTGAATTTAATCCTAACACAATTAATATTGAACTTAAAAAAGATTCAATATTAGTTGATCAATGGGCCAATTTAGAATATTCTAATCAAATCTATAATAACATAGAATTTGTTAAGAAAGCATGGGAAAATGCACATTATAATGTGGAGATAAATGTAATACTAGATGACCTATTAGAAAGCATTTGGCCTAAACTAACAGCTGAAAAAATTAGAGTTCTTTGTATGAACCTTGATTTATTAGAGGAGAATAAAAATAATTGCGTATTTCACGATGAGTACAAATTAGCACTTGACGAACTTAATAATTTTGAACATTTTGAATTAGCTTTCAAAGCATATCACAAGTTAGGAATAGAAACCCTTAAAGAAATAAAGTTCAATAAGAAAACCATATTAGAGAAACTATATAAATTACTTGAGGAGGAAATCAGAATAAAAATTTCACAAGACTTACCTAATTATTTTGAGTTAAATAAAAAATATGATAGAGCTTTTGTAAAGACCCAACTACAAGAACTTTATGATCTACATAAATATTCTAATGAAAAAGGAAAGATTTGCGTTGCTAAGGCAACTGATATTGAAAAATTTTGTGATGCTAAAGTTGGAGATAGAACGGTAGAAATTCTAAGATTCAATATTTGAACTGCACATTTTTTTTGATAAAATTGCCAAAAAGCCTTCTATAGAGGCTTAAACAAAAACCATCAAAAAAAATGCACATTTCTAAATTTTGTTAGCGAACATCACTTTAAAGCGAAAATTAATTTTCAAAAATTAAAGTAGACCTCTTTTTAAAAGTACCCCCTCCCCATGTTGTAAAAGACCCCCATGGGTACAGATAACTTTTTGTGTTGCGACCAAAGAACCATCCCGATATCAACCCCTCCATTATCTTTGTGTAAAAATTAATTTTCTCACAGTATTGTCCCTTGTAAGGTAAGCACCATTGCAGCATTTATATTCTTATTTATAAGGGACATTTTCTTATCAAGAATCATCTAAGCATCATGCCTCATTTTATTAACCATTCACCCTTATAAAAGAATAGTAAAGTGTGATGACCCGATATCAACACCTCTTTTTTGAATGTGAGCCGTGTTTTAGCTCCAAAATCTTATTCTGAATTCTCGAAAGCCTTGGTTTAGTAACCAGGGCTTTCTCATTTATTGACTTTTAACTTTTTAAAAATGATTTTTTTCGAATTTTATCAATTCATTGTACCTAAAGCCGTCCTTATTAATAAATACCCTGGTGGCTTAATTTTCTTTAAAGCTGATCTTCCTAATACTACTTACACAGAAGATACAGATATAGTTTGTGTTAGATTTCTCATTTTTGAGCAGATGAATGAGTTTGTAAATGAAGTGGCCAGAAAAGGCTTACATTTTCATAAAGAGGATTTCTATAGTGATGATTTTATGGTATTTACAACACTTGGGCCTTGGTGGAATTGTAAATGGCTACATTTTAACATTCATATGTGCTCTTTTAATAATAAACCTTAAAATGGTTAATTACAAAAAAGAGATGATTAAAATGCAATCCCAAATCTAACCATCCCCTCCAAAGGGTGCATACAGATGGATATGGTTAGATTTGGTCTTTTGTGCAGAGGTTAAGGGCAGCGCATTTCTACTATATTAAAAGGGACAGTGCTTTAAGCTTTTGGTTCGGTGTTTCATAGGTGAGGGCACTGCTGAACGATTGGATAGAAAGGCATTCCGCAATGACTAAGAACTGCACATAAATCGCCAGATTGGTTGCGTTGATAAGTCTTAGCAGACACATCAACTCCACTTCATCACTTACGTTCTGAATCTGTCACTTTATATGCATAGTTCAAGCGGATTGCTGCATAGAAGCTTCCTTTATATTTTTTGACATTTCACTAATGCGTTCATTATCAAAAAATCTAAACGCTTCTTTTATATGCGAGACCTGCGCCATCAAGAAAGCTGCGGATTTGTCATCGTTATTGTTAGCCCTTTGCTTCAGCCCCTTTTAAGACAATAACACCGCCAAATCCTTGTGTTAAAACATACCTTGTTGACGTACTTCGTACTTCCTCAACAAGGACTTTCTTTCCACTCGCAGCGGACTCGCTAGTGTAGTGCAATTATATTTAAGACAGTGCTAACGTCATGTAAATGTTTTCTTAATTGATTAAGAAAAATGATAAATTAGAAAACGAAAAGGTTAAGTAATCTACTTTATAATTATACTATTAAACTAAATTTGAAGATATTTATTTAAAGATTGCCTATTATATATTACAACAATTGTTGTTTTGTCAAAACAACTAATTCCCAACCTGAAAAAGATTAACAAATTAAATGAGTAAAGAAAACCAAATTGAAGACGATTTAGTCAGGAAGTTGACGGACCTGAAATATACCTATCGACCTGAAATAGTTGATAGAAAAACCCTTGAGGAAAACTTCAGAAATAAATTTGAAACGCTGAATCGTGTTCACCTAACAGAGAACGAATTTTTAAGGCTAAGAGAGGAAATAATTAACCCTGATGTGTTTTCCGCTTCAAAATTGTTGCGTGAACGAAACTACTTTCAACGTGAAGATGGAACGCCTTTGCATTACACATTGGTAAATAATAAGGACTGGTGCAAAAATGATTTTGAAGTAATCAGTCAGTTACGCATAAATACAGAAAACAGCCATCAGCGGTACGACATCATTTTGCTCATTAACGGTTTGCCTGTGGTGCAAATCGAATTGAAAAAAAATGACATTTCTCCACGAAAAGCGATGCAGCAAATAGTGGATTATAAAAATGAAGCTGGCAATGGTTATGGTAATTCTCTGCTTTGCTATATGCAGTTGTTTATTGTAAGCAACAAAACAAACACTTACTATTTTGCCAATAACAAAAATCAACATTTTGCTTTTAATGCAGACGAACAATTCTTGCCCATTTATCAATTAGCCGATGAGAGCAATAAAAAAATCACCCATCTTGAATTGTTTACTGAAAAATTTCTAACCAAGTGCACACTTGGAGAGATGTTAAGTAAATATATGGTGCTGGTAGAGAGTGAACAAAAATTGCTCATAATGCGTCCGTACCAGATTTATGCAGTTAAAGCTATTGTGGATTGCATAAAAGAAAACAGAGGAAACGGTTATATCTGGCATACGACAGGCAGCGGAAAAACATTGACTTCTTTTAAAGCTTCTACACTTTTAAAAGACAATGCTGATATTGAAAAATGTTTGTTTGTAGTTGACCGAAAAGACCTTGATAGACAAACCCGTGAAGAGTTTAACAAATTTCAGGAAGGAAGTGTGGAAGAAAACACCAATACCGAAACATTGGTTAGGCGTTTATTATCTACTGACTATGCCGACAAAGTAATTGTTTGTACTATTCAAAAATTAGGTTTGGCATTAGACGGTACGAATACAAAAAACTTCAAGGAACGCCTAGAACCATTAAAAAACAAACGAATTGTTTTCATATTTGACGAATGTCATCGTTCGCAGTTTGGTGACAATCATAAAGCCATAAAAGAATTTTTTCCAAATGCTCAATTATTTGGTTTTACTGGCACACCCATTTTTGATGAAAACGCATCCTATCAAATACGAGAAGGTGAAGAAGCTTCATACAAAACCACCGAGGACATTTTTCAACAGAGATTACACGCCTACACCATTACTCACGCTATTGAGGACAGGAATGTATTAAAGTTTCACATTGACTATTTTAAAGGTAAAGGCACTCAAACCCCAAAGCCAGGTGAAGCCATTGCACAACAGGCAGTAGTTGAAGCAATTTTAGATAAGCACAATGCTGCAACAAATTTTGGTCGTTTCAATGCAGTTTTGGCAACGGCTTCTATCAATAATGCTATTGAATATTATCAGCTGTTTAAAGAAATTCAAAAGAAGAAGCAAGCCGAAAATCCTGATTATGTTATGTTGAATATAGCTTGTGTGTTTTCTCCACCAGCCCAACTCATTGCTAAAGAAGGTGACCAACAAAGTCAAAAAAATGCTGCGGACATTAAGCAATTACAAGAGGATTTAGTGCAGGAAAAAGAGGACAACAAACAAAATCCTGAAGAAAAGAAAAAAGCATTAATGGAAATTATTGCCGACTTCAATGGTCAATATAACACCAATCATAATATCAACGAGTTTGATATATATTATCAAGACATACAAAGACGCATCAAAGACCAAAAATATAGCAACAAAGAGTATCCGCACAAAAATAAAATTGACATCACGATAGTAGTGGATATGTTGCTCACAGGCTTTGATTCAAAATATTTAAACACATTGTATGTAGATAAAAATCTGAAATACCACGGTTTAATACAAGCGTTTTCCCGAACGAATCGTGTACTGAATGATACCAAACCTTATGGCAATATTCTCGACTTCCGTTCACAACAAGAAGCTGTAAACTACGCCATTGCATTATTCTCAGGCGAAGACAAAGGAAAAGCCAAAGAAATTTGGTTGGTTGAATCTGCTCCTACAGTGATTGATAAATACAAAAAAGCAGTAGAAGCATTAGGCGTGTTTATGCAAGAAAATAATTTGGTATGTGAACCAGCTGAAGTTTATGGATTAAAAGGTGATGCGGCAAGGATTTCGTTTGTAAAAAACTTTAAAGAAGTGCAACGTCTTAAAACCCAATTAGACCAATACACCGACATAACCGAAGAGCAACAAGTCAAAATAGAAGCCATTTTGCCTAAGGAAACCTTGCAGGAGTTCAGGAGTTCCTATATAGAAACAGCCAAGCAATTAAGAGCCATACAGCAAAAAGAGGGCGACCAAGCATCAGCCGATATCCAACAATTGGATTTTGAATTTGTTTTGTTTGCTTCTGCCGTGATTGATTATGACTATATAATGAATTTGATAGCAGATAGCACACAAAAGAAACCTGCTAAAGAAAAAATGACTAAGGCACAAGTAATAAGTTTGCTGAGTGCCAATGCCAATATGATGGACGAGCAAGAAGATTTAACAGAGTACATAAATGGCTTGGACTGGAACAGCGGACAAAATGTAGATACGCTAACCAAAGGCTATGATACTTTTAAAATAGAAAAAAACGATAAAGAATTGGCAACAATTGCCCATCAACACGGATTACAAACCGCAGACTTAAAAGCTTTTGTAGATGCCATAATGAGCCGCATGATTTTTGACGGCGAAAAACTCACCGACCTTTTAGAGCCTTTGGAACTAAGCTGGAAAGAACGCAGGGTGAAAGAATTAGCATTGATGACAGATTTAGTGCCACAGTTAAAAAAAATAGCTGAAGGGCGAGAAATATCAGGATTAGCAGCTTATGAATAAAGAAAATAAATTAATACCCGAATTTCGATTTCCTATATTTAAGAATGAAGGAGAATGGGAAGAAAAAGTTGTAAGTCAATTAGCCGAATATGAAAATGGCAAAGCTCACGAGCAAGACATTAACGAGGAAGGAAAATACGTTGTTGTAAATTCAAAGTTCATTTCTACAGACGGAGAAGTGAGAAAGTATACTAATTCTGCAAATTGTATTGCTAAAAAGGACGATATTTTAATGGTTCTTAGTGATGTTCCAAATGGGAGAGCGATTGCTAAATGTTTCACTGTAGATAGGGACAATTTCTATACAGTAAATCAACGAATTTGCAAACTAACTCCAACAAATGCTGATAGTAAAATTCTATACTATCTTTTAAATAGAAATGCTTATTTCTTAAATTTTGATGATGGAGTTAAACAAACAAATCTTCGAAATGAAGATGTACTAAATTGCCCATTAATTTTACCTAAAAACCCTAAAGAACAACAAAAAATCGCTTCCTGTCTTTCTTCTTTGGACGAAGTAATTGACGCCCACAGCCAAAAATTGGATTTACTAAAAAACCACAAAAAAGGCTTGATGCAAAACCTTTTTCCTCAAGAAGGTGAAAAGGTGCCGAAGTATCGGTTTAAGGAGTTTGAGAATGATGGGGAGTGGGTGGATAAAACTATTGACGATGTATGTAAACTAGTTAGAGGACCTTTCGGTGGTGCATTGAAAAAAGAAATCTTTGTAAAAGAAGGCTATGCTGTATATGAGCAATCACACGCCATTTATAGCGATTTCAGTTCATTTAGATATTTTATTGATGAAGACAAGTTCAATGAATTAAATAGATTTTCTGTTAAGTCAGGCGATTTAATAATGAGTTGTTCAGGTACAATGGGAAAATTTGCAATTGTACCCGAAGATTACAAAATCGGAGTAATTAATCAGGCTTTACTGAAACTATCAGTAAAGAAAGGGTACGACAAAATATTTGTGAAGATGACATTAGAAGCTGATAATAATCAGGAAAAATTATTATCCCAATCAGCAGGTGGGGCAATTAAAAATGTTGTATCAGTTTCTCAAATCAAAGAATTAGGTCTCTTATTACCGAGTATTAAAGAACAACAAAAAATCGCTTCTTGTCTTTCTTCCTTAGATGCAATCATCACTGAACAGGCGGAGAAAATTGAGCAATTGAAGTTGCATAAAAAGGGATTAATGCAAGGATTGTTTCCTAAAATAATTGATTAGAGTTAATGAATGAATTAGACATAGCACAGCAACTTTTTGAGAATCAAGAAAACATTATCTTGATTTATGCATTTAATGCTACAGGCAAAACACGTTTATCAGTTGCTTATAAGAACTTTACTAAAAATAAAAATGAAGGAAATCATATAGGAGTTTATTACAATGCATTCAGTGAAGATTTGTTTGTATGGGAGAATGATGAAGAAAACAATAATGAAAATATCCGTTTAAATATTCTCAATAGTAGTTTAAGTCAATTTCATTCTTTTATTGACGAGAAAGATATTGAAGAAAAATTGGCAATTTATAACCCCAAATTCAAATTTGATTTTAATCTTAATGAAAATCCAGAAAAGGGAATTGATTCTGTTACTTTTTTCATTGACGAAGAAAGTAAAACGCCAATTAAAATTTCAAGAGGAGAAGAAAGAATATTTGTTTGGTGTTTCTTCCTAGCGTTATTTGAAGTTGATGCTTGGGCAAGTAGTCAGGATGCACATTTTTTTATTGATGACCCTGTTTCGAGTTTGGATGAACATAATATTTTCATCACAGCAGAAACCATCTTTGATTTAATCGAAGAGCACTATCTTAAGAAAAGAATAGTAATTACTACGCATCACATTGGTTTGTTCTCTATACTATTTGACAAGTTGAAAAAGGGTGAAAAAAGTGGTAGATATAACAAGCTTACAAAACCCTTAATTCTCACATCACAAGATGGTAATCTAGTGCTAAACATCTTAAATAATGAAGTTTTCTTATTTCATCTTCACTTAATGCAGACGATAGACACTGCAATCAAAACAGAGCTATTTGCTTATCACTTTGTTTTGTTAAGACAATTACTTGAAAATGTCTCTTCATTTCTTGGAGTTGGTCGTGTAGGATACACGTTAGAACAAATTGGAATCGAAAAAGTAGAAGAAGTTGGGAATATTATAAATTCCTTATCTCATAAAAATGCCTATCGTATGCAATTCAATAAAATGGCAGAAGCAGATGAAAATGTTTTTAAAGACATATTCGAAAAACTGATAGCAAAGTACAATTTCAAATTTTAAAAGATAAAATGACAACTAAAGAACAACAAGATAAACTAGGTAAAACCCTTTGGGAAATAGCAGACAACTTGAGAGGTGCAATGAACGCTGATAATTTTCGTGATTATATGCTTTCGTTACTATTCCTCAGATACCTATCCTACAATTATGAAGAATCCGCAAAAAAGGAATTAGGGAAAGATTATCCAGACAATACACCGTTGGATGTGATGTCTAAACTGAAAGTAAATACACCTTTGGAAATTTGGTATAAAGAAAACTCAAGTGAGGTTATAGACTTTGAAAAACAAATGAGACGAAAAGTTCATTATGTTATCAAGCCACAACACCTTTGGGGTAATATCACAGAATTGGCAAGAACTCAAAGTAGTGATTTGCTCATTACATTGGAAGAAGGTTTTAGATACATTGAAAACGAATCTTATGAAAGTGCCTTTCAGGGACTGTTTTCAGATATTAATTTGAATTCTGAAAAACTTGGAAAAACTTCTTCTGATAGAAATAAAGTGCTTTGCAACATTATTCAAAAAATTGCAGAAGGTATTGCAGATTTCTCTTCGGATTCAGATACTTTAGGAAATGCCTATGAATATTTGATTGGCAAGTTTGCTGCTGGAGGTGGTCAAAAGGCGGGTGAATTTTATACACCACAACAAATTTCTACCATACTTTCTGAAATTGTAACCTTAGACAGTCAAGAACCAAAGACAGGAAAGAAAAAGAAATTGGATAAAGTGTTAGATATGGCTTGTGGTTCGGGTTCTTTATTGCTCAATGTTAGAAAGCGAATCAAAGACAGTGGCGGTAGTGTAGGTAGAATTTATGGGCAGGAGAAAAACATCACTACTTATAACCTTGCCCGAATGAATATGCTTTTACATGGTATGAAAGATACTGAGTTTGAGATTTTTCACGGTGACACGTTAGAAAATAGTTGGACATTACTAAATGAAATAAATCCGAGCAAAAAGATAGAGTTTGATGCAATTGTTGCAAATCCTCCTTTTAGTTTACGTTGGGAACCAAACGATACTTTAGCCGAAGATTTCCGTTTCAAAAATTATGGTTTAGCACCTAAATCAGCAGCCGACTTTGCTTTTTTACTCCACGGCTTCCACTTTTTAGGTAAAGAAGGAACAATGGCAATTATTTTACCACACGGTGTATTATTCCGTGGGGGATCAGAGGAAAGAATCCGAAAAAAATTATTGCAAGACAATCACATTGATACAGTAATTGGGTTGCCTTCAAACTTATTCTACTCTACAGGTATTCCTGTTAGTATTTTGGTTTTGAAAAAATGTAAAAAGCACGATGATGTTTTGTTTATTAATGCTAGTGAACATTATGAAAAAGGGAAAAGACAAAACACACTTAGAGAAGGTGAAAATGATAGGCCTAACGATATTAGAAAAATTATTGAAACCTATCAATTAAGACCAGATAATGTAGAGCGATATGCCCGAAGAGTTTCAATGGATGAAATTGAAAAGAATAAATACAACCTGAATATTTCAAGGTATGTAAGCACATCATTAGATGAAGTAAAAATTGATTTAAAAGAGGTGAATAAAAAATTAACTACCATTAATGAAAGTATTGCATTACACACCGCAGAACACAATAAATTTTTAGAGGAATTAGGGTTGCCAAAGATTTAGGT
>Ga0326733_1000507_pt1 | contig 11253 bp, 14 predicted proteins | sample 14_GP2_308_FD_207946 | JGI IMG/M metagenome (GOLD analysis project Ga0326733, IMG submission 207946) | Glacier ice microbial communities from Ngari, Tibet, China - 14_GP2_30.8 | ecosystem: Environmental > Aquatic > Freshwater > Ice > Glacier | place: China: Ngari, Tibet | collected 2018-07-17 | reverse complement strand
GGTGGGTTCAACCGGTCAGCGCAACGCCTCTTCGATTTTATCGCCTGGGGTCATAAATGCAAGCGTCTTACGTGGTCTTGAATTGAGTTTGTTTGCGATGATATTAAGATCTTTTTGTGTGAAGAGCGAGAGATCAGTCCCGTCTGGGAAGTACTGCCGAAGTAGTCCATTTGTATTTTCATTTGTCCCCCGTTGCCATGGACTTCTGGGGTCGCAGAAATACATCGCAACATCTGTAGCGAGTGTAAATGTTTTATGCTGAGCAAGCTCACTGCCTCGATCCCAAGTCAGGGATTGCATGACGCCATTGGGTAGCGTTTTTACCTGACGTACCAAAGCACTAACCACGCTAGTTGTATCTTTGCCTGCGACCTGAACCAACATAACAAAGCGGGAACGACGTTCAACCAAGGTGGCAATGTGACTATTTTTTGAGCCGGATATGATGTCTCCTTCCCAATGTCCAGGCACAGCCCGGTCTTCAATGTTTGCTGGCCGATCACGAATAGAAACAGCATCAATGATCTGACCACGTGGCTGCCCTGCGGTTGATGCTGTTTTACCTCTTCGCATCATGCGTCTACTGCGCAGGTGCGATATCAATTCCTTTTTTAGAATGCCCCGCGCCTGAATAAACAAACTACGGTAGATCGTTTCATGGGAAATTTGCATTGTTTTATCGCCGTGATAGATTCGGGCCAGCCATCCAGAAATCTGTTGTGGCGACCAATCATTGTAGAGGCGATCAGCGACTATTTTTACCAATTGACTGTTTGCCTGCAAGACACAGACCTTGGGTCGCAGTGCATTATTGGCAGCGCAGGTGTTGGCACTAGCCGCGCGATAATTGTTTGCCCCACCATTACGTGCAACCTCACGACTAATCGTCGATGGTGCCCGCTCGAGTTGCTTTGCGATGCTGCGTAGTGAACGCTTTGCCGCTAGGCCACGAGATATTTCTTCTCTTTCTGCCAAAGCTAATGACCCGGCACGAGCATTTCTTATGCGTGGTGCAATCCCTCCATGTGCTGATAACACGCCATGAATGGAACCCGCATGCTTGCCAAGTGCGCGCCCAATTTCGCTCAGCGATTGGCCATCTTTCCATCGATTCCAAAGTTCTTTCTTCTGTTGGACAGATAACCCAGGTCTACCAGTTCTTGGCATTGTATTCTCCTTGGAAATGCCATTAAATCAGAACTGTTGCGCTGACCGGTTGAACCCACCTCGGCCTTCTTTGCCCGCGAACTGAAATGAGCTATCAGCTTGTTCGCCAATTGCAACAGGAGGCCATCGCCGTCAAGCAAAGTTGCCGTGTCTTGTGCGTTAGTCGCTCTGGTTACTATGAAGCGCAGCGTCGTGCTGCAAAACCGGCGGTGTGCAAAGCCGGCGTCCATTTGAAAATAGCGTTCATGGCAAGTCATCAAAGTTATGGAAGCGGCCGTTTGGTCACTGCGATGAAAAACCAGGGAATTGAAATTGGACGATACAAAGTACGCAGTTTGATGCGCAAAGCGATGTTAAAGCCAGTCTGGAAGCGCAAATTCATCCACACCACTGATAGCAAGCACAACTTGCCAGTTGCTGCGAATATCTTGAATCGGCAGTTTAATCCACCCGCACCGAATACAGCCTATGTCTGCGATATTACCTACGTGCGTACAGGATCTGGATAGCTTTATTTAGCGATTGTTTTAGACCTGTATGCACGTCGCGTTGTTGGCTGGGCGATGGCGCCAAACATGCCTGCCCAACTGGTATGCGACGCTTTGAACATGGCAATTCAACAGCGGCGCCCGCTACCAGGATTAATCGTGCATTCCGATCGGTTGAATTCACCCAATATGCCAGTGTGCAATATCAGGATTTACTGCAAAAGCATGGCTTTGTTTGCAGCCTGAGTAGAAAAGGTAATTGCTGGGACAATTCTATTGCTGAACGCTTCTTCTTGAATCTCAAAATGGAACGTGTCTGGCAGCGGCACTATGCCAATCATGCCGAGGCAAAAAACGATATCGCCGACTACATTGTTGGCTTCTACAACTGTCAGCGACTTCACTCAGTATTGGGTAATCTGCCACCCATCGCTTATGAACAGAAAATGGCAGCGCAATGTCCTATTGATGTGTCCGAAATTACTTGACTACTACAAGCGCGCCGAAACCTTAATAGTTGCTGCGGCATTCCCAAAAAACCATGGCGTTATTGCCAACCACGTTAAACTAGTGCGTCCATTTATCTTTCTTTATTTTGCGCGCCAGCATGTCTGATTTTGACCTCCCTACCCATTCTATAAGCCCCATGTTTTACGACCCGGCCGAACATCGGATTCGCAGCTTTGTGACGCGTGCCGGGAGGTTATCAACCGCGCAGGCACGTGCCATTAAAGAACTCGGCCCACAATTTTGTATTCCTTATCGCAAAGCCCTGTTGGATGTTGCACCAAATTTTCAGCGGGAAGCGCCAACGATTGTTGAAATCGGCTTTGGCATGGGTGAAACAACCGCCACTATCGCAGCGACCATGCCTGAAAAAAATTTCATCGGCATAGAAGTACACACCCCAGGTGTGGGTAGTCTGCTCAAGCAAATTGAAGACCGGGCGCTATCCAATCTTCGTTTGATACAGCACGATGCAGTTGAGGTATTAACGCACATGATTGCACCGGGTTCGCTGGCAGGCGTTCATGTTTTTTTCCCAGACCCGTGGCACAAGGCGCGCCACAACAAACGGAGGCTGATTCAGGCACCGTTTGTAGAGCTGCTTTGCTCTAGATTAGCGCCAGGTGGCTATCTGCAATGCGCAACAGACTGGCAAGACTACGCCGAGCAAATGCTGGCGGTGCTCAGTGCTGAACCTGGATTAGTCAATACTGCTGAGGGGTATGCAGTGCGGCCTGATTATCGGCCGGTTACAAAGTTTGAAAACCGTGGCTTGCGGCTTGGGCATGGGGTGTGGGATTTGGTATTTGTGCGGCGCTAGACCTGCTAATGAGGCGCGGGGACATCACACTCCACTACCTTTATAAAGACAGTACTTTACTGGGCAACTAAAAAAACCTATTTCAGCTGAAGCTTTGCCAATGGGAGCGTCTGTAGTCGTCTAGATATCTCATCAATAACCGCCACCGGCGCTGCCATCTCGGCTAACGCGCCAGGCCACAAAGCCTGTGCCTGATCGACTGTCGACTTTACCGCGCTTACAACAATCCGCTCCGATATACCTGCTTGCTTGGCTACTTGCCTGTAAGTGTCCAATGTTTCTAGACGCTGCCGAAAGCGAAAGAATCGGGCGATTAGTGTCAGCCTGAAAATTTTCAGTAGCAACGAACCGAGTGGCACCACCGGCTTCACAAAGCCACCCTATGTGCAATGCATGCAACCACACCTCCAGACAGCGTGGCTCCAGTGCATTGCTCATTTGTTGGCGTCTAACATGCGCTCAATAGCCGAAGGAACATCGTCTAATGCCAGTGTTTTTCCTGAAACCAAACGTGCCACTTCAGGTACGAAGTGCTTAGGCACCAATACCCACTCGGCATTCAAGCTTGCCGCCAGGGCTTCCAAAGTGCTCGCTTTTGTGTCGTGTTTGCCGGTTAGCACGCGATATAGATTAGGTAATTGCATTGCAATTTCACGACCTATTACTGGCACTGGCTTTCCCAGCAAGAGGCGACGGCTACGGATTTGATCTAGGAAATTCAAGGGATCACTCGATAGTTCGATTTGTATTTAGGTATCATGCAACATACCACCGATCAATAATTTAGTGTAATTTATGATACTAAAATTACCAAAAAGTGTGTTTGGTGACACTTTTAGCGGTTAGAGGTGGGGAGTGCGATAGCGTCAAGTGGATACAAGCGTAACTTGACAACCAGCTATATACCCTCTGATTCCTGTAGATTTCTGTAACGCTTCCAAAGCTTTTTCTATTAGATAAAGGCCTGTTTTTGCACCTTTTAAATTTTGTTTTTTGTTCAAAATTATCAATCAGCGCGTAAAACCTCGTTGTTCAGGGCGAGGATATTTTACGCGCTGACTTATAAATGAAATCTGTGCGTTTGAAAATACTACTTGCATAGTGCATAATTATCCTATGAGCGCCGCAGCCGACACCTTCGTCATTGGGGATTTCCCCCAGCTTCAAATGATCGTATGGAACCGCAACTACCATGACGCGATCACTGGAGAGGAAGCGTTCGACCTCTACGAAAGAAACTGGCGGTTCGTAGACGAAGCGGCCATGCCACCTTGCGAACGTGCTTTCGTTGAGCGACTGATACGCGAATACGGCAACGGCGTCTTGCATGTTTGACCGGCCTCACCACCAACGCATTGCCAAATTTCTCGCCTGTCTCAACGCAGAGTTCCTTGCCCAATCTGGGTGCTATTTTGGTGGTGGGACGGCTATCGCTCTGTCGCTGGGCGAGTACAGGGAATCTGTAGATGTTGACTTCCTATGCAGTTCGGCAAACGGGTATCGGGCCTTACGCAACACGATCACTAACGCGTCGCTGGGGAGCATTCTGTCTAAACCAGTGGAGCTGGTACGTGATGTGCGCGCGGATCGCTATGGCATTCGAACATTTGTTCGAGTTGATGGCGTGCCTATCAAATTTGAAATCGTCAGTGAGGGCCGAATCAATATTAGTGGAAGCATGAACCTCTTGTTTGGTGTTCCAACGCTGTCGCGTGAAGATATGTACGCTGAAAAGCTGCTCGCCAACGCCGACCGATGCGGCGATCTTTCAGCACTCAGTCGTGACGCCATTGATTTGGCAATGCTCATTGAGCAATGGGGAGCGATTCCCGAGGAAGTTTGGGTCAAGGTACGTAGGCCTTACGGGCAAAGCATCGATGCCGCTTACAGTAAAGCCGTTGAACTAGTGAGTGATTCCGATTACTTGGCATCCTGCTTGAAGAAGATGCACATGGATTCTGCTTTGGTAGTGCGCATTCCTGAACTATTGCGTAGTTCTTTACCGATTACTGGGCCGTCTTCTTCAACGACTCCCTAACAGCCGCATGAAATCCATCAACTACATCCGGTTGATTGACACTGGTACCGTCAACGTTGCTGGTTTGTCTCGTACCATGCGCTTCTTGGGTTTGTATTGATTCCATCTAAATCTTTTCACATTACGCAAGTACGGGTAACACGACTAAAGCCACAGTTCAGGTTGTTGTCTATTAATAGAATGAGCCAGTTGGCGATTTTTTCACTCTACAGACCGCTTTTTTGTGTAGGGATTTACCGAATTTTTCAATGACGGCGTCAACACCTTGCCCACAACGTATGGCAACAGCTGCAGGCCCATTGCTAGCAGCAGCTAGTTCCTCCCTCATTTGCAGTTCCAGCGGGCTGTGTTCTGCTGTCAGCACCAACTCATCGAGTAGCGCTGGCCTCGGTTCCGAGATTGTTTTTGCACTCTCTAAAAACATATCAATGGCCGGTTGCTGCTCATCGTATGGCAAGCGGGGAATGCGAGCCGCTAGTGCTGTGAGTGGTTCTGCACGCAGAGTTTTTGGTAATGCTTGGATTGAACACGCGCATTCGTTTGACAATGCAGTAAATTTTTTCAGTGTTCTTACGTTTGGCACATGGGTATTAATAATCATCGCTGCGCGAATTTCTGCCTTGACACCCGGATAAATTACTCGTGGATCAGCTTTGGCCAATGCGATGCGGTCCTTGGCGGGCACGACAGAAGTAATTTTTCCTAGAATTTCTGGCGAGATTTTTCTGATACTAGCAAGGGGTGATAAAGACAATGTTATGTCGCTCAATGCAGCGGTCAGTTCATTCATTGATGCGGTTGTTGATGCGGTTATCAATGCAGTTGTGGGCTTAGTTGTGGGCTTAGCTGATGGCTCAACTGCTGAGATAGCTGTCGTTGCCCTTGCCCTTGCCCTTGCCCTTGCCCTTGCCCCAGAATTGCTCGGAGAAATATTCAACGCTAAGACTCCTTAATTTGCGCAATCAACGCCACAATCTCCGCGCCATACGTTTCTAGCTTCTTTTCTCCCACACCCGACACGCCACGTAAATCACGCAACGACCCCGGCTGCGCTTTGGCAATTTCTCGCATCGTTGCATCATGAAAAATGACATATGCCGGCACGTTGTGCTTGCGTGCAGTTTCCACGCGCCACCAGCGTAGCTTGTCAAAGATGGCTTGCTCAATGGTTGAAAGATCTGACTCAACATAGCCTCTGGAATGAGTGCTTCCCCGCCCGCCTTTACCCGAACCACCTGCGCTACTCACACGTTGTGGTTTGATCGGTTTTTGATATTGACGAAGCTGCACTGCCTGTGCACCGCGTAGTACTGGTTTAGCTGCGTCAGTTAATTTCAACGCGTTATAAGCGTCGTAGTCAACGCTGACCAAACCTAAGGCGATTGCCTGGCGCAGAATCGCGCGCCATTCAGCTTCACTGCGAGCTTGCCCGATGCCAAAGGTAGAGAGGCGCTCGTGGCCCCACTGCCGTATTTTTTCAGAATCGACGCCGCGGATCACATCAAGAACGTGCATTGCGCCAAAACGTTGCTCAACTCTGTAGATCGTTGAGAGCAGCATCTGTACGGGCACGGTAGCATCGAATGACACCGGTGGAGTTAAGCACGTATCGCAGTTGCCGCATGGCGTGGCTTGCTGGCCGAAATAATCTAGCAGGCACATACGCCTGCATGTTAGGGTTTCGCACAAGCCAAGCATGGCATCAAGCTTGACGCCTAAAACACGCTTAAAGGATTCATCCGCATCAGATTCATCGATCATTCTGCGCTGCTGCACCACGTCTTGCAGCCCGTATGCCATCCAGGCATTGGCTGGTGCGCCGTCGCGCCCGGCGCGCCCTGTTTCCTGGTAATAGCCTTCGATACTTTTTGGCAGATCCAGGTGCGCAACAAAACGTACGTCTGGTTTGTCGATGCCCATGCCGAAAGCAATCGTTGCCGTCATGACGATGCTTTCCTCGCGCAGAAAGCGTGCCTGGTTGCGGGTGCGTTTTGCCAGATCCATGCCGGCATGGTAAGGCAGAGCCGTGATGCCGTTCTGGTTGAGAAAGTCAGCCGTTTCTTCGACTTTTTTACGCGACAGGCAATAAACGATGCCGGCATCGCCTGGATGTTCTGCCTCGATAAAATCCAGCAACTGCTTGCGGCCATTCGCCTTTTCAACGATCTGATAGCGGATGTTCGGGCGATCGAACGACGAGACAAACTGGCTGGCATCGTTAAGCTGCAATCGGTGAGCAATTTCAGCGCGGGTTTGTGCATCGGCTGTGGCAGTCAGCGCAATGCGGGGCACTTGCGGAAAGCGCTCGTGCAGCACTGAAAGCTTGATGTATTCCGGCCGGAAGTCATGGCCCCACTGCGATACGCAATGTGCTTCATCGATCGCAAACAGAGCAATTTTTGATGCGGCCAGCAGCTCCAGGCAGCGCGGTGTCATCAGCCGCTCGGGCGCCACATACACCAAGTCAAGCTCGCCGTTCTTGACCTGGCGCTCGATGGCCGCCGCTTCCGCCCATGTCTGGGTGGAGTTAAGAAATGCTGCACGCACGCCCACCTCGGCCAGCGCGTCGACCTGATCCTGCATCAGCGCGATAAGAGGCGATACAACAACGCCCACGCCATCGCGCACCAATGCCGGAATTTGATAACAAAGTGATTTACCGCCACCGGTGGGCATGAGTACCAATGCATCGCCGCCCTGCACAATGACATCGATGATCTCAGCCTGCTGGCCACGAAAAGCGGGGTAACCGAATACGTCTTGTAGGATCTGCACGGCTCGCTGCATGGCGTAGCTGGTGTCAGGTGGCGCGGCAGCCTGCTTCAAGGAGGGCGCATGCATAGAGCGTGCAGGCATAAATTCAGTGTGCCCAGACCACCGTGCCGCTGTAGGCAGTTGCCAGGACTATCAAGCCGAAGGCGATGCGGTACCAGGCAAACACGGTGAAATCATGAGTGCTGATGTAGCGAAGCAGCCAACGCACACAAAAGAACGCGGATATAAAAGCAGAAATGGTACCGGCACCGAACATCGGCAAATCGGCTATTGAGAGCAGGTCACGTGCTTTATAGAGGGAATACACCGTTGCTGCCAGCAAGGTAGGAATCGCCAGGAAGAATGAGAATTCCGTGGCTGCCTTGCGTGACAAGCCAAACATCATGCCGCCAATGATCGTGGCGCCTGAACGGCTGGTGCCGGGGATTAATGCAAAGGTTTGGGCGAAGCCGATCTTCAAGGCATCCATGGGCTGCATGTCGTCGACGCTTTCAATACGGGCAGGACGATCCGCAAGCCCTGTCGAGGTGTTGCCATGCGTTCGATGACGCCGCTCCACCCAAAGGATGACGAAGCCACCCAGGATGAAAGCCAGCGCCACGGGCACTGGTGAAAACAATTTTTCCTGGATCGCAGCGCTGAAAAGAAACCCCAACAATGCCGCAGGCAGGAAAGCGACCACCAAATTGACCACAAACCGACGCGAATGCGCCCGCGTGCCCAGGCCGGATACCACGGTGGCAATTCGGGCACGATATTCCCAGCAAACCGCGAGAATGGCGCCGGCCTGGATGACGATTTCGAAGACTTTCATCTTTTCGCCGGTGAAATTGAGCAGGCTTCCAGCCAGAATCAAATGACCGGTTGAAGAGATTGGTAAAAATTCGGTCAACCCTTCGACCATGCCCATGATCAGGGCTTTGAATAATAAAATCGGATCCATGGAGGTCTGGCCAGTTCAATAATGCGAGCGGAAAATAAAAATTTACGGCGAAAAAGTTACAGCGGAAAGATTACAGCGTGTGCCGCAGAAGAATTGGCGCTGCCTTATTTCGCCGGTTCGAAGGTTACCATGATGGCCTGCGCAGTTGTAGTGATTGCAGTGGGCGTGTATTGCACACCTGCAAGCCGCAATTGCGATGCATCGAATTGGTAAAGAGGCGCATCCGCCAGTATTTTTTGTGCCAATGCATCACCGATTTTCGCCAACTGCAGTGTCAATGATTCATTAATACCATCCAACGTTAATTTTTCCATCCGCGGCTCGCGCAGTACTACTGCGTTGCGCGCAGGGTCGATTACCGGTACGCCGGAGATCGTAAAGCTTCCGGTCATAGCACGTGTAGACAGCACTGGCGAAACAGTGGCGTCGAGCGTTGTTGTGATGCGATTGGTGTTGGGCTGCAATTGCAACCGTGGGTTGCTCACGCCAACATTCACTAAATCAAGATAACGCTGATTCAATGGAAATTTGCGTGCCAGTGATTGTTGCAATTGATCAACTGGTACCGTCACTTGACGCGGCACTGCGACCGTGGCGCAACCCGCAAGCCAGAGCAAGGTTGCCATGGTGACAAACCGGGAAATGACAGGAAATTTGCTTTTTAGCATTGCAGGCTTTCGAAGAGGCTCGACTGCCTGATTTTACCGGTAATACGCGCGTGTTCCGGTTAATTAAGGCTAAACGTAGTGGTAGTAGAGGCATAAAACAGTAATAGGCAGTTATCAGTTATTCTTTAATAATAACTTTCCCCACCACATTTTTAAGCCCTTTATATCGCCAATCCTGTGGCATCGCCATTCCGCCCACCGCCGTTATCTACATGGTCACCATGCGCAAAACCCGTTTGATCTGGATCGTGTTGTTTATCTTGCTGCTCACAGCCGGTGTCGCTGCAACCATTCTGCGCAAACCTGCAAGCCAAGATGTACAAACACCTTCCGCAGCGACCCCACCTGCGCCCTTGGCCTTGTTAGCAAGCGACATCACGCAAGTGCAACGACGTGATCTGCGTCAGACTCTGCCGCTCTCTGGAACGTTGCGGGCAACCAAGCAAGCAGCTGTCAAGGCCCGGGTAGGCGGCGAGGTGCGCGAAGTATCGGTACGCGAGGGGGAAGCAGTGAAGGTTGGCCAGATTCTGGTGCGAATGGATGCGACGGAATACCTGGCGCGGGTGGCACAAGCACGCGGCGCTTTGGCCGCCGCTAGAGGTCAGCTTAATATTGCTTTCAAAGCGCGCAACAACAACCAGGCGCTGGTGGAAAAAGGCTTTATCTCTAAGAATGCGTTCGACAATGCCGCCAGCCAGTTGGAGATTGCTCAGGCCAATGTCGACTCTGCCAAAGCCGCGCTGGACGTTGCGCAGAAATCAGTAGACGACACCACGATCCGCGCACCTATTGCAGGAATAGCCAGCAATCGCACGGTCGAGCCGGGTGAAAAGGTTTCGCCAGATGCGCCGCTGCTCGATATCGTGGATCTACGACGCATGGAACTCGATGCTGCCGTCCCCGCCAATGAGATCGGGCGGGTGGCAGCGGGCCAGGAAGTTCTTATCAGTATCGGTGGCATGACGACACCGATGGCCGGTAAAGTAGTGCGCATTGATCCTGCCACGCAGGCAGGGTCGCGTTCGATTTTGGTGCATGTCGAAGTCGATAATCCCCAAGGCATCCTGCGGGTGGGCATGTTTGGTGAAGGGCAACTGACGCTGGAGCGCCGCAATGCCGTGCTCACCGTGCCGGCCTCTGCAGTCCAGCGTACCGATGGGCAAACCCTGGTGGTTGCAATCCGTAATAACGTCATTGAACGGTTGCCGGTTACGCTGGGCGTTACCGGAGACGATGAAAACGGCGAGGTAGTCGAGATTGTCAGCGGGTTGGAAGAGGGCGTGACGGTGGTGCGAAACAATCTTGGCAACCTGCTGCCTGGAACGCGTGTTTCCCTTCCACCTCCCCGCTAACCTGATCAAGGCATTTTATGTGGTTCACCCGTATCAGTATTGGCAACCCGGTTCTTGCGACCATGATGATGGTCGCATTCGTCGTGCTTGGTTTGTTTTCTTACGACCGGCTGCGGGTGGATCAGTTTCCGGACGTGACCTTTCCGGTAGTGGTCGTGCAGACGGCCTACCCGGGTGCGTCGCCAGAGACAGTTGAATCGGATGTCTCGCGGCGTGTGGAAGAGGCCGTCAACACCATCAGCGGCATCAATGCCCTCACCTCCCGTTCGTATGAAGGCTCGTCACTAGTCTTGATTGAATTCGACCTGACCGTCGACCCGGCGCAGGCGGCGCAAGACGTGCGCGAGAAAGTGGCGCTGATTCGTGCCACTTTCCGTAAAGAGGTGGAGGAGCCACGGGTTATTCGTTTTGACCCTTCCGATGTGCCGGTTTTTTCCATTTCGGTTGCCAACGAGCCGGGTGCACGCCAGCGCTCGCTGCGTGAACTGACGACGA
>Ga0326733_1000506_pt1 | contig 11257 bp, 5 predicted proteins | sample 14_GP2_308_FD_207946 | JGI IMG/M metagenome (GOLD analysis project Ga0326733, IMG submission 207946) | Glacier ice microbial communities from Ngari, Tibet, China - 14_GP2_30.8 | ecosystem: Environmental > Aquatic > Freshwater > Ice > Glacier | place: China: Ngari, Tibet | collected 2018-07-17 | reverse complement strand
CGTAAACCCCGGGCGCGACCTGCCCGGCTGATAGAATCCATCAGTCCCGCAGGGCGTCGGCTAACGAAGCCTGTTTCTGTGGGGCCTGCCTGCTGCAATGTCCAGGCAGAAGTTTTTCCAGCGTTGCGGCTGTAGCTCAGTGGATAGAGTATTGGCCTCCGAATCCAATAAAATTGGTGGGCATGTGCAGTAATTGTTTTGCACGTAATGTATGTAGTCGTTGTAAGTCGTTGATTTTATTTAAGTCACCTCCTACTATGCGTGACAATTACCGACGACGATTTCCTGCGAACGAATTGAGTTTGTCACGAACAACCGCCAAAAAATCTCGAGTTCGCCACTTTCTCGTTTGCGGTTTTCACCACAACTTTGACGATTGGTCTCCTGCAAGAATTGCGCTGAAAGAAATTTCAGAATACATTGTGGTTGTGGCGTTAACTTGTCACGGTCTGTTGAAACCTTAGTCAACCTGGTAAGGATCCACCGCTAAAAAGCTAAAGTCATCTGTGACTGCAGCCAGCGGCCTTTAAATTCTCGCAAACCACCCTAGTGATTTCTTAGCAAGAACTGACTTCGGTCTGGCTTCTGCAATTCCAGTCCCCGAGCGGACTTCAAGCCTGTTAATACATGTGTCGCACAGCTAAGGCTGCGCACTAGCTGTGTTCTGCGCAGCCTTTTCCGCTTCACGTCGCTGCGCGTGGAGTGACCTTTAGCTGGTCGACTTTCTTTCCATCAGCTTGGCCTTTCTCGGCCTCAAATGCCCGCCGACCGGCCTCCGCGGACATACCCACCAATCTTTTATTTTCTGCTTGCGGCCGGGCAGCGCTTGCCCGCCGACTGGCCTCGGTAGACACACCAACTTATTTTCTTTTTTTTCTGCTTGTGGCCGGACGAGCGGGTCTATTTCTAGAGGAATTGCCATGCCTGAAGTTATTGAGCAACCGCGTCTATTGAATCCATCGGTATCGGCCATGCCGGCATCTACTGGCGTGGCTCTTATGGCCGTGACAGGAATCCTGAGTGCGCCAGCAGATCAGCCGTGCTTAGCAGATGTTGTTAAAAATGTGACTATCTGCCTGCAGGCTATGCAGGTGCGGCTACCACAAGCCGTTGGGCCGCTTGCCAATCTGGCGAGCGAGCTTGAGACAGCTGCGCAAGGTCTTTCAACGACCCTAGAACTACATCAACCCGCTGGAATGATCGGGCGAATCAGTACCCATCGTGCGTGGGCCGTGTTCACATCCAACTTTGACCAGATTCCTGTGCCGATAGCGGAAGTCCTGGGCATTGAGTTCGCCCGTTCTTATTTGACGCAACAAGACTTCTCAGTACGAATCGCAGCGGATATGCATCATCTCCTGGATAAGTCGTCTCGCAACGAACTCACGCAGGACGATAGTGACAAGCTCGAAAATCAAGTGCTTTCGCTGACGCACCGAGTGAGGCATGTCTTTAAAGATCGGGGCCAAGGACTGGATGCTGCCACCACCGCCTTCAACGCACGGGTTGTCGCGACCATTACCGCGCAGTCCAGCTCCATGCGGGTGGATGAGCGTCGAGCAGCTGGCACATTGCATGAGCTTTCGGCAGCTGACTTCGCTGTCATAGCCAAAAACCTTCACGCGAAAGTCAAGGCAGACGACGCACCGGCGCTGCAGACCGTTCTAGCGTATTGCTTGGGTCTTCCTTGGGAGCTTTCTAAGCGCGTGCCATTTTTTACAGGGACTTCCTGCGCGTCTGTCGTCTGGATCAATCCTTCCGATCAATGTATCTACGTCAACTTCGAACGCGTCTTCCCAGGGCTTTCCAAAAAGAACGCCGAGCGCCATGTGCAAACCACTCTGGTGCTGGTAATACCGCTTCCATTGTTTGTCGGCAGTGCTCTTTTTTCAGCTTGTTCGGCCAACCCTGGCCTTGAAGACATTGGAGCGTTGGCAGATGATTCGCTGGGGTTTAGTCGGTCAGTGTCGCTTGGAGCGGACACAGACGCCGCCATAAGGCTTTCGATCGCAAGGTTAATTGCGTCCCGAGCAGGCGTTGCGCTACGCGCGGGCGTGACCAAAGACTTGGTGTGCTACGCGACCGTTTCACTATCCCAGATCAATATGTCGGACCATCACTACCTAACCAAAAAAAGTTCATCGATTTGGCAAGCCTGTGAAAAGATTTATCAATCCGTGGGGTGGGGACCCTGCGTCCCTGATCCAAACAAGGTGGGACCTGCGTTTGGATCGAGGGTGACCCCAGAGGCCGCATGGGTTAGGGAGCTTATTGAAGAGCACTTAAAGGCTGCCGTGGACATGCGCCCAAGCAAGCGGTATCGGCTTGAATCCCTGATCGCTCATCACAATGCATTTGCTAGGTATGTGGCGTTGTTGATGACGATCTTGATCGGTGGACGGAACCGAACGGTCGTCAGTTTTGATTCGCACACGTGGCGAGAAAGCGGCGCCTTCGTGCAGCACGGAGACAAGCTGGTCGGTCCACTGCTTGGGTTGACACCTCTACCCATTTCTGCAAGAAGTTCGGCCCAACTCGGCCTGTGGCGCGTGCACTTGAATGTTTTGGATCAGCGACTCAAGAAACTGAATATTCAGGATGGACAAGCTGCGCGCGTACTGATTCGGTCCATCTTGGCTCGCGAGTCAGTCAACATGATATTTGTTCTGGACGGTCAAGCCATGCCACATGAATTGAATACCGAATCCATCTTCATGGGAAAAGGGCGAGATATGAATGGGGACTTCAGTCGCCACTTCATGACAGACCCACTGATGGAGGAGGGGCTCCCGTTTGAGTTCGTCCAGCAGTGGTTACGCCATCACGTGGAAGGCAACTCTCCATGGTCAATAACGGCCGCTGCTGTGCCGTCCGTCTCGCTCAGTGCGATCGCTCAGGCTCTCGACCGGATCGCATTGAATCTTGGCTTGCACCCCATTCACGGCATTGCAAGGACCGCATGATGCGCAGAATAAACACAAGATCTCCTGGTCCCGAATCCAAGACCCTGCGGCAGATTCAAAAAGTGCAGACGCCCACCGTTGCTGTCGCTGCCGGCAAGGATATTCTTATCCGTCCAGAGCTCGAAGCTCCGCTAGCCGTTGAGCGATTTACATCATTCGCCGAGTGGACGCTTAAGGACGGCATTGTGCTGCTGCCACCACAGCAACTTGTTATTGCGACGGTTATCGCCACTGAGGGGCTGGTTGGCGAATCTGACCTTGTGTGTTGTCTGAATGCACTTGCCGGCGCCGTAAGGCGAGGTGGAAGCGTTCACGCATCATGGCAGTCGGATGGAGTACTCAAGCGCGTAAGTCTTTCTTCTGTCACTATGATTGCAGCTCACCTACTGGAAGTAAAGAATAAGGAGCCGGTAGATTGGGCGCTAGAAGTTCAGAAATTTAGCGACACACTACTTCGTTTTTACCCGGGAGCGAAAGATATTCGTCCGAAAAACCGCATCCGTGCTGTTTTAAGTGACTGTTCCGCGTGGCTGTTTCTTCACTTGCCGATGATCTGCTCCGCTCATATCTGTGGCCACCTCAAACTGTCACTTTTGCCCGATACCGCACATGAGAGAAAGCTCGGCGGCCAAGCGCGGCAAACCAATGCCGAGAAGACGACCGCTGTTGGCGACGTCCTTGCGCGAGCCAAAGATTTAGCGTCGGAGACAGTTCTAGATGCTGCATCGACCGCGTCAAGAAGTCGGTGGATTGTTGATGCATTGAAGAGATTGGTGTACGTTAATGCGGGTCAGGATGGTATTCGCTCGGCTGACTTCGTGGCTCGCGATGACGTTCGTCAACGCCTCGATTCCGTGACAGTAACCTTAGTGCGGATCGGTACACCGAATGATGCACTCCTGCTGTGCTGGGTTCTCCATCTGCTTGAGAGCGGAAGTACGCGTTTAAAAAACCCAAAAATCAGCACGATCACTCGATACATAAGCGCCGCTGTGGACAGGCTCCACAGTGCGCTTATTGCTGGCACTACAGCGCCCGCTGAAAAGAGTCAGAACGACTGGGAGGCCATGTTCAAGAACCTTCTCTGTAGCGAAGGCGTTAGTACAGAAGTACGGTGTTCGCTAGCGTCTTTTCATTGGTTTTTGGTCAGCGAATTAGGGATTGATCCCTTACCTTGGCTGTTCTCAGGGGTCGATGAAGTTTCCGCGGTCAGCGCTAACGTCGTTTGGCCGCATGAGGTCGATCGCGCCAAAGACATCCTCTCGACCACTGTGCCTGACGAGCGAATGCGTCAAACGATGGAGGTGATGCTCGCGATTGGTGCTGAAAATAAAGTACGCATCAGCGATGTGAGGTCTATTCGACTTTGCAACGTCAGGCAAGTCGGCGAAGAATTGCTGATTGAAATTGCACCTCGTCGAACCCACCACCAGGGCAAAAGCGCTGCAGCTCGACGCGTGCTTCATTTTGGCAATACAGATCATTGCAAGACAATCAATGCATGGGTCAGGCGCCGTGAGCAGGAATGTGCCGAATTTGACGATTTGTTGTTTGGAGACCCCCACGACGCGAGGAAGTGCTACCGGATCGGGGCTTGCCAACGGATTCTGAATCAGATCTTGCGGTCTGCTACAGGCGATCCAGATGTCTCCTACCATTCGCTGCGGCATACGGTCATTTCCCGTGAAATCCTGGCAGCCTTGATGACTGCCGATGTGCATCAGTCGATTTCACCGATTCATAAAACTGCAGTAGAAGGCGCACATCGGCACGAAAGTACGACACTCGGTAGCTATTTCCATGTGCCTGAAGAGCCTGTGCGCTGTTGGCTGGACCGAAAGATTGACACTTATCTGGACAGTCCAGTCATCGCGGCAAAGTGGCTTGGAAAGTCTGCGGACAGCTTGCGCCAGGGGCGTCAAAGGTCTGATAACAAGACCAAGTATCTGCCGGGTCGATTGAGGGAATATGCCCTTCCCCTTGTTAAGGCGGTCGCCTGTATCTATAGCTCTCCGCCCGCCATTCAAGCCACGGCCCAACAGCCGGGTTTAATCACAATAGCTACGGCCGCCAAGGTCTTGAGCGACATCAAAGATCGTCACGGCTTGCAGACGGTGTGCAGTCGCACGTGCATTGATGAAAAAACGCTGGCACAAATTAGCCGAGCTGTGGTCAACGTCGCCGGCAAGCTAGGCCGGCGTGCTGCGCGCCATCCGGCGAGTCTGTCGAAGAATGCAAACAATGAAGCTTGCTTCAGGCGTGCGGGCATTGAGTTGCAGAAGTCAAAGTTTGCCTTTGATTTCGATTCGGGCCCGCTGTTTGCAAGGCTTTGGGAACAAGCTCAGGCGGCAAACGAGTCGGCCGAGCTGAGCATGGCCTCTGCGTCATGGGTAGACGTGGCTACAGATGGTGTTTTGTCGCTTCACGACGCCGACGTCATCCGACCTCTTATCCACTTTATGCAGCGAGGATCGATAGGTCCTGATCACCTTGTGATCCGCACGGAGGTGAGCGACATGAATGACCAGAGGGCCGTAGATGAGGCATTGAATAGCGCTGAGATGACTGCTGCTCGGGCGCTCTTTGAAGAAAGTTATCAGGTGTCTGTTCAAACCGAGAGCGTCAAACTCCGTCGTGGTGGTCGACCCTCAACATATTTGATGGTGTCGCGAGACCGAACCGGGGTGGGTAGGGCATCTGCATCAGCAAGCTTCAGGATGAGCCGACTAAACGGCCTGATGTTTGTTGTTTCGGTCTGGAGTCAATATTCAAATGTTTCTGCGCAGGAGTCAGAAAATGGAAGCTAACGAGGCATTTCGAATATCCATCGGAAAAACTGGCCTTGAACTACTGGTGTCAGATCACCACAAGAAGGAGCTCGGCCTTCAGAGGGCAGTTGAACAGCTCTTGAAGCCTTTGAAAATTCTGGATCGCCTTCGCTTCTATCGGCATGCTGATCCCGTTGAGTCCATGGACTGGCTAGTCGTGAAGGTGGAGTCCTCATGTCAGCTAGCTTTGCTAGTGCAAGACAACCAGGACGTTTTGGGCGATGCTGAGCTGTATCGAGAATGTTGTGCAGCCGAGGAAATTGTTCGGTTCGCTTTAGCTGTGTTCCGCAAGTTGGTCACCCAGTCAAAAATGTCACCGATTCAATTTCATAATCTTTTGCGTGACCCCAACAGCGGTAGTGATATTGGATTGAAGATGATGGGGCTGGCAGATGAGTTGGGGGACGGAGTTCTTGCCATGCGAAATCCCGAAGGACGTGACAGCATCGCGAAAAGTTACCCTATCCCCCGGATGGTGACTCTCCCTGAAATTCAAGATGGGCAGTTTCTTGTTCAAATGGTCGGCAGAAAGTCGGCGCTGGTGTATCGAACCAATGGTGTTGTCGAAGCACCAAAATCAGTAGGTAAAAAGATCGAGCTATTTTGGGGAAATGTGCCGTCAAGTGCAGCGCTAGCGGACCGTTGCTTCAGTGCTATGAATGCAGGGAAACCCATACTTGTACCTGTCCGGGAAACGCGTAATCGCAGAGGCATGGTGTGTCGGTTGGAATGGCATCCAGATTCGTTTCCGCGCCAGTCCTGACTGCTCGTGAACACCGTGGAGTGACGTGGCTTGTCGATCATGTGTGGTGTGCCTCAAATCTGCCTGGCCGTAACCCTGGCCGTGCAACGTGACTGTCAGACCGCTGATACAAGCATGCCGCACCATGCTAGCGAACGACCGCTTCCGACGACAAAGCGGTCATAGCGGCATTTGAATTCACCGCCATGAAGCTGACATTCACTTAACCGCAAAAACACGGTCACGAATCAATCAACTCTGTAGTGATGGGGCGGGCGCGGGGCCGCCTTGACAAACATCAAGGTTTTATGGCCCCCAAGACTTCGCAGATTTGACTAATACGTCTGCACGCCCATGACACGCTAGGACGACAAGCTACCCGAGACCGTTGTTGGAAACAAGATCCGGCCAGGGTGAGCGTAGATGACCAGATCATTCTGGCGGGCCAGTCCCACCAGACTCATGCCTGAGCGACGCGCTGCGTCTACCGCCAGTTGCGTCGGCGCCGAAACGGCGGCAAGCAGTGATACCTTGGCTATGGCTGCCTTTTGAACCATCTCGATGCTAGCTCTGCTGGTCACCGCAATGAAACCTTTGTTGGCTTTTATTCCCGCAATGGCCATGGCACCGACGAGCTTGTCCAGCGCATTGTGCCGCCCGACGTCTTCGCGCAGTAGCCGCACCTTTCCGTTGATATCGCACCACGCCGCGGCGTGCATGGAGCCGGTGATGGCATTCAACATTTGTCCGTCACGCATTGATTGCATGGCGGCCAGGATGGCCATACATTCAAAATGAAGGTCAGTCGAAACTGACGGCATGGGGCGAAGGACATTTGCCAGACTCTCCGTTCCGCAAACGCCGCAGCCCGTGCGCCCGGCCAGGGTACGTCGTCGATTCTTCAAGCTTGCAAAACTTCGAGATGACACTTCCATGCTCAAGGTGATGCCAGGGCCAGTGGGGTTCAGCTCGCAAGCGTAGAGTTCGGCGCGATCCTCGAAGATGCCTTCGCTGAGACCGAATCCCAGGGCGAAGTCCTCCAGGTCGCATGGCGTCGCGAGCATCACCGCGTGTGATATGCCGTTGAATTCAAGAGCGATCGGAACTTCCTCGGACACCCAGTCATCAAGCTCATGGCTGCAACCACCGCGCCAACGCAAAATCGGCACGCATCGTGCACCTGTAGCTGGCTGCACGATGGCGTCCTTGGTTGTTGGTTCAGCGCGGAAGGGACGGTCCATCGGAATCAACAGTGATTCTTACCGGCACGGATTTCGATGCCGGCGTCTTAGACAGTTCGTCGTGATGGCCGATAGGAACAAGCACATTGCACTCTGGGTAGTAGCTGGCCACCGTGCCGCGGGGGATCAGATATGCTGTCAGCCTCAACCCGCCCAGCTCCCGCAGGTGTCCGTCATCCACATCAGTGCGAAGCCGGACGGTCTGCCCATCGGTCAGCCCGGCCTCAGCAATGTCATCGGGATTCATCATCAGCACATCGCGTGTCCCTTCGATACCGCGGAAGCGATCGGAATAACCGTAGATCGTCGTGTTGAACTGGTCGTTCGACCTCAGCGTGATCAGGCGATAGCGGCCTGGCGCATCCTTGAAGCCGGTCGAGTTGAGCTGGCCAGGCGACGTGAATACTGCTTTGCCGGAATCAGTCTTCCAGATCCGCTCGTGCGCGGCGTTGCCACGGTAAAAGCCGCCTGGTTCGAACATCCGCTGGTTGAAATTCCGGAAGTCATCCGGGTAGGTGGCTTCGATCAGGTCCCTGACCAGGCCATAGTCCGCCGTCCACGCGTCCCACTTGAGATGATCGTCGGGCGCTAACGCGGCCTTGGCGATGCCCGTAACGATCGCCAGTTCGCTTTTGACAGCGTCTGACACCGGAGGCTGGTGGCCGATCGAGCCGTTGATCATCGAGAAACTGTCTTCAGTCGTCACCGATTGAATACCGCCGGACTGTTCATCAGCCTCCAGTCGTCCGAGGCAGGGCAAGATGTAAGCAGTCTTCCCGGGAAAGAGATGACTGCGATTGAGCTTGGTGGAAACCATCACCGTCAATTTCTGATCGGCCCATGCTTTTTCCATCCGGCCCTGATCGGGTACGGCGCGCACCAGGTTGCCTCCAAGGGAAACAAACGCGCGCACCTTGCCGGCGAATAAGCCTTCGACCGCCTCGACGATATTCATGCCGTCATCGGTCGGTGGGTCGAAGCCAAACAGCTGCTTGAGCTTGTCCATCGGAACGAGATGCGCCTTTTCTGCAATCCCGACCGTTCGTTGACCCTGGACGTTACTGTGCCCGCGAACGGGGCAACAACCCGCTCCAGGCCTGCCGATATTTCCCCGCAGTAACAGCAAGTTGACCAGCATGGCAATGTTCAAAGAACCATGTGTGTGCTGGGTCAAGCCCATCCCATACACACCGATAACTTTCTCTGCCGCGATATACACCGCAGCCGCCTCTCGGATGGCAGATTCGGTCAACCCACTCTCCTTCTCAATGTCCGTCCACGCGACGGAACGGCAGTCATCGAGGAAGGCGTGGAAACCCGTGGTGTGCTCTTGGATGAAGGAATGGTCGATGACCTCCGCGAGGCCATGCGCTTTCGCATGATCGTCCGCCTCCACCACGCATTTGCAGATGCCGAGAATGGCTGCAACGTCACCGCCCGCCTTTAACTGGTGATATTGATCCGAGATCTTCGTTTCTTTCCCGGTCAACATCTCCCCAAGATTCTGCGGATCGACGAAGGAAACGAGACCCTGTTCGATGATCGGGTTGAACGTGACGATCTTTGCGCCGCGGTCTTTCGCATCTTTTAGCGGGTGCAGAAAGCGCGGGCTGTTGGTGCCGGGATTCTGGCCGAAGAAAAAGAAGGCATCCGCCTGCACCAGATCGTCCCAGACCACCGTTCCTACCGGGGAGCCGATGACCTTGGTCAAGCACACAGAAGTGGTCTCGTGGCACATGTTGGAACTTTGAGGAAGGTTGTTTGTGCCGTACTTACGCGCCAGCAAGGCATACAGGTAGGACGCTTCCAACCCGGCATGACCTGATGCATAAAAAATGACGCTGTTCGGATCGAACTCCTTTAGCTTCGCCCCAATGTCTTCGAAGGCTTCATCCCAGGACACTTCGCTATAGCGGTCGGTTGAGGCTTCATAGCGCAGAGGCTGAGTCAGCCTGCCTGTCTTCTCGAGATCATGGTCCTTCCAGCCGCGTAGTGCGCCCACCGTGTGCGCCTCGTCCTGCCAAAAATCCGGGGTGCAGCGTGCGCTCGTCAATTCCCACAATGTTGCCTTCGCGCCGTTCTCGCAGAACTCGAATGGGGAATATTTGGCAGGCTTTGGCCATGCGCAAGACACGCACATAACCCCCTTCGGTTTGTTCAACTTTGCAAGCGCACTGACCGCGCCCGGGCTTGACCAGCTCTGGCCGAAAATCTTCACGATGCCGTTCAGCGATCCCCACCCACCAGCGGGGCCAGAGGAATGCGGCAGTATTTCGTTCTCGGCCATGATCGTTGAGCTCCTGTCTAGTCAGCGGCCTCGCGACCATAAGGCATCAACATAATCGCGAAGCTATTCCCGACCTTGTAGGACAGCGTCGCGAAGTAACAGCTGGCGACTTGCCTGGGTGGACTTCACCGGCTTTTGTAGACATAAATCAACTTCCGGTTCGAAGCTGCTCGAATGCCAGTGGGCTCAGTTGGTCTAGGTGACTGTGCCTGCGGACTCGATTGTAGAAACCCTCGATGTAATCGAACACGTCTGACTTGGCATCCTGGCGGGAAGCATAGATGTGCCGTCTGATTCGCTCCTTCTTTAAGCTGCTGAAGAACGACTCGGCAACCGCATTGTCCCAACAAGCACAGGCAAATCACAGACGGCTCGGCCACGGCCAAAGCCCTGAACTACAGCCTCAAGCGCTAGGGCGCACTCACACGGTTCCTGGATGACGGGCAACTGCTGATCGACAACAACTGGGCGGAGAACCAGATCAGGCCCATTGCGATTGGACAAAATAACTGGTTATTCGCAGGCTTGCTGCGGGCCGGCCAACGTGCGGCAGCGACCATGAGCCTGATTCAAGGCGCCAAGCTAAATTGGCACGACCCGTATGCCTATTTTAAAGATGTGCTGCAGCGCTTACCCACGCACAAAAACCATCTGATCGCTGAACTCCTGCCTCATCGCTTGCAGCCTCCGCATATCTGACCTCATCTGAGTAACACATGTTGATTACGTCAACATGTGTTCGCTGCGCTCTTACGATCAAACGGTTGGCAAGTCGTTTCAGGCGTTGTCATCGCGCTTGAGTGAAGCCATGTCAATGACATAGCGAAACCGCACATCGCCCTTTTCGACCTTTTTGAAGGCCTCGTTCACATTTTGAATATCGATTATTTCGATATCCGGGCCTATGCAGTGATCGGCGCAAAAATCGAGCACCTCTTGGGTGTCGGCAAGATTACCAATGAGCGATCCAGCCACGCGCTTGCGATGGAACGCAACGGCCGAATTATCGACACCAGCCATCGGCTCGAGCGCGCCAACAATGCACAGAGTGCTGTCGCGCTTCAGCAGCTCGATGAAGGGATTGATATCGTGCTTTTCAGGGATTGTGGAAAGCATGAAGTCAAAACTCGATTTAAGCGCCTTCATCGCAGCCTTGTCGCTTTCAAGGACGCCCTTGACACCAAGGCGCCTCGCCT
>Ga0326733_1000505_pt1 | contig 11267 bp, 12 predicted proteins | sample 14_GP2_308_FD_207946 | JGI IMG/M metagenome (GOLD analysis project Ga0326733, IMG submission 207946) | Glacier ice microbial communities from Ngari, Tibet, China - 14_GP2_30.8 | ecosystem: Environmental > Aquatic > Freshwater > Ice > Glacier | place: China: Ngari, Tibet | collected 2018-07-17 | reverse complement strand
CCCCTGCGCTTTATCCTTGGCAGGTCCCGTCGCCCCGGTAGCTGCTGAAGCCTACTTTCACTAGCCTGCAGAACGATGCGCGAATTGAAATACCGTTTCGCCTGACCTTTGGATTGTCGAATGGCTGGGGCCTTGCGCCCATCATTGCGCCGGTCAACGGCAAAAGCGGTCACCATTACCTGCTGGCGAACCGGGACTTGCCGCTTGACTTCAAAAAAAAGCCTTGCCTTTCAATGAGCAGTACATTCATTTTGGCAAAGGACAGATGGAAACCCTGCTCAATTTGGAGCCGGGCACCTACACTTTGCGACTCCTGCTGGCTGACGACAAGCACCTGCCGTACTTTGTTTAAAGCAAACCGATGCAGATTACGGTTACCCGCAAAAATGCAAACATTGATCTGGCCACCTTAAGCGCAAAGGCCATCAGCATGCCCAACATAGCTGGCAATCCCAGAGTCAAACCGCCATTCAAGGTGCAATTTCATGCCTCTGCAGCGAACGTTGCCCAACTGAGCCAAAAGCAGAAACATACCGGCCATTTCCGCATGACCGTCAAGCCCGCAAGTAAGCGGAAAACCAGTAGAAATGGATTTACCCCGAGGGCAGACCGAGGTTTGGCTGGCTCCGCAAGCAGGCGGCTACCTTCTCAAACTGGACTTTATGGACAATGCCAACACTGGCAAAACGCTGACCAGTGCAGTTACCGCATCAGTAACCGTCGACTAGGCCTTCTTATCAGCCAAGGCCGATTTCACTGCAGCCGACACCAGGCCCATGTCGGCCTTGCCGGCCAACTGGGTTTTCACCGCACTCATGACCTTTCCCATGTCAGCGGGGCCTACAGCACGGCCCAAATCGGTGGTCACACCAACAACAATTGCTGCCACCTCGACCGTGACTTCATCCAGGCTCAGGCGGGCCGGCAAGTAAGCCTGCAGCACCTGCAGTTCAGCTTTTTCCTTGTCAGCCAGATCTTGCCGGCTGGCTTTTTCAAAAGCCTCGATCGAGTCTTTGCGCTGCTTCATCAGCTTGTCGACGATGGCGACGGCCATCACGTCATCCACCACGACGCGCTCATCAACTTCTTTTTGCTTGATGGCCGACAACAGCAACCGAATCGTTCCCAGTCGCTCGCTGTCCTTGGCGCGCATGGCGGTTTTCATGTCTTCGGTGATTTGTTCTTTGAGTGTCATGTCAACATACCTGAAGTGATGCGGTTAAGAAAAGTTAAAACAAGTGCCTTAAAAACCAAAAAGCCCGCAGAGCGTCCTCTTGCGGGCTTTGACTGCCGTGAGGCAATTGCTTGACGATGGATCAGTACAGCTTTTTAGGCAACTGCATGGCGCGAATGCGCTTGTAATTGCGCTTGACGGCAGCAGCTTTTTTGCGCTTGCGCTCGGCGGTTGGCTTTTCGTAAAACTCGCGCGCGCGCAGGTCTGTCAGTAGGCCAAGTTTTTCGATGGTGCGCTTGAAGCGGCGCAGGGCAACGTCAAAGGGTTCGTTGTCTTTTACGCGAATGGTGGTCATTGATGAACTGATCCAAGATATGCACCTTGTGTGATCTGATCAGAATCAGGCCAGGTGCGGGTTTGCTAGCAAAGCCGATGAGTATATCAGTCCCCACGCTTCCCACTGCGTGTGGTCGCTGCCCCCCGAGGGGGCGCTGCGCCTGTGGCCCGGCAAAGCCGGTTCCACGGCCCCTGCTGGTGGGGGATGCCCGTCTCTACACTTCTCACCTCTGCCCGTTCGTCCTGAGCCTGTCGAAGGATGCATCCTCCGATGCGCGCTGCGCTTTCAGTCTGGCGAAGCTGGTGCTACCCCTATCCGTTGAAAGCGGGGAGAGGGGGAGGTTCCACGAGTGATCGAGTTTGGCTGTTGACATTTGCGGCTAACGCTTGTGCGCAAGCAAAGCCGCTGGCCCAGGCCCACTGGAAGTTGTAGCCGCCCAGCCAACCGGTCACGTCGACCACTTCGCCGATGAAATACAGGCCCGGCTGCTTGGACTCCATGGTTTGCGATGACAGATCGCGGGTATCGACGCCCCCGACTGTCACTTCGGCCTTTCTATAGCCTTCTGAGCCGCTGGGCGTGAGCTGCCAGTCGGCCAGCGCTTGTGCCAATGTGTGAAGGGATTTGTCGGTGGCTTCGCTGATGGGGCGCTGCTGCAATGCTGCGTCCTGGCCCACCCAGGCGTCGGCCAGGCGGTTGGGCACCTGACTGGCGAGTTCGTTGGCCACCAGCTTTTTTGAGGTCGCCTTGGCGCGCAGGAGCGCTGCAGCCAGGTCCACACCGGGTGCCAGATTGATGCGAATGAGTTGGCTTTCGCGCCAAAAGCTGGAAATTTGCAACACCGCCGGGCCGCTCAGGCCACGGTGGGTGAACAGCAGGTCTTCGGCAAACACCGTGGCTTTCTTGCGCTGTTTGGGGCTGGCGTCCGGCGGACCGGTTTCAATCAACACCGGCAGCGCCAGCCCGGCCAGTTGGGCATAAGGCACCCAGCTGTCGCCGTCGAACGTCAACGGCACCAGCGCGGCCCGGGGTTCGACCAGCCGCAGACCGAATTGCTTGGCAATGCGATAGCCAAAGTCAGTTGCGCCAATTTTTGGAATCGACAAACCGCCGGTAGCGACCACCACCTGAGTTGCTTCTACCCAGCCGCGGTCAGTCTGAATTTGATAGCTGGTGGCGTCCGTCTGGTCTGCGCAAATCACGCTTTTGATGCTGCATGGTTGCCAGTGCATAACCTGGCCAGCTGCGCATTCAGCCAGCAGCAAACTGATGATGTCTTCAGCCGAACGGTCGCAAAAAAGCTGACCTTTGTGCTTTTCGTGAAACGGCACTTGGTGGCGCTGCAGCAATTCAATAAAGTCCTGCGGCGTGTAGCGCGACAGGGCGGACCGGCAAAAGTGGGGGTTGTCGCTTAAAAACTGGGCGGGTGTCGTGTCCCGGTTGGTGAAGTTGCAGCGCCCGCCGCCGGAAATGCGGATTTTTTCGGCCACCTTGTCGCTGTGGTCAATCAGCAAAACCTTCAAGCCCAACTGCCCAGCCTGGCCGGCGCAAAACAGGCCGGCAGCACCTGCGCCAATCACCACCACATCGAATTTGTGCATCAAATCAGTCTTTTGCGCATACAGGTCGGGCGTATGCTGCTATGAAAAGTATAGCTTATGGCAAATTCCTATTGTTGCGTGTTTGGAGCCGGCAATTTTAGCTGCGCGGTGCCAAGCCACCCAGCGCAGGACTTTTTGCCCTGTGCAAGCGGTGGCGCTTTGTCAGGCAGGCCAACTCAAGCGGCGCGAAACGACTCAGGCTGGTTGGAAGCTAGCGCCAGGCCTTTGACAACATCGCCCACGACGATGACCGATGGGCTGGCCATGCCGAACAGCTTGATGTCAACAGCAAGCTGGGCGAGCGTGGTGGCGATATGGCGCTGGTTGGGCAAAGAGGCGTTTTGAATCACCGCGACCGGCGTGCTGGCGGGCAGGCCGGTCAGCAAATCGTTTTGAATGCGCTCGGCACCGCTGACGCCCATGTAGATCACCAGGGTCAGCCGGGCGCTGTGGGCGGTGGCGGCCAGCGCCCGCCAGTCGGTGCCGCCATCGCCGGGCTTGGCATGGCCGGTGACAAATACCACGCCGTGGGCATGCAAGCGGTGGGTCAGTGGCACACCCAACGATGTTACCGCCGCCAGGCCAGCGGTAATGCCGTTGACCACGTCCACCTGCACACCCGCAGCCAACAGGTGCTCGACCTCTTCGCCGCCGCGCCCGAAAATGAACGGGTCGCCGCCTTTAAGCCGCACCACGTTTTCACCTTCTTTTGCAGCGGTGAGCATGAGCTTTTCAATGAACGCTTGCGGCGTTGACTTGCAGCCGCCGCGCTTGCCGACATGCACGATGCGAGCATTTGCCGATGCAAAAGCCACGATTTCATCGCTCACCAGATCATCGACAAACAGCACGGTGGCCTGCTGGATGGCCTTGAGGGCCTTGAGGGTGAGCAGTTCTGGATCGCCCGGACCCGCACCAACCAGAGTGACTTTAGGCATTTTCATAATTGTTTGACCATTTGCAAGATATGCGCCACCTGTTGCGCAATGGACGGTGGCAATGGGCTGCTACCTTCCAGCACCAATTTGATGTAAGCCGCCGTGCTCTCGGCGTCGATGGCCCTGGGCAAATCAGGCACTGACGCCAACGTGCCCTTGACGCCTTCCTGCACCAACACCCGCTCGCCCCTGATAAAACCTTGCATCTGCGGCAAGCGGCGCGGGTCGGCCACGCTTTCCCCTTCAGTGCCCCGCAGCAGCAGCGCATCGGCCCCGACCAGCGCAAAAGTGGCCGCCATTGACAGCGCGTATTCAGGATGGGTGTAGCTGCTGATGACCAGCGCCTTGCCGGCTACCGGGTTCATCAGCTTGACCAAGCTGTGCGCTGGGTTGCGCAGGCCAACCGCGCGGCGCACGTCGAGCAGGCGCTTGAGGGCCGGGCAGAGCAGTTCGGTAGGCGTAAATACCACCTGGCCAATTGCTATTATTTTAATAGCTGTCAGCGCAGGTACATCGAGCGCATCAAGCACTTCTGATGAAAAAACGCGGTTGGATTCAGTGGGCGTACCATGCACCAGCACGCTCAAGCCCTCACGCGCCAGCAGCAGCGCCAGCAGCGGCGTCAGCACCGGCAGCTTGCGCGCGCCGTTGTAGCTGGGCAGCACGATCACTGGGCCATTGCTAGCAGGCAGCCGGTTCAGCCGCTGGTGCACCGCGTCAAGAAAGCCAGCCATTTCCTCGGGCGTTTCGCCCTTGATGCGCATCGCTAGGCAAAAGCCGCCAATCTCCAGGTCGGTCACGGTGCCGTCTAGCACCTGACCGAGCAGGTCGGCGGACTGTGCGCGCGACAGCGGGCGCGCTCCGTCTTTGCCGCGCCCGATTTCTTTGATGTAGTGGCTGATTCCCATGATCCGATTGTCTGTGAATGCAAATAACTTGCTGCGATGTGCTTAAGAGAATCAAGCGGTTTGCAGGATCGAGTTGTCGCTGCACCCCGGCGCTGGCTTTAACCATTCAAATCCGGCGGCCTCCACCTTGCCCCTTACCCCTTACCTCTTACCCCTTGCGCTGCCGGTGCATATGGCTTGACACTTGTGGTCGATGTTTATTTCTTCAACAAGGAGTGATACCCATGACCGCTGTAGCTGATCTTCTCAAGTCCAAAGGCGATGCCACCGTGCACACGATTGGGCCAGACGACTCTGTGCTTGACGCTTTGGAGCGCATGGCCGACAAGGGCATCGGCGCTTTGCTGGTGGTGCAGAACGATGCGATTGTTGGCATCGTCACCGAACGCGATTACGCCCGAAAAATTGCGCTCAAGGGCCGCACCTCGGCATTGACGCTGGTGCGCGATGTGATGACAACATCAGTCATGTCGGTCAAACCAACCCAGACGAGCGAGGAGTGCATGGCCTTAATGACCAACAATCGTTTGCGCCACTTGCCCGTCGTTGAGCAGGAACGGCTGATTGGTTTGATCTCGATTGGCGACTTGGTCAAGGACATCATTTCCGAGCAAAAAATTGTCATTGCCCAGTTAGAGGATTACATCAGCGGCAAGATCAGTTGACCCGGCGGGCCGAACAGCGCCTGCGCCACGCTGTCCAAAAAGGCAAAAACATCCGCGGCACCGAGCCTCCGAGCACAAACATGCCGCTCGTTAGCACAAGGACCAAGAACACCATCAACAGCACCCGCCGCCCCAGGCAACCCCCTGTCCGCTGTGTGGCCGGAAAAATGTCGGGGACAACCATGCGGACGGATTGCGGCGTGTGCGGGCCAAACTCCGCAGCACATCTGGCCAGGTGGATGGCCGCAGGACGGGTGCCTCGCGCAACGCCTCGCTGGGCTCGTCAAACCGGTCTTCGCGCCGCTTTTCAAATCGTGCCTCGCGTTTTTCAGGACTTGCGCGCCGGGCCATTTTTTCAACGCGGGTTAAAGGCGGTCGGCCTCGCCGATCAACATCTGGTGTTTTGCCAACCGAGGTCGTGCCGCAATTTGAGCAGCGCAGCACCACGCCGCTCATTGATACGGCTCCGCATTGACTTGTTCGATGAGCGAATCCGACACAGCAGGCCGCGGAAAGACTTTATTGATGACCACGCTGAAATGTGCCGCCGGCACACCTGGGACAGAATCGCCTCAACCACCCGTGCCAAAGTCGGCACGAGCTTATAAATGCCAAACTGTTCGCGGCCCAGCCGGCGCAAAAGCGCCACGGTCGTCAGCACTGGATGCGCCTAGTAGGCGTGATAAGTGGCATACCATTCTTTTGGATGGGCATGGCCGCGCACCCTGTGCGTGACCGGCCGCCCCAGCTGGCTGCTCACTGTGCAAAAGTCGGCAAAATCTTCATAGCTAAACTAACCGTCGCGCGAAAACCGGATCGGCATTTTTTCTGCGCTTTTGGATGTGCCCGCGACCAGACAAAGGCAAGCAGGCGAGCCAGATCATTCCAGTCGCCCGATTCAACAAGCCGGGGGTGCAGGTTAGCCAGTGGAAAGCCGCCATGGGCAACTAGCAGTCCGTCGGGCATAAACAGTGCGCGCGGTGCCTGCGCAATCAACCGCACTGCCAGTTTGCCAGCGCGCCCGATCCACTCACGCGCCCGGTGGACAGTTAAAAAATAAGCAAAATCCGACGCTGACACATTGGACGCAAAGCGCACGCCGTCACAACTCATGGCTCCCATCTGCTGCACAACGCCATGCATGCGGGCGCGAAAAGCTAGGGCATCTGCCGCAGTGCCAACTGTTTGCCAGTCAAGTTCGTGGATGTCAATGACCGGTAAATCAGTGGAAATTTGGATAGTGTTTGGCTTGGGATCAAGCCACGTGTCAACCGCATTGAATTCAGCTGACGTGGGTTTTGCAGCGTTTGGCGCAACCAAGCTTGCCGTTAATTCTTTCAGAACAGGTTCCGGTACCGGCACCGGCATCTCCGTTTCGGGCTGCAAGAGCGCTGGGTCGGCAGGGTTTTCTGGAGATTTAACAGTTTTCATGCGTTTTGAGATGTCGAGCTTTTTCAGGCTTAGTGCCCACGGGCCATCAACGGCAGCTTGATGACGCCCTTGGCCTGGCGGCCAACGGCAATCACATCGCCATGCCGCAGCGACTGGCGCGCCGTCACAGCCCGACCATTAACCAAGGTTTCATTGGTTGTTCCGGCAACTGGTAACACCACCCATTGCTGACCTGCATCGCGCTCTGGCACGCACTGCCGGTGGTCCCAAAACTCGCCATCGGCACCAAACTGCCGCGCCGGTGCCTTGCCAAGTTCGGTGCGCACACCAATTTGCACCGTGCGGCAATCTGGGCCACTCAGTTCAAGTCGGTTTGACGTGATGGGCTCAATCGCAGCCCGGGCGGCAGATGCAGCTGTAGGCGCAGGCCCCGCCCCATTGGTCTTTAAAGGCATCAAGCTGGGGAACCGCGAAATGCGCTGCTGCGCATCCGCGCTGACAGCTCTCTTTGGTCAGCCACAAATTCGTCATTGCAGACGACAGCACCTGAGGGCGACTTGCATTGCTTAAAAAATACTTTCTGCCTTGTGCATGACTCAGCCGCATAAGAAATCGCCATCATGCCCGGTCCGAACACTTTGTTAATGCGGTAACCGCGAACCGTGTCGCCCGCTTTTAGTTTTTTGGCCATGGCCGACTTTCAGCGTGTTGACACCACATTCATTTTCGAAGGGCGACGGTTTCGGCCGAGTCCGACACGCTGGACGCCAGTTGCTTGAGCGTGGTGCGAAAGTTGACTGGATCAAGGGCGAATTTTTGCAGCGCCTCTTGCGGGTTGAGGCCTTCAAACTCAACGACTTACCATTCGAACTTGTCGATCCGGCTAAGGCGATCGTAGCCTTCAAAATTCGGTGCGAACAAATTAAAAATGACGCAGCTGGCCACGATCACACTTGCCACATCTTGCAACGATCCGCTCTTGGTTTCCACAATGCCCAGGGTTTCTTTGAACGATGCGTTGGTAAACACAATCACGATGCACGCCGCATCGCACGGTAGCGCCACTTGCCCGCATCCTCAAGCTGCGGGCCTTTGAGCGTGACCTGCATGGAGGCCACCGTGAATAGCGCATCCAGCAGCGATTCAGGTTTGCCGCCGCCGTCTGTCGCCCTTGGCCTGCAGCCCGCGAGCTGTGACTTGAGGGCACTGGCATCGCGCAAAAACACGTTGTCAGCCATCCGCGGCAGGCTGTCATACGCCGCTGCTTCGAAATCACAAAAGCCCACTAGTTTTGCGCGCCAGTCGCACACCGGCCCGGCATTGTTGGCATCGCCCCGGCTGAGCGAGTCAATAAAAGGTTGGATTTTGCCGCGAAGCGCATCCATGCATGTCGCCATGCTGCCGCTCACATCGACCAAAAACACCAAGTCGGCCACGCCTTTGGTTTTGGCATGCGTTTGCAGCAGGGGTGGAGTTGATGCAGGCAACAGAAATGCCGGGCGGCGCTCCTTCAAGAACCATGGGTTCAACTGGGCTGTCTGTCGGCATCTCGACCGGAATTGGCGGGGTTTCGACCTCGGAAGGCGGCGGCACCGATGGCGGCACTTCGGCGGGTTGAGGCGGTAAGGTTGCCGGCGCGATGGTGGAAACGAAATTTTCAGTGGCACTCATGGTGTGACTCCTCATAGAACCAATTTTGAGGGGTCGGCAATCGCGCCGACCCGTAGGCGCAGCAACTGCTTTACAGACGAGCTTGCTACTTGGCAAAAATTTAGTACGGGCTGGCATGGTCCCTAATAAGCCGCGTCTCCCAACCCTTGTAGGTCAACGGCCCGGCAAGGCCACAATTTAAATTTTGGCGTCAGCCCCTTCAAAATTTGCTGTATTCAAGCCAGTGACAGGTTGCTGACCGGGCGATATCCTGGCAGCTGGCCACGGTCTTCACGCATTTACACTTGGCGTATGCTTGTCCTGGGAATTGAATCGAGTTGCGATGAAACCGGCGTGGCGTTGGTCAGTGCGAGCGTTGGCGCGGCTGCCGGCCCGGTGCCGCGCCTGCTGTCGCATGCACTGCACAGCCAAATCGTCATGCACCAGCCCTTTGGCGGCGTGGTGCCTGAATTGGCCAGCCGCGACCATATTCGGCGGGTGTTGCCGCTGACGAATCAGGTCATGCAGGCCGCCGGGCGCATGCTGGCCGATGTCGATCTGGTGACCTACACCCGCGGCCCGGGCCTGGCCGGCGCGCTGCTGGTAGGCGCAGGTGTGGCCTGCGCGCTGGCCGCCGCGCTGGGCAAGCCGGTCATGGGCGTACACCACTTGGAGGGCCATTTGTTGTCGCCATTTTTAAGCGTGGACCCGCCGGAGTTTCCTTTTGTCGCCTTGCTGGTGTCGGGCGGTCATACGCAACTGATGCAAGTCAACGGCGTTGGCAACTACGTGCTGCTTGGCGAAACGATTGACGACGCGGCAGGCGAGGCGTTTGATAAATCGGCCAAGCTGATGGGCCTGCCTTATCCCGGCGGCTCGCACCTGGCCAAACTCGCATTGGGCGGCGACAGCGCTGCCTTTAAGCTGCCCCGCCCATTACTGCACAGCGGCAACCTGGACTTTTCATTTGCCGGCCTGAAGACCGCTGTGCTGGTGCAGGCAAAAAAACTGGGGTCTGAATTGGAAAGCCGCAAGGCCGATCTGGCTGCGTCCACCCAGGCGGCGATTGTTGAGGTGCTGTTGAAAAAAACCCTGGCTGCGCTGTCCCAGACCGAACTTAAGCGGCTGGTGGTGGCCGGCGGCGTCGGCGCGAACACCTTGCTGCGCAGCCAGCTTGACGCCGCCTGCCAGGCGCGCGGCATTCGGGCGCATTACCCGGAACTGGAGTTTTGCACCGACAACGGCGCCATGATTGCCATGGCGGCCGCCATGCGGCTACAGGCCGGTCTGGTCGATTTGCGCGCGTTTACCGGCAGCTACACCTTCGATGTCAAGCCGCGCTGGAGTCTGGCGGAATGCCAGCTTTAAACAAGCCCAGCCGCACTTGACGCTTAAATTCTTTTGCCCTGCCAAGCCGGGCTTTGCTCGCGCAGGGGCGTATTTTTGATACTGACTACCCGATAGGATTCGCTTTGTCTTTTTTACAAACCATTTTTAAACGCACTGTCTGGGTTGCATGCCTGTGTTTGTCACTGCACACCTCGGCTCAAGTCCAGACTCAGCCCGCACCGCAGGCACCGGTGCGCATTGCTCTGATCGAAAGTCTATCGGGACCGTTTGCCAACACCGGAGAAGCTGTGTTTCGCAATCTGGTGTGGGCCGCCGAACGGGTCAATACGCGTGGTGGTGTCAAGCTGGCCATCGAACGCTATGACAGCAAAGGCCAAAACGAAGAGGCATTGGCTGCCTTGCGCTCAGCCATCGACGATGGCGTGACGGTAATTGCGCAGGGCAACTCATCAGCAACCGCGGCTGCGTTGATCGACGCCATCAACAAGCACAACGAGCGCGAGCCGCTCAAGCGAGTGGTGTTTTTGAATTATTCGGCAGTCGATCCGATTTTGACGAACGAGAAATGCAGCTACTGGCATTTCAGGTTCGACGCCCATGCCGACATGCGCATGGCCGCATTGATGGAAGTGCTCAAGGACGACACGGCGCTCGGCAAGGTCTACCTGATCGGCCAGGACTACAGTTTTGGCCAGGCGGTGCTGCGCGAAGGGCGCCGGCAAATCGAAGCCCAGCGCCCCGATGTCCAGATCGTTGGCGATGAGCTGCATCCGCTTGGCCGGGTCAAGGATTTCATTCCCTATGCAGTCAAGATCAAGTCCAGTGGCGCTCAGGCGGTGCTTACCGGCAATTGGGGCAATGACCTGACACTGCTTATCAAAGCGGCCAAAGAGGTCGGCTATGACGGCAAGTTCTATACCTTTTACGGTAATGCGCTTGGTGTGCCAGCCGCGCTGGGCGATGCGGGCGTTGGCAAGGTGATTGCCGTGGCTGACTGGTTTCCGAACACGCCAGGAGCAGCTTCGGAAGCGTTTTACCAGTCGTTTCGCCAGCGCTTTCCCCGGCCGCAGGACGACTATGTGCACATGCGCATGCAGCTGATGGTTGAGGCGCTGGCCCAGAGCCTGGAAAAAGCCGGCACCCGCGAAGCGGGCGCGGTTGCTGCGCAGCTTGAGAAAGCGACGGTCAACTTTTCTGGCTTCAAGGGCGCCATGCGGGCAGCCGACCACCAGTTTCAGCAGCCGCTTGAAGT
>Ga0326733_1000504_pt1 | contig 11286 bp, 12 predicted proteins | sample 14_GP2_308_FD_207946 | JGI IMG/M metagenome (GOLD analysis project Ga0326733, IMG submission 207946) | Glacier ice microbial communities from Ngari, Tibet, China - 14_GP2_30.8 | ecosystem: Environmental > Aquatic > Freshwater > Ice > Glacier | place: China: Ngari, Tibet | collected 2018-07-17 | reverse complement strand
GTTAACCGTAATATTGATTAAGTTCTATTAACAACGTTCCTGGGGGGGCTTTATATGATCAGATATATGATTGCGGCGACTGCTTTGTCGGTCTTGCCAGTGTCGGCGACGGCCGCCGAGTTGATCGTGAACGGGAGCTTCGAAGACCCGACGATCACCAATTCGTGCTGCAGTACCGTCCCTCCGGCGTCCTTACCTGGCTGGACTGTCGGTTCTGGCAACGTCAATGTGGTAAACGGCACCTTTGCCAGTAGTCCGACTAATACCAATTTGGCGTTTGACGGATTGCAATATCTTGATCTGGTCGGTGAAGGCGGCGTGGGCTCGCTTTCGCAGACCTTCAACACGGTCGCCGGCTCGCTCTACACGTTCAGCTTCGCATATTCGCACAATCTCTTTGGCGGGGGCGCATCGTCGGCATCGGCATCCTTCCTCGTGGACAGCTTGGGCGGAACGGTCACGCACAACACAGGTTCAAATGCTAACCTCGATTGGCAATCCTTCAGCCAGAACTTCACCGCATCTGGTGCGACGACAACATTGAATTTCACCAATCTGACGGGCGCCGGCTCAAACCAAGGCATTTTGCTTGATGCCGTTTCGATTCAAAGCGCCGTTCCCGAGCCGGGCACGTGGGCGATGATGATGCTTGGCTTCGGAGCTATTGGGGGCGCAATGCGCCATGCCCGGCGCAGGAAGCTCAACCTTTCCCACGCTTGATCAGACTTCGGCATGTCGAAGGCGCCGCCGGGCTAGCAAGCCGGCGGCGGCCTCGTGATCTGCGGTCGATATTATCGCGCCGCGATTGCTGCCTGGAGGGCGCGCGCGCGCCCTTCCTGGTGACCGATCAAGGGCGCGGGATAAGCTGAAGGACGACGTCCCGCAGTATGCGGATCGTGGATGTCGTCGTCGCTCAACCCGGCAAGCTCGGGGACCCAGCGGCGGATGTAATCGGCGGCATCAAATTTTGCTGATTGCGACAGGGGCGCCATGATCCGCCCGAACGGGTTGGAATCCAGCCCGCTGCCTGCGATCCACTGCCAATTGACGCTATTATTGCCATAATCGGCGTCGATCAGCGTGTCCCAGAACCAACGCGTACCGCGCCGCCAGTCAATCAGCAAATGCTTTACCAGGAAGCTTGCCGCAAGCATCCGCACGCGATTGTGCATCCATCCCGTTGCCCATAATTCGCGCATGCCCGCGTCGACGATCGGGTAACCGGTCCGCCCACGGGTCCACGCCGCAAAGTCGCGCGTCGCCTCCTCCCCGCCGCGCCACGCCATTCGATCGAATGCCGCGCGACCGTTGACCTCGCCCAAATTCGGAAACTGGTCGATCATGTTGGCGGTGAAATCGCGCCACCCGATTTCGCGCAAATAAGGGGTCGCGTCGCCGTCGGCCGCCTTGGCCGCATGCCACACGGCGGCGGGCGAAACCTCGCCAAAGTGAAGGTGGGGGGACAATCGCGAACTGCCGTCAAGCGAAGGCAAGTTGCGGTTTACGTCATAGCCCGCGATGCGCTCGGCAAGCGCTTCGACCCGTCCCACTGCCCCCTTTTCGCCAGGGGCCCAGCCGCCAAACCCCGTCGCCCAGTCGGGCTTGGTCGGAAGCAATTCCCACTCTTCCAACCGGTCGCTCGGCACCGTGCTTTCGGGGCTCGTCAAAACCTCGGGGGCGGGCAGCGGCGGCGCGGGCGGCATCTGGTCGAGCAAGGCGCGCCAGAAGGGCGTAAAAATGCGGTAACGTCCGCCTTGACGGGTGCGCACCTGGCGCGGGTCCGCCAGCAACAGGCCGTCGTGAAGGACAAGCTCGGTCCGCTCGGCCAACGCTTGTTCGGCCGCTTGCCACCATGGCTCGTAATGGCCGATCGCATGAACCCGCTGTGCGCCGACTTCAGCGACCACTCGCATCACTTCGTCCACACTTCGCCCGCGACGCAACACGAGGGGCGCGCCGGCGGCGGCGAGGTCTCGAGCAAGCGCGGCCAGGCTATGGTGAAGCCACCAGCGTTGCGCCCCGCCGATCGCCCAGGCGCCCGGTGTCTCGTCGTCGAGCACGTAAAGGGGCACGACCGGCCCTTCGGCCGCAGCGGCGGCAAAGGCAGGCTGGTCGGCCAGGCGGAGGTCCTGGCGAAGCCAGACGAGATTCGGACTGTTCATCGCCACCCCAACGCACCGCCGCCCAAGCAGGGCCAATCGCCCATCTTATACCCCTCATCCAAGGTTAACGCCAGCCGACAACCGCATTCAGCGGCGGTGCAGCACGACCCTTCTAATTCACGGACAGTCGGGCCATCCGTGCCCGAACAGTGCGTCCTTGAGGAGATTGACATGTCGGTTTTGATGAAGGTTTTGACCGGTGCGGCCGGTCTTGCGGCTGTGGTTGGCTTCGCCAGCCCGGCAGCAGCGCAATATTACCCTGGTGGCGGCTATGGCTATGACAATCGCGGCAGCAGAAGCGGTGTCAGCATCACCATCGGTACCGGCGGCGGCCAACGCTATGGCTATGGTCAACCCTACGGCTACGGCCAGCAATATGGTTATGGGCAGCGCTACGGTTACGGCCAGCCCGGCTATGGCCAGCAGTACGGCTATGGTCAGCAGTACGGCAATTATGGCAGCGGCCAAGACACCCAATATGCCGCGCGCCAGTGCAGTCGTGCGGTCCAGGCTCGCCTTGGTGGTGGCCAGGGCTATGGCAATTACGGCGGCTACAACAATGGCGGCCGGGTGCTTGGGATCACCAGCGTCGAGCGTCGCAACAATGGCCTCCGCGTTCGCGGCGTCGCCTCCTCGGGCCAATCTGGCGGTTACGGATATAATAATAATGCCGCGGCCGACCTCAGCTTCAGCTGCAAGGTCGATTACCGTGGACGGATCGTCGACCTCGACCTCGACCGCCGTTCCAACGGCTACGGCTACAACGACGGCTATCGCGGTTATTAAGCCCGCTTAGCTCCCGCTTTGGTGGACACGTGTGCGCGCGGGCCTTACGGCTCGCGCGCATTCTTCTATCCGTTGAAAGCCCCCTTCCAATGACCGCCACGCCCGCCGATACGATCCTCATCGTCGACTTCGGGAGCCAGGTGACCCAGCTGATTGCGCGGCGTGTCCGCGAGGCTGGAGTCTATTGCGAGATCGTGCCGTTCAATTCGGCAGAAGTAGCGCTGGGTCGGCTCGCCCCCAAGGGAATCATATTGTCAGGATCCCCCGCCGGCGTGGCCGAGGAAAACAGCCCGCGCGCTCCCCAGGCCATCTTCGACAGCAAGCTCCCCATCCTCGGCATCTGCTACGGCCAGCAAGTGATGAGCCACCAGCTCGGCGGGACCGTCGAGGCAGGCGGCGCAGTCGGCGAACGCGGCGGCGAATTCGGCCGCGCCTTCCTCACCGTCACCGAACCCTGCGCCTTGTTCGAGGGGCTGTGGGAGGTCGGATCGCGCCACCAGGTGTGGATGAGCCACGGCGACAAGGTCACCGCTTTCGCTCCCGGGTTCAAGATCGTCGCGACCAGCGACGGCGCGCCCTTCGCGGTCATCGCCGACGAGGAACGGCGCTACTATGGCACTCAATTCCACCCCGAAGTGATCCACACCCCCGACGGCGCGAAGCTACTTGCCAACTTCGTGCATAATGTTTGCGGTGTCGGGGGCGATTGGTCGATGGCTGGCTATCGCGATGCCAAGGTCGCTGACATCCGCGCACAAGTGGGTGATGGAAAAGTGCTGTGCGGCCTATCGGGCGGGGTCGACAGTTCGGTCGCTGCTATCCTTATCCATGAGGCAATCGGCGACCAATTGACCTGCGTATTGGTCGATCACGGCTTGCTCCGCCTCAACGAGCGCGAAGAGGTCGAGCGGCTGTTCCGCGATCATTACAACATCCCGCTGATCGTCGTCGACGCCGAGGAGCGCTTCCTTGCCGGGCTCGCCGGCACCACCGATCCCGAAGCCAAGCGCAAATTCATCGGCGGCGAATTCATCGCAGTGTTCGAGGAGGAGGCAAAGAAGCTCGGCGGGGCCGATTTCCTCGCCCAGGGCACGCTCTACCCCGACGTCATCGAAAGCGTCAGCTTCACCGGCGGGCCGTCGGTCACGATCAAGAGCCACCACAACGTCGGCGGCCTGCCCGAACGCATGAACATGATGCTGGTCGAGCCGCTTCGCGAATTGTTCAAGGACGAAGTGCGCGTGCTGGGCAAGGAATTGGGGCTCGACGAGGCATTCGTCGGGCGCCACCCGTTCCCCGGACCGGGCCTTGCGATCCGTATTCCGGGCGAAGTGACCAAGGAACGCTGCGACATCTTGCGCAAGGCCGACGCGGTCTATCTCGACGAAATTCGCAACGCCGGGCTCTACGACGCCATCTGGCAGGCATTTGCGGTCCTGCTTCCCGTCCGCACCGTCGGGGTGATGGGCGACGCGCGCACCTACGACAGCGTGTGCGCCTTGCGCGCGGTGACCAGCGTCGACGGCATGACTGCCGACATCTACCCGTTCGACGCCGCCTTTTTGTCGCGCTGCGCCACGCGGATCATCAACGAAGTCGCGGGCATCAACCGCGTCGTCTATGATTACACCAGCAAGCCGCCGGGCACGATCGAGTGGGAATGAGCGCGGCGCAGGCAGTCTGATCTTTTCGCTGTCCTACAGCCTATGCTTTGTGCCAACCTCGATCGACGAGTCCGTTTCACCGGGGGAGGGCGGCGAAATGGTAGTGCTCCCCAAGACTTTAGTGAACTTAGGACCGTAAAGGGCGTCGGGGGAGGATCGCAGTGGAGACTGGATTGACTGGCAAGACCGCCGTTCCGGGGTGGTTCTGGGTGGCGGCGGGGTTGGCCTTGCTGTTCGAAGCCTTGGGCTGCTTCATGTATCTGGCGCAGGTTGCGTCGGACCCCGCGGCGCTTCCGCTCGACCAGCGCGCGATGTGGGATGCGACCCCGACCTGGATGGTGGCGGCTTACGCCATTGCGGTGTGGGTCGGGCTGATCGGCGCTGCTTTATTGCTTATGCGGCGCAAGCTTGCGGTCCCGGTATTGCTGGTGTCCTTGATCGCAGTCGTCGTGCAGTTCAGCGGCTTGTTCCTCGTTCCCCAATTGCGCCAGACCGTCCCCGATACTGCACTCGCGTTCCCGATCGCGATCATGGTCGTCTGCTACGCCGTCTTCCACCTTGCCCGGCTGGCCGACAGAAGGGGCTGGCTGCGCTGAACATGTAAAAAAGGGCGCGCCGCGAATGGCGCGCCCGATGATTTCTTCAAGCGTTAGCGTGGTTTTTTCTTGGTCTTTTTGCGCTTGGTCGGTTCGGCTTCTGGTGGAGCAAGAGCGTCAACCGCCCCGGCCGTCGGGGTCGCCGCGTCACTCGCCGCAGGGGCAAGCGCCGGGTCGCCCGCTGGATCGGCCGATGTCGCGGGGGCCGATGTGGCGGGGGCCGACGGGGCCGCCAACGGGTCCTGAGGCGCTGGCGATGCTACTGTTGGTGCAGACGCAGGCGGGGTCGTGGTCTGCTGCGCCAGTGCCGCGGTCGAACCAGCGACCAGCATCGCGCCGCACAACATAAGGGATAGAGCTTTCATTGTCGTTCCTTTCGGGGGATGACGTCACTCCCATCAATCAGGATGGAAGCAGAGCGGCGCCGCCTAGCAGGGTGAAATCGCCGAAGCAGCCAATTGTCGATGGACCGGGGCGTCGGCGGGACTGGCTGCATCGGCTGTTAACCGCTATAAATTGCCGCCATGTCCACTTACACCATCGATAGCGGCACCAGCCGCGCGACCCCTTCGCCCGTTCCCGGCAAGCGCATCACGGTCCCCGCATTGCGCGCGCGCAAGGTCGACGGAGTGACTGCAAATCCGATCGTCATGCTCACCGCTTACACCATGCGAACTGCGCAATTGCTCGACCCGCATTGCGAGATATTGCTCGTCGGGGACAGCCTGGGCCAGGTGATTTACGGCCTGCCCTCGACCATCCCGGTGAGCCTCGAGATGATGTGCGCGCACGGCGCCGCGGTCGTGCGCGGCAGCTGGCACAGCCTGGTTGCGGTAGACATGCCGTTCGGAAGCTATGAGGGCAGCCTCGAGCAGGCCTTCGCCAGCGCGGCACGGATCATGAAGGACACCGGATGCGCGGCGGTCAAGCTCGAAGGCGGCGAAGCGATGGCGCCGACGATCGCTTTTTTAAGCCAGCGCGGCATCCCGGTCATCGGCCACATCGGGCTCACCCCACAAGCCGTCAACCAACTCGGTGGCTACGCGGCACGGGGCAGGACCGAAGCCGAAGCCACTAAGATCATCGGCGATGCCCGCGCCGTGTCGGACGCCGGGGCATTCTGCATCGTGCTCGAAAGCGTGATGGAACAGATCGCCGACGACTGCACTGCAGCGGTGCCAGTCCCGATCATTGGCATCGGCGGGTCGGTGAACTGCGACGGCCAGGTGCTGGTCACCGAGGACATGCTGGGAATGTTCGAGCGCACCGCGCGGTTCGTCAAACGCTATGACGATTTGGGGGCCCGCATCAGCCAGGCGGCTGAAACTTATGCCAGTGAGGTTCGGTCACGAAGCTTCCCGACCGACGAGCAAACCTATCGGCCCAAAGGGGCATAGCCTTCGCAGTGTCCAGGGGCAGGGCACTACGCGCCCAAACTCCGCTTGCCCTTCGCTACGCGCGCGCCTAATCGTTTGGCAACGCGGCTGCTCCGGGAAGGGGCAGCCCTTATTGTTTGTGGAGACGATGCATGGCCCAGCCCTTGATGCCGCATGCGACCGCCGCCTGGCTGGTCGACAATAGCGCACTCAGCTTTGAACAGATCGCCGAGTTTTGCGGGCTCCACATCCTTGAGATCCAGGCGATTGCCGATGATACCGCCGCGACCAAGCTGACCGGGCGCGATCCAATCCGCGCCAATGAACTGACCCATGCAGAAATCGAAAAGGGCGCTGCCAATCCGGATCACCGGTTGGTGATGCACAAGGAGCCCGATCCGGTGCGCCGCACCAAGGGACCGCGCTACACGCCGGTCTCCAAGCGCCAAGACAAGCCTGACGGGATCAACTGGATCATCCGCAATCATCCCGAAGTCAGCGACGGCCAGATTTCGAAGCTGATCGGAACGACGCGCACCACGATTGCCGCGATCCGCGATCGTACGCACTGGAACATGGCCAACATCACGCCCAAGGATCCGGTCACGCTTGGCCTCACGTCGCAGCGTGAACTCGATGCCGCGATCGCCAAGGCACAAAAGGCGGCCGGCATGGAAGCGCGCGTCGATACGCGCCTCGACGGCGATCGCGAGGCACTTATCATCGAACTTCGGGCCGAACGCGAACAACATGCGCGTGATGCCGAAGCCGCGCTTGCCGCCGCTGATGGCACCGATACGTCCGACGAGATCGTTCCGGGGATCAAGGATCCGTTCAAGCGTTGATTGCGGCCGGCGCCAGGGTTAGAAGCTGATCATGGACCAACCCGAGATCGAAACCCTCACGTTCGAGGCGGCGCTTGCCCAACTTGAAACGATCGTGCGCAGCCTGGAAACCGGGACGGCTCCGTTGGACGAGTCGATCGAGCTTTACCAGCGCGGGGACCGGCTGAAGCGTCATTGCGAAGCTCGGTTGAAGGCCGCCCAGGCAAGGATCGACCAGATCTCGCTCGATGCCGAGGGCAAACCGGTCGCCACCACCAGCTTCGATGCAGGCTGAGCGGAGCGTGGAGGGGGTCGATCTCGAGGCCGAGGCGGCGCGGGTTTCAAGCGCGGTCGACCGTCTTTTTGGACAATATCTTGCCGACCCGGGCGATGGCCGCGATCGGCTTTTCGCGGCCATGCGTCATGCCGGAATTGGCGGGGGGAAGCGCCTTCGCCCGTTGCTGACCGTCGCCGCAGCGCGGATGTTCGGGATTGACCCCGAGCGGGCAATCCGGTCAGGCGCGGCAATCGAGGCGATCCACGTTTATTCGCTGATCCATGACGATCTGCCTTGCATGGACGACGATGATCTTCGGCGCGGCAAGCCGACCGTCCACAAAGCCTATGACGACGCCACCGCCGTGCTTGCGGGCGATTGCTTTCACGACCTTGCGTTCGAAATATTGAGCGATGTCGCGACCCACGAAGATCCTTTCGTGCGTGCCGAACTCGTGCTTGAGCTTGCCCGTGCCTCGGGCCCGCATGGAATGGCGGGCGGCCAGATGCTGGACCTCGTTGCCGAAGGCGAGACGCTGGACCTGAACGCGATCAGCCGTCTTCAGCAATTGAAAACGGGCGCGCTGATCGAATATGCAGTCGAGGCGGCGTGCATCATGGGAAAATTAGACCCGCGTGCACGTACGCCCTACCGAGGATATGCCCGCGCCATCGGCCTTGCTTTCCAGATCGCCGATGATCTGCTCGATCACAATGGCGACGAAAGCGTCGCGGGCAAGCGCCTCCACAAGGACGCACAAGCAGGCAAGGCGACATTCGTCAGCCTGATGGGCGAGGAGCGCGCGCGCCAGCAATGCGCGATGCTGGTCAGCCAGGCCGTCGAACATCTTGGTGATCATGGCGTCGAGGCCGATTTGCTGCGGGCCATCGCGTACTTCGTCGAAGTAAGGGACCGATGATGGCCACGACCCAACGCATCGGCGTCTACCCCGGCACGTTCGATCCGCTCACGCTTGGGCATCTCGACATCATTCGCCGCGGTGCGAACCTCGTCGATCGGCTGGTCATCGGGGTCACTACGAACCCGGCGAAATCGCCCATGTTTTCGGTCACGGAACGTCTCGCGATGATCGAGCGCGAGATCGTCGATCTGCCGAGCGTTTCGGTGGTCGAATTCGACTTGTTGCTGATGGACTTTGCCGAGCGTGAGGGCGCGAGCCTGATCCTGCGTGGGCTGCGCGCGGTCGCGGATTTTGAATATGAGTATCAGATGGCGGGGATGAACCAGCAATTGAACGATCGTATCGAGACGGTCTTCTTGATGGCGGACGTCAGCCTGCAACCGATTGCGTCAAGGCTGGTGAAAGAAATCGCTCGCTATGGCGGCGCGATCACGAAGTTTGTCACGCCGGCGGTCGCCGCCGACGTGGCGCGGCACCTTGGGCGCGTAAAAGGACTTAAGACCGATGCGGCGGAAGAATAAGATGAGCAAGGCGTGGCTGGCATCTCCATTGTTGGCGGTCGCTCTGTTGGCGGCAAAGCCCGCGCCGGTCCCCCCGGCACTGCCGCTGGTTCCTCCTGCGGCGATCGTTGCCGATCCTGCCAATCGCTGGACCATCGAATTGTCGACCGGCGCAAAGGTGGTGGTTCAATTGCGCCCCGACATTGCGCCCAACCACGTCTATCGCATACAGCAGCTGACGACGCAGGGCTTCTATAACGGGCTTCTGTTCCATCGCGTGATCCCCGGCTTCATGGCTCAGGGCGGCGATCCGCAGGGAACCGGGCAGGGCGGCTCGACGCTTCCGGATCTTGCGCCGGAGTTCAACACGATGCCGCACTTGCGTGGTGTTTTGTCGATGGCGCGCGCTGACGCGCCCAATAGCGCCAATAGCCAGTTCTTCATCGTGCTCGCGCCGACCTTCAAGCTCGATAATAAGTATACGGCCTTTGGGCGCGTCGTCGAGGGCATGGCCGCGGTCGACGGGATTGCGCCAGGTGAGCCTCCCGCCGAACCGACCAAGATCGTCCGGGCTACGATCAGCGGACCGCTTCCCAAATTAGGCGTTGTTGTCTCCGCAACGCCTGCCCCGGTGCCGGTCGCACCCCTCACTGGAGCTGTTCCCGTCAAGCCATGAAGGTCGATCAATTCGATTTCGACCTGCCTAACGAACGCATCGCCCTCCGCCCCGTGCGCCCGCGCGACGCGGCGCGAATGCTGGTCGTGAATGGCGAGCGGCTGAGTGATCGAGGAGTCGCAGATCTTGCCGATCTGTTGCGTCCTGGCGATGTGTTGGTGTTCAACGACACCCGGGTCATTCCGGCTCAGCTCGAAGGGGTTCGCGGTGAAGCCCGGGTTGGCGTTACGCTCCACAAGCGTACGGGGCTTCGCTCGTGGTGGACCTTCGTCCGCAATGCCAAGCGCGTTCGCATCGGCGATGTCGTCGAGTTCGGCCACGGGGTAAGCGCGACCGCGATCGAGCGGGACGAAAGCGGTGCGGTCCATTTCGAGTTTGCCGGCGACGAGCCAGTCGAACACTTGCTCGAGCGGGCGGGGCACATGCCCTTGCCGCCCTATATTGCATCGAAGCGGCCGACCGACGCCGACGATGCACTTGATTATCAGACCATGTTTGCGCGCCATGCCGGGGCGGTTGCCGCTCCGACCGCGGCGCTGCATTTTACCGACGCAATGGTCGCCGCACTCGACGCGCGCGGGATCGCACGGGAGACGCTGACACTTCACGTCGGGGCAGGGACGTTTTTACCGGTCAAGGTTGACGATACCGCCGACCACCAGATGCACGCCGAATGGGGCCGCATCGACCAGGCTACTTCCGATCGGCTTAATCAACGACGGGCGAAGGGCGGGCGGCTGATCGCGGTTGGGACAACCTCGCTGCGACTGATCGAAAGCGCCGCGCGCGAAGATGGCACGATCCAGCCCTTCGAGGGGGACACGTCGATCTTCATTACCCCCGGCTATCGTTTTCGAGCGGTCGATGGGTTGATGACCAACTTTCACTTGCCGCGTTCGACCTTGTTCATGCTGGTATCGGCGCTGATGGGACTTGAGCGTATGAAAGACGCTTACGCCTATGCCATCGACAACGACTATCGTTTCTACTCTTACGGAGATGCATCACTGCTGCTCCCGTAAAGCACGTTACGGTGGGTTTCGGATGGGCGAAGCTATCGTAGAAAAACGTACTCTCGGTGGAAGCTCAGGTACCCTCCCTGTGCTGCAGAGAATGCTGGAGTTGCCTTCTGGACGAGATCGAAAAGTCTAAGATTCTTCAGATCGGTCTTAGAGAGAAGCTCTGAAACTAACGGGAGACCCTCATCACTGAAAGTTAAAAGCCCCCGATCAAAGAGCCAGTCGACGTGCGGGGCCAAAAACAATCCATTGTTTCCGTCGAGGCGTTCAACGGCGGTTTCACAGGACCGCCACGGCTTGATGTGACTCGCGATTAGGAAGCTCGGGTTATCGACGCCTGTTAAGCGGCAATACGGCTCTACCGCCGCCACGGGCAGTGTCACCGGCAAGCCGGCGTTTGCCGGCCTCCAGGAACTCCTTCGACCAGACGTAATACAGGCTCTGGGCAATGCCTTCCTTGCGGCACAGCTCGGCGATGCTGTCG